>Ga0105355_10000982_pt1 | contig 26531 bp, 26 predicted proteins | sample GOMGulsemesocosm_2_FD_83508 | JGI IMG/M metagenome (GOLD analysis project Ga0105355, IMG submission 83508) | Methane-oxidizing microbial communities from mesocosms in the Gulf of Mexico - GOM9C Gulf of Mexico | ecosystem: Environmental > Aquatic > Marine > Cold seeps | place: Gulf of Mexico...
ATCTTGGCTTAGCAAAGCTAGGCCTAGCATTTACCATAATAGAATCTGGTGCCACCCTCTTTTGGCCCTCAGGTGGGTTTGCTTTGGCTATATTGCTACTGGCTGGCCCCAAATATATTCTTGGTGTTTTTGGTGGTGCATTTGCTGCTGGCTTAATAGTAGGTGGTACACTGAGTTTCTCTGCAGTATCGGCACTAGGTAATACCCTCGAAACACTGTGTGCCTATTCACTATTAACGTATTTTCGGCCGATAAATCGTTCATTAGATACTATTCAAGATTTATTTAAACTTTTGTTCTATGGTGCAGGCATCAGCTCGCTGATAAGTGCCATCATAGGCTCAATATCACTTATTATGTTCGAGCAAGTTGAGCCGAGCCTATTGCCTAGCATTGCACTACGTTGGTGGATGGCAGATGTCATTGGCATTGCTTTCGTGACACCACTCGTTTTAATCTGGCATAAATTTCGTCAACAGCGTGAAAAGATAATCTCTTTAGAATTGTTAGCACTATTTTTGCTTACCATTCTCATGGGACAAATTATCATGTTCCATTGGTTTATTCCGTTATCTATAGCTCCCCCCAGTATCGCATGGGTCTTGCCTTTTATCATTTGGTCAGGGTTACGCGCTGGACGGCACTATACCTCTTTATTGATACTCATCATTTTCTTACAAGCACTTTGGGGGGCTAGTCATGGTCTGGGCCACTACGCCAATGCTATGCAGGAAAACGGATTGATTAATTTCTGGGGCTTCGGCATGCTGATTGCCGTAGGTGGCATGCTATTAGCCATTATGACGGCTGAAAAGAAGCGGGGATATGAGCGGGAACAGAAATTAGCACATCAACTCCCTGGTGTTATTTATCAATACCAGCTTTTCCCTGATGGGCATGCCTGTTTTCCTTATGCAAGTGAGGGTATCCGTGAAGTTTATGAAGTTTCACCAGAGCAGGTTCGTGAGGATGCCTCTGCTGTGTTTGCCATACTGCATCCTGACGATTTAGATAGGATTGTGACATCGATTCAAGCTTCAGCAAATAGTATGACGCTCTGGGAGATAGAATATCGGGTTGTGCTACCTATTAAAGGTGTAAGGTGGCTGTTGGGTAGTGCCAGACCAGAATCACTAAGTGATGGTAGTACTCTTTGGCACGGCTTTATTACTGATGTCACTGAACACAAACAGGTTGAAATGAAACTTCAGCTTGCACATGAAAAATATCAGCGACTTGTTGAGGAGGTGGGTAGTAATTATTTCTTTTACAGGCATAATCTATCGGGTGTATTTACCTATGTCAGCAATACAGTGACAGACATGTTGGGGTGGACACCTAGTGAGTTAAAAGCTCACTATTTTGATGTAATGACAACGCACCCAACAAATCGACTTTGTGTTAATTACACTGAATTAGGTTTACATGGAAAGCCTCAGTCACCTTACCTGATAGAAGTAAAACATAAGCAGGGAGGAACACGCTGGATAGAAGTAAACGAAGCACCTGTCTACAATGAAAACGGGGAGATTATTGGTCTGGAAGGTATTGCTCATAATATTACTGAGCGTAAGAAGCTTGAAGAGGCGCTGGCAGAGAGACATTACCAACATACCGAAGCGCAACGCATTGCCCGTATTGGTAGTTGGCATTTGAATATATCGACCAATGAGATGATATGGACTGAGGGGTTATATCGGATGTATGGGATCGACTCAAAATTGCCCGTGCCACCTTACTCCGAATACCACAAACTATTTACGCCTGAAAGTTGGAAGCGTTTAAGGGCGTCTCAGGCAAATACCACTGAAAAAGGAGTTCCTTACGAACTTGAGTTGGAAACTGTGAAGAGTGATGGTCGTAATGGTTGGTTGCGAGTTAGTGGTGAAGCAGTAACTGATACCAATGGTGAAACTATCAGCCTGCGAGGTACAGCTCAAGACATCACTGAATTGAAACAAGCTGAACTAAAACTCGCAAATGAAGGAAGAATGTTCAGACAAATGTTTGAAAATAATACAGCGGTTAAGTTACTCATCGATCCAGAAGAGGGTTTTATTGTTAACGCTAATACGGCTGCTTGTCAGTTTTATGGTTATTCATTGAAAACATTTAAAACCATGAGAATTAGTGACATTAACACCTTGCCTGCTGATGAGGTTAAAAGAGAAATGGAGGAAGCTAAAACTGAAAAAAGACACTTTTTCCGTTTTAAACATCAGCTTTCTTCTGGTGAAATAAAGGATGTTGAAGTTCATACGGGAAATGTTAATTGGGATGATAAGGTTTATCTGCATTCTATTATCATAGATGTTAGCCAAAGAAATTTATATGAACAAGAATTAGAAATAAACCAAAATCGTTTAAAAGAAATAATATGGGGAACTCATGCGGGAACTTGGGAATGGAATATCCAGACTGGAGAGACTATATTTAATGAGCGATGGGCTGATATGGTGGGTTACACTTTAGAGGAGCTATTGCCCACCACAATCGACACATTCACAAAACTTGCCCACCCCGATGACTTGAAAAGGTTAGAAGGGGTATTGGAAAAGTACTTATCCCGAGAACTTGGGTATTATGAATTAGAATTTCGTATGCGTCATAAAAATGGTGACTGGGTTTGGGTGCTGGATCGTGGAAAGGTGGTTGAATGGACTGAAGATGGCAAACCTTTGCGGATGTCTGGAATCCATTCGGACATTACAGCGCGTAAACTGACAGAAGAAGCTTTGCGTAAAAGCGAGCAAGAAATAAACCTTATTTTAAAGACGGTCCCTGACATGATCTGGCTAAAAGATAAAGAAGGTATCTATCTGAATTGTAATGCCATGTTCGAGCATTTTTTTGGAGTAGAAAAAGCTGAAATTATAGGCAAGACTGACTATGACTTCGTCGATATAGAGCTTGCCGACTTCTTTCGTCAGCATGACAAGGCGGCAATGGAGGCTATGCAGGCAACAATCAATGAAGAGTGGCTAAACTTTGCTGATGATGGTCACCGAGTATTGTGTGAAACTACAAAAACGCCCTTTAAGGATGAAGATGGAAACCTTATTGGTGTTCTTGGTATCAGTCACGATATCACCGAGCGAAAAGAGGCCGAAGAAAAAATACGCCATTTGGCTATGACTGACCCGCTAACAGGTCTAGCCAACCGAACACAGTTTGATCTACGATTGCAACAGAGTATGAAACTAGCGCATCGAGAAGGAAAGTCTTTGGCCTTAATGATGGTGGATCTGGATAAATTTAAGCCAGTTAATGACACGTTTGGTCACCCAGCAGGTGATGCCTTGCTTCAGGCTGTTGCCTCCATCTTTACCCGATTTTCTCGCGAAACTGATGTAGTCGCACGACTCGGCGGCGACGAATTCGCCATCCTGGTTGTTCATCCAAATGAAGAAGAAAGTGCGGGTAAAAATGCTCAGAGAATTATTGATGAAATAAATAAGCCAATAACTATTATGGGAAATGAAATCCAGATTGGTGCCAGTATAGGAATCGCTCTCTATCCCAAGGATGCGGATGACCAAGAAGGCTTACTTAAGAAAGCCGACCTAGCGCTATACAAAGCCAAAGAGAATGGTCGAGGGGTATTTACCTTTTACCACCCAAGTATGAATTTATGAGTAGTATCTTTGCTGCTTTGACTGTACCCGATTGCAATTTTTCAATCATGTAAAGTCATCAGCTGGGAATTCAGCCAAAATAAAATCAAGATATTTCAATGATGCTCACGTTTCCAGTCATCAGTAAGCTGACCAGCAAATCCCCAGTTTTGTTCTTCAATCTCCTGAATAACAATATGAATGTGCTCAGGATTTTTTTTAAGCGTATTAACAAGTGTTTCTGTTATTTCTTTAACAATTTTTTGTTTTTCAGCGCGTGTAGCGCCCTTTGTAATTTGAACATTGACGTAAGGCATAATTATCTCGGATGGTGGCGAATTTGTTTACTAACTGTTTTAGTTAAGTTTATAAACCTTGTGCTTATGGATGCTGAGTAAATTCAATCACATTCATATCAGGGTCTCTTATAAATACCGAGGTTTGACCATTTCCAAAAGTAACAGGGCCTTCCGTAATTTTACTGTTTATTGATTGTAAAAATGTCACCGTTTCACTGATAGATTCAACGGCCATCGCATAATGGGTATAGCCAGGGTAACGGTTTTCAATATCCATTAATACATTGTTATGATCAAAATCGTTATCAGCATTGTCCAGCAGGTTTATGGTAATACCGCTGGGGTGACGCATAGCGAAGACATGTTCATGATAATCTTCTCGTATGCTGATAAAGCCAAATTGTTGGTAAAAGTGCAGTGATGTTTGGAAATCAGTGATGCGAATACCGATGTGATCAATAGTAATAATATTCATATTTTATCCCTTCAATTTGTCTAAGTTGAGTTGGTTTCATAATAAGGTCTCTAAGTTAGTGGGTTATTATTGGGTGGTTTCAATACAGTGTTTCTGATCAGTTGTTTATTACAGGTACTGGTTTTGTGAACTTTGTTATTTATGAAATCTTTATTCAATTGATGTTTATGTACAAATACAAACTGTATAGCCCTGCACGCTGATGAAGACAGGTATATAAATAAATATGACTATGAACTTACCACAGGTTAATTTAGAAAAAATGAAAAATCCTAGTTTTAGCCTCCCCCTTTGAAAAAGGGGGATTGAGGGGGATTTTATAAAAAGGGTAAGGTATTGAATTAAAATATCCTATTTTAAAGTTTAAATCTCCCCTAACCCCTCTTTGCTAAAGAGGGGAATTAAACGGATGCTTTCAATTGTCAACCTGTGGTTTGTATATAGCCATGTAAATAAATGTCAGCAATAAACATAGTTAGGCTGCAAGACAGTATTGGCAATCTGCATAGCGACTAACCGTTAGCATAATCACTTGCCGTTCTACTGAGGTAAAGGATGTGCTATCAAATAGACTGTTTAATTGGAAATATGCATTAACAGTCGCTGGTGATTCAGCTAAAGCAGCTATTAAGTTTGGGACAAAGCCAAATAAATCTTCTGCCTGTTTTAGAGCAGGGATAGGTTCTTTTTTAGCGGTATTTTTCTGATATCGAGTGAATTCAGGCATAATTTGCTCCAATGAGTTTTAGTTGCATTGACGATAATGTTATGAACTAGGCCGCTAACCCAATCAAAGAATCTTGTAATGGAATAAAGCCAGGTAAATCTTCAATACGCTGTAACCACATATTAATATTTGGATAATGTCGTAAAGACACATCACCTTCAGGCGCATGGGCAATGTAAGAGTAATTTGCAATATCAGCGATGGTCGGAAAATCAGCGGCTAACCAATATTTCCCTTCTAAATGTTCATCCAGTATTGTTAGAGTGATATGCGCGACTTCAATGGCTTTAACATGATCCAGTCTGGCACCGAATAAATTTATTTTGCGTGCAGTGGCAGGGCCTTGGGCGATAGGTCCAGTCGCAACCGATAAAAAGCGCTGCACTTCTGCTGCTTTAGAAGGTTCAATCGGTAGCCATGTATGATCAAAATCGTACTGGCTGGCAAGATAAACCAAAATAGCATTTGAATCAGCAAGGGAAATATCACCATCTTCCAGTACAGGGACCTGACCAAAGATATTCTTTTTCAAAAAATCATCTTGCTTATGTTCACCCGCCATTAGATTAACGTCGATGATTTCAGCCTCTAAGCCGAGCAATGATAAAAACAGTTCTACTCGATGGGAATGACCTGATAAAGGGTGGCGATAGAGTTTTAATTGAGACATGATATTTTCCTTAAGCGCTTGTTAGTGTTAAATCAAGTTTATTGGTACTGACTAATTCTGATAATTCAGTAAAACCACCAATAGGTTTATCATTAATAAAAATTTGCGGCACTGTGCGTTGGCCACTTTTAATTAATAGTTGTTGTCCCTGTTCTGCCTGTTTGACTAAATCAATTTCCTGATAATCCACTCCTTGTTGTTTCAGCAAACTTTTAGCGGCATGGCAATAACTACATGTTGGGCTGGTTAATACGGTTACTGTGTTCATGTTTGTCTCCTGATTAGATAAGTTCACGATCTGTTTCATTGATTGGTTTATCGTTAATACTGGCAATACGGCGTTGCATTAAGCCATTTTCGGCAAACTCCCATAATTCGTTGCCGTAGGAACGATGCCATTGCCCTGAATCGTCATGCCATTCATATTTAAAAGTGACGGCGATACGGTTATCGCTAAAACACCAGAGTTCTTTCTCTAGTTTGTAATCCAGCTCTTTTTCCCATTTACGGCTTAAGAACTCGATGATTTTGTCCCGACCCGAAAAAATTTCAGCACGGTTGCGCCATTGGCAATCAACGGTATAAGCACTGGCCACTTTGATAGGGTCTTTACTGTTCCAGCCGTTCTCAGCCAGTTGTACTTTTTCTGCTGCCGTTTGCTGAGTAAACGGGGGAAGTGGAGGTCTGTTTTCCATGGTAATTTCCTATTTTCTGATTAGGTAAAGTGTTAGATTAAACGTCGGCTTCACAACAGCATGAACTGGCTTTGTTATCAGGCATACCAACTAAAAACTGGCTATCAATCGGCGTATCATTAATATGATTAATAAAGTTACTCAGTGTTTTAAAACTAATGGCGAGTACGACTTCCAATACATGTTGTTTGTTGTAGCCCGCTTGATAAAAAGCGTTAAGCTCTGGTTGCTTTACCCAGCCTTGCTGTTCAAGTACTGCCAGAGTAAAAGTGCGTAAAGCATCCAGTTTTTCATCATTAAAAGACTGTTTGTAATAAACCGCTTTAACCAAGTCATCAGGGATTTTTTGATTTTTAGCGATGGTGCCGTGTGCAGCCAGACAATAACAACAGTTTCGATGGCGATTAATGCTCAGCAATATCAGTTGACGTTCAGTCACAGTGAAACTGGTCTTGTCGAATAACTGGCCTAAGGTGAGATAACTTTCTAAGGTTGCAGGTGATTCAGCCATAACAGCCAGTAAATTGGGAACAAATTCCCATTTATTTTCTGCACTTTTAATTAAAGGTTTTGATGCTGACGGTGCAGTATCAAATGTATGGTTGGTAAATTCTGACATTGTTCTTTCCTAATTGAGTTGAGTATGGAAAGAGATATTGCAGATGGCGTGCCAGAATTTTAATAGTGCTAATTAGTCCATTAAAAACAAATAGATAATGGATTGTTGGTGTTCCAGAGTAGAGTGAAATTAATAGCGTTGTATTACGATATACCGTGGTGTTACGATATTTTGTGTGGAATGCGAGGAAATTGGTATAACCTCGTTAAAGATTATTTAGCAACGATTATCAAATAGAACCCACAAATAATTCAATAGCATGAACTATCAAGAAAGTGATGATTTTTATCGATAGTATTAGATTTTAATAAGCAACTTAAATTTATTGTATCTAATAAATCATTAATAAAAGCATGTTGTGAAAAAATAAATCAATCAAAATTAATATGAGAAATAAATTATGAAAGCTGTCGTATGTGAAAAATATGGTTCGCCAGATGTTTTACAGTTAACTGAAACAGAAAAACCGAGTCCTAAATCTTATGAAGTATTGATAAAAATTCATGCTACTGCGGTATCTTCAGGTGATTGAAAAATGCGTAAAGCAGATCGAAGCCGTAGGAAAAGATGTAAAACAGTTTAAGCGAGGGGATAATGCTATAACTAGCAATAAAAAAATAATATCGGGTGTAATAAGTGAAACAGCGGACGATTTGGTTTTTCTAAAACAGCTTATAGAGACTGGAAGATTAGAAGCTGTTATTGATAAAAGTTATTCTTTAGAAGAAATCTCTGACGCACATCGTTATGTTGAAAAAGGGCATAAAAAAGGGAATGTGGTTATTACTTTGAACTCAGAATATTTTTTATAAACCATTTGATAGATGCGATCTGAAAAAATGTTATCCATTAATAGTAAATGAGCTAAAGAACTCTCCATTAGCATCATAATAGTCATATTGAATAACGATATGACGCCCAAGTAAATCATCAACCATTTCCATATCGTTACATATAGTTGTTTTGGCTGAGGCTTTCCCTGCTAATGCAAGTTGAGTGGCATGGTGGTGACGTTTAGTAATTGGCATCTCAGCTCTGTAAATAATGGTTCCGCCTTTAGGAGTGACTTTAGTAATCTTAACGCCATTAGCAAACTCAAAAGGTAAGTAGGGCTTAGTACCATCAGAAACATAACTGGCAATATTTTCAGCCGCAAAGCCATCAATACTGAAATTGAATAAGGAAAGTGCAACTTCCTTAGTAACATAACTGATTACTCCATTACGCATAGTATTGTAGGTGGCTTGAACGATAGCATTTAAGTACTGCAACGATTTAGGTAAAAGGTTATCAGGCTTGATAGAGTGGTTTTTAATTGTAATGGGCGAGTGATTAGTCATTGAATCTGTTTTACATGAAAGCAATTCATCCTCTATCCGATTTGTTTGTGTATTTGCTATAGGAGATGAAGGTAAATTACTGAAAACTGGTTTAATGATATTCGTTTCGCTGGCAGTTGCTGTACTTAAAGTGATCGATACAAGTAGAGCAAGTGAATAAGCAATAGTTTTAATTTTCATGATGATACCCTTTGGAATTCTCTATACTAGAAAACTATCTAGTGTTTGTTAAGAGTTATAGCAGGAGCTATGCCAAAGGAATGTTAGGAATTAAATAACAATTAAAACAATGGTTTAATGTTGTTTGTGTGGTTTTAGGTAAGGATAGAAATAACAGGTAATATACGATATATCGTTAATAAACGGAATGCTGTTACAAAGAGGTATTAGAACGACGAATACCTAATTTACTCATTCGCGATCGCAGAGTATTAGGATGTATTTCTAAAATAGATGCAGCACCTTCTTCGCCTGAAATTTGCTTGGGTAGGGGTAATAATGCGGGTTTATCAATTGAGTAAAACCATTGTTGTCTCGTCCCTTTGAGCTGTTTAACACGGTTTGCCCCGCATAATCTACAAACAGTTTCTCATTCGCCTTATGGATTTGTCGCATGGTGCGTCTTTTCTTTTTTAACCAGCCTCGATAAAGACGACAGTATTGTGCGTAGCTGAAACTTTTGTTGGGGTACTATAGATAAGACAGTTTTGGTAAATTCTTATAGAACTGATCGTGAGGAAATTACTAGCTTTACTAGGTTTTATAAATAACATTTATTTTTTCTTAAAATAATTCTTGACTTAATTAATAGGTATTTATTGTAATTAATTACTTATGCACAAATTATTTCCTAATATATAAATTATCTAAATTCTTTAGGTAGGAAGCATAAATTCTAGTTGTGGATGATGTAAGTCATTGATAGTCATTCTGTTATATTGTGGTGTATAGTTTTTGTACAATCCAGCTAAAGTGCTATATCTACATAGACTTAGTGTCACTTGAAACATTTAATACACAGAGTTATCCACAGCTATTGTGGACAAAGTATCCTTTATTTTAATAATGTTTATAGCTGTTAAATGAACTGGGTATATGTAAAGATAGAGCCAATTAAAACAGTCAATATTTAAAACCAATATGAAAATTAGTTTTCTTGCTTCTCATGGAGGATCTGCTGCTAAACACATTATTACAGCCATTCGTAATAAGCAATTAGAGGCTGAAATTGGAGTCGTTATTACTAATAACCCAGATTCAGTCATTTATGATTGGTGTCATGAAAATGCAGTAGAAGTAGTTTGTATCAATGGAAATACACATACTGTTGAATCAGAGAAAGATCTAGCGATTCATAAAGCTTTAATCAAAGTTAATACAGATTTAATTATTCTCTCTGGCTATATGAAGAAAATAGGTTCAACGACATTAGCAGAGTATTCAAATCGGGTGCTTAATATCCACCCCTCACTTTTACCTAAACATGGTGGTAAAGGGCTTTTTGGTGATAAGGTTCATCAATCAGTTATTGCTTCAGGCGATAAGCAATCAGGTGCAACCGTTCAGTTTATTAATGAAGAGTATGATGAAGGGCCTGTTTTTTCACAACAGAGTGTTGAAGTAGTTGATGGGGAAACGGTTGAATCACTTAAAGCAAAAGTTCAAGCTATTGAAGGTGAACTTTATTTAAATAGTATAAAAAAGATTATTGATGAGGATTTACTACATTTTTGAAGTGAATATGATATTTTAAATGTTCGATTCATTGATAAATCCATAATATTATGACTCTGTTGAAAGCCTTATTAGCTAGTTCTTTATTAGTATTTAATTCAATTACTTTGGCTGAATGTCAAACTCAGCGAGTGAAAGTTCAGGTACTCGGTTCCGGTGGACCAGAGTTAACTGATGGACGGGCTTCTAGTTCTTATCTGGTTTGGTTAGATGGAAAGGGGGTTGTTTTAGTTGATGCCGGTGCCGGAAGTAGCTTAAATTATGAAAAATCAGGCGCAAAACTTAATGATATAGAAACAATAGTTTTTAGTCATTTTCATGTTGATCATAGTGCTGATTTTTCTGCTTATATAAAAGGTACTTATTTCACTAACCGAACTCAGGATATACAATTATTTGGGCCTGAAAGTAATCACTTAATGCCTTCTGCTACAGAGTTCACACATAATTTTTTAGGTTCAAAAGGCGTATATCCTTATTTGCAAGACTATGTCTCTACAGACAGAAAAAGTAGTTATAAAGTTGTGGCAAAAAATATTAGCTTAGCTAAATATAAAAAACAGAAGGTTTTTCAATCGAAAAACTATAAATTATCAGCTATTCCTGTTCACCATGGCCCATTACCCTCATTAGCATGGCGTATAGATGTTGCTGGATGTTCAATAGCTTTTTCGGGTGATATGAGTAATAAATTCCAAACATTGGCCGTTTTAGCAAAGGGAAGTGATATTTTAATTGCTCATAATGCAATTCCTGAATCTCAAACAGGGGTAGGGCGTAAGCTGCATATGCCTCCGTCAGAAATTGGAAAAATTGCTAAACAAGCAGGTGTTAAAAAATTGATTTTGTCACACAGAATGAATCGTACTTTAGGGCGTGAGAAAGAAACATTAGCAATGATCAAAAAACATTATAAAGGACCTGTTTCATTTGCAAATGATATGGATAGTTTTTAGGTAACTTTTGTTTAGACTGTATTAAAACTGTTTTCAATATAATCAATTTCTCCCAGACCCAATATGACTACTCTCTATTATTACCATAAAGATTTTTTACTGCATGATACAGGTTTAGGGCATCCTGAAAACCCTGATAGATTAGTACACATAAATTCGGCTATAGAAGACCCTCAATTTAATTCATTAATCAAGGTCACTCCTGAAATACGAAAAGATCATTTAGAATTAATTCGTCTAGTCCACACCCAAGGACTCACTGATTATGTACTGCAAAAAGTGGATAGTGAAAATTATGTTCCTTTAGATTCAGATACATTGTTATCTGAAAGTTCTGCAAATGCAGTGCTTTTGGCTGTGAGTGCAGCATGTGATGCAGTTGATAAGGTCAATAGTAAAAAAGCGAATAATGCTTTTTGTGCTGTCCGCCCACCTGGGCACCATGCAGAACCAAATGGTTCTATGGGCTTTTGTTTATTTAATATTATTTCTATTGCAGCAAGTTATTCTCTAACACAAGCAAATATTAAACGTGTTGCCATTATTGATTTTGATGTACATCATGGCAACGGAACTCAAGCTACATTTAAAAATAATCCTGCTGTTTTTTATGCTTCCTCGCATGAAATGCCTAATTACCCAGGCACAGGGTATGCATCAGAAACTGGGGTAGGTAATATCGTTAATGTACCTTTAACAGCCGGTGAAAAAGGGCCAGAATTTCGAGAAAAATACCGTCAACAAATTTTACCGGCATTAAAAAAGTTTAATCCTGATTTGATTTTATTATCAGCAGGGTTTGATGCACATAAAGATGATCCTTTAGCCTCTATACAGTTAAAGGAAGAAGATTATCAATGGTTGACTAAAGAAATTATGGATATAGCTAAAGATTGTTGTGATGGTAAAATAGTTTCAATATTAGAAGGCGGATACAATTTATATGCTTTAGCTGATTGTGTCAGCTTACATATTGCTGTTTTAATGAAAGGGTAGAAAGTGTTTCATATCGGCTAATATTAGCTAGAGTATTAAATTAAAACCAAGGATAAAACAAATGAAAACAATGAGCTGTAAACAACTGGGTGGAGCATGCGATAAAGTATTTCAGGCTAACTCTTTTGAAGAAATGGTAGCAATGAGTAAACAGCATGGTATGGAAATGTTTCAAACTCAAGATGAAGCTCATCTTAAAGCAATAATGGAAGTACAAAAACTAATGCAAAACCCAGCAGCAATGACAGAATGGTTTGAAGGTAAGAAAAAAGAATTTGAAGCCTTACCAGAAGATTAGAAAAATTTTAATGAATTTGTATTTTGGGGCGCAGACTTTAGTCTGCAAGAGTATGATTAAAATGCAGGTTAAAACCTGCGCCCCAATTAAATCTCTTTTTCAAAATTTATATACTAACTTCAGTTTCAATAGAACTATTGTTCTTTCCTAGCTAATAAATGAGCTAGGGAATAGTAGGAAAATCAACTTTTCTGAAAAACCAATATCCTATTGTTGGCCGGCATTTCAAAATCATTTTTGATGATTAATCCTATATTGTTAGCTAATTTCTCAATCGCTTCAAAATCACGAATACCTCTTGCAGAGTCTTGAGCTTTTAACCATTGGTCAAACTGCTCGTTACTTTTGCTTGTGAAATTTCCTTGATAATTAAAGGGGCCATAAATACAAACAGTTGCATTATCAGATAAATATTTTTTTAAACCAGTAAAAAAATGTTCAACTTCGTGCCAATGCATAATATGTAATGTATTAGCTGTAAATACAGCATCAATACTTTGACAAGGCCACTGCTCATCATTTACATTTAAAGCTAAGCTTTTGGGTAAATTACTCAGTCCAGCTTCTTCTATCCAACAATTAATACCAACTAAGTTTTCTTCTCTATCAGTTGTTTGCCAAATTAAATGATTAAGGTGTTTAGCAAAATAACAGGCATGTTGACCTGTACCACTGCCTATTTCCCAAACCGTTTGTGATTGCTGAAAAACACGCTGAATTACCTGTAAAATAGGCTGTTTATTATTTTCGCAAGATTGTGAAAAGGATTTGTTCATGGTTATAAAATGTATTAATAGTATGGCAGAGGTTAATGCTAACTGTTGGAACAAGCTAGTTCAATATAAAGATCCTTTTCTTCGCCATGAATTTTTATTAGCTTTGGAGAAAAGTGGCAGCGTTTGTGCCGAAAAAGGCTGGAAACCTCACCATTTGTTAGTGTTTGAGGGAGAAGAGTTAATTGCAGCAATGCCGCTTTATTTAAAAACTCACTCTAGGGGAGAGTATGTTTTTGATCAACAGTGGGCGGATGCTTATGCTCAGTCAGGAATGGATTATTATCCTAAGTTGATTAACTCTATTCCCTTTACGCCTTGTCAAGGTCAGCGTATTTTAATCAAACAAGATTTTGATCAACAAGCAATTACAGAATCTTGTGTCTGGTTTGTTACTCAACTTGCTGAGAAGAGTAATATTTCTAGCTTGCATATTTTATTCCCAAATCAACAACAAACTAATTTTTTGACTCAAAATTTACTGATTAGGGAAGGGGTACAATTTCAGTGGTTTAATAATAATTATCAAAATTTTAATGATTATTTAAAGGCATTTACTTCAAGACAGCGTAAAAAAATTAACAAAGAACGCAAAAGTATTAGTGAGCAGGGAATAGAATTACAACGTGTTAGTGGCTTAGAAATATCTGATCAGCAATGGCAAGTTTTCTTTATGTTTTATGAAATGACCTATTTAAAAAGAGGCCAAGAAGCTTACTTAAATATTGATTTTTTTACACGACTTGCTAAAACGATGCCTGAACAAATACTTTTAGTACTGGCCGTTAAGGATCAGGCTTATGTGGGTGCTGCTTTAAGTTTTATTGGTGAGGACACTTTATACGGGCGTTATTGGGGCTGTTATCAAGAATATAAACACTTACATTTTGAAGCTTGTTATTACCAAGGGCTAGAGTATTGTTTTGAACATCAACTAAAACGTTTTGACTCTGGTGCGCAAGGTGAGCATAAAATTGCAAGGGGCTTTGAACCCATCACAACCTACTCAGCACATTGGATTTTAAACAGTCATTTCTCAAAACTAATTGCTAATTTTTTAAAAAGGGAAAATGTATTAATTGAGCAGTATAAGCAAGATTGTATGGAGCAGTTACCTTTTAAAAAAGTGTAGTTAATTTGTGCTTAAATCTTCAATTAAAGGCTTAATTATAAGGAAATCGCAAACCAGTTAAGTTAATTCGTTTGAGTTTATGTGGGACAGTTTTTTCTTTGAAAGAATTAATGCTGCTAATAAAATTGATACATAGCCTGATAATTCAAAAATTTCTTCCAGAAACACATGGTGTTGTATTAATTTATAGTTCTCAAAATAGTCACCAATGTATAAAAGTATGCCTGCCATTATAATCAATAGACCTTCTATTGAGACAAGGAATACTCTGGCCAATATTTTGTAATATGTAAAATTTAACAGTGCATAAGTAGTCATGGCAATAAACCCCACTGCTAACATTATATTTCGACCTATACCTGAGCCAACAGTTTTTAAAAAAATGGGTATATTAAAGTGTTCAACATCAATTTCTCTTAATATAAAACTAAAGCAAAGAAAGGAAAAAAATAATAGAACTAGCTTATCTTCTCTTTTTTGATGCAGAACAGGTAATAAGAATACAAGGCATGAGCTGATTAATGTGAAGACTTGAATGTTTTCAAGCAGTCCATTTTCTGCATAAATAGAAGCTTGATTGAGCACATAAACGGAATAGCCGAACCAGCAAAATATTCCTGTAAATATTGTTAAAACAATAAAAATCTTCATATTAATTAATTTGTTGTGATTTTTATCGTCATGTTCAAGGTTCTTACCAACATATATTGTTCCTTTTTTACTCGGTATATTATTCAACTAACCCAACTGTGAAACACAATATACCTTAATTTAAATCTTTAGGACGTTGTATAAAACTATCACCTTGTAAAAAGGACCATTGAGAATCAAGCTGTAAGTATGCAATTGCTGCTGTTGGCATCAGGTTTCCATTGTTAGCTGCTGAAATATGTGGTGCTAGCTCATGTACTAAATATTCAAAGCCTGGATTATGACCAACCAATATAATACGTTGAATTGAAGAGGGAATCTTGGATAGTACTTTCTTTAAGTCAGCTACACTAGCCTCATAAATAATTTTCTCAGTTTGAATGTTTTTTGTAGTTAACCCTATTGTTTCAGTGATAATAGTAGCTGTCGTTATGGCTCGTGTTGCAGGAGAGCTAATAATCAAATCGGGGACTAAGTTTTGTTTAAGTAGCCATTCACCCATTTGTAAGACACTACGATTCCCACGTTTATTTAAAGGACGATTAAAATCACTGGTATTGGTATTCCAATCAGATTTACCATGCCTTAAAAGAAGAAGTTCTTTGTATGCTGCCATCATTTTCCTTTGAGTGTGTATGGGTTCTTACTGATTTTACCTAATAGATAGTTTATTTACACAATATATCTATATAATCCACCCTTGAATTTAATAAATATCGATATTATGGCTATCAGTTCAACAATCAATAAAGTCTCACTTAATATTGCAAATATGGATGTGCATTATTATCAAAACCATGAATTAACAGTGGCTCAGCATCCATCAGAAACAGACTTTCGGTTTATGGTGCGTTTAATCGCTTTTATGGTAAATGCCAGTGAACAGTTACGTTTTACTAAGGGGTTAAGTAGTGATGATGAACCTGAACTTTGGCAAAAGTCACTGACTGATGAGATTGAATTATGGGTTGATTTAGGACAGCCAGATGAAAAAAGGATTCGTAAAGCTTGTGGGCGAGCCGAACAAGTTATTATTTATACTTACAATGAACGTAAAGCTAAAGTTTGGTGGGATCAACAGCAAAATAAATTACAGCGATTTACTAACCTAAAGGTTTTTAGTATTAATGCCGAGGGTGTGGAAGCAATGCTGAAGCGATCTATGCAGTTACAATGTAATATTCAGGATGGGGAAATCTATCTTAATGATGACGATATGAATTTTACGATTACATTTGATAGGGTTTTATAATATGCCTGAGAATCCCCCATTATTTAATGATTTAATGTAGGCGTAACTACTACATATTTTTAACCCATTCGATGAACTTATCAGTAGGCATAGGTTGAGCAATATAATTACCTTGAGCAATGCTACAGCCCAGAGATTGTAAATGCTTCCATATCTCTTTTGACTCTACACCTTCAGCAACTGTTTGCATCTTAAGTTCGTTAGCTAATAGAATACAAATTTTAATAATAGCAGTTGAATCCTGATCATTAACAGAGCGTAAAATAAAGTGTTTATCAATTTTTAGTTCTGTAAAAGGTGCTTGGTATAGTTTAACTAAAGAAGAGTATCCCGTACCAAATTCGTCGATAGATAAGGAGAAACCTTTCATTCTTAATCTGTTGAGAATATCTAAGGAATCAGACACTTTATGCATTAAAGCTGATTCAGTAATTTCTAAAACTATGGAAGTTGGGTCAATATTATTATATTTAAGCAGACCTTCTAACTTCTCTGGCATAGATAGATCATTTACATTTTGAGCCGATAAGTTAATAGAAATTTTAACCTCTAACTCACTCGTAAGGACTGTTTTATATTCTTTAATTGCTAACATCAGAATTTCTTCTGTTAACAGGTTCATCAATTCATGCTTTTCCGCAAGAGGAATAAACTGATGGGGTAATAATATTCCCTTTTCAGGATGTTGCCAGCGAACTAATACTTCAGCGCCGTGTAACTTGCCCGTGTTAAAACAGACTTGAGGTTGAAAATAGATAACAAGTTGATGTTTTCGTAGGGCTAGTTTTAGCTCTTCAATCGATGCAACTTCATTATTGCTTTCTATATCTGATGGTTTATTTTGTTCTTGCTCATACTTTTCTAGGCAATCGGCATGCGTTTTTTTAATAATAGCAATAAACTCTTTTGCCTTGAAGGGTTTAGAAAGAGTGCTGATTACATTCAGTTGCTTGGATTCTGCTAGTTGTTTTGCTGAATGTAATACGCGCTCATCAAAGCCACTGACTAATATAAAACTAGGGGTTATATTTAGGGAAGCCAGTTCGCGCATAATTTCAATGCCATCTTTTTCTGGCATTTGTAAATCAAGAATAACAATGTCATGTGCATTAACAGGGGCTTTTAAAAATTCAATACTAGAGGTATAAATTTCTGTTTCAAGCTTGATTGTTTTGGCCATTGCCTGCATTAAATTTGCTTGTTGATCATCATCATCAACAATGTAAATTTTGCAAAGACTGTTTTCTGGTATAGACATGATTTTATTATTATTTTGTTTTTGGTAGCAAATAACCATCTAATAAAAGACGGATGCTGGTAAGTAACTCTTTTGAACTATAAGGCTTGTGAAGCATATTTTGCCTTAAATGTAGATCTGATTCAGTATGTCTATTGTCACTAAACCCACTGGCTAATTGTATTTTAACAGAGGGGTATTGCTCAGCAACTAATCTTGATAATTGATAGCCGTCCATATTAGGCATAATAATATCACTTAGCATTAAATCAATAGATTGAGAGGCTAATATTTTAAGAGCTGCTTCCCCTGAGCAAGCGGTTACGACTTGGTACCCAAAGTGAGTTAAAATTTGCCTGGCAAGTTCTCGTAAAGCAGGTTCATCATCGACCACTAAAATATGATCATCACCCGTTAGCTGTGGAGCGGAATGAGTATCAAATGATACATTAGTTTTTTGTGTTTCATTATATCTAGGGAAGTATAGACTAAATTGTGAGCCTTCGCCGAGTTGAGTATAAATGTTAATCACACCACTAGAGCGTTCTGTAAAAGCAAAAACCTGACTTAAACCTAGTCCATTGCCTGCTTCGCCTTTAGTGGTAAAAAATGGGTCAAAAACATGTGCTTTAGTTTCTTCATCCATGCCACAACCCGTATCTGTAATACAGAGTTTTAAATAATCATTTGCGGCTAACCCTAGTAGTTTAGCTTCGTCCCTAGAAATGTAAGTGTTTTGAGTAGTAATGGTTAGAGAACCCCCTTTAGGCATGGCATATTTGGCATTGATGCTCATATTTAATATGGCGTCTTCTAATTCATGCACATCAAGAAATATAGGCCATGCGTGGTCGTATAAATCATAATTAAGCTTAATTGATGCGGTTAATGATTTGGAAAGCATATCTTTTAAATCAAGCAATACCTGGTTGGTATTACAAACGCTAGGGTTGCTACTTTCAGATTTTGAAAATGTCAGCATTTTACGGGTTAACACTCTACCTCTTTCACCTGCCCGAATTATTTCTGTAATATAATCTTCACCTTCATCTTCAGTCCCTTCATATTTCATTTCTAGTAATTCAGCATAGCCAAGTATTACACCAAGCATATTGTTGTAATCATGTGCAATTCCACCGACTAATTTCCCTAAAGCATCCATTTTTTGACTGCGTTTAGAGTGTTCTTCAGCTAGACGTCTACGACTTGCATCTCTGGCTTCTGCGACTAAAAAATTCACCTTACCATCGCTGTCGAAAACAGGATGTACACTAAAATCAACCCAGACTTTACTATCAGCAAGTGAGAATTGAATTTCTCTATCAAGGTATTCACCTTTAGCCGCTAATTGGCAATCATGTTTAATAAGTTGTTGGGTTGATTCATTATATGAAAACCAGGGGCAATCCCATATTTTCTTACCAAGCACATCTTCTTTTGATAGTCCTGCCAGTTCTAGTGATCTGGAGCTGGCAAAATCTAAAGTGCCGTCAGGTAAAGCGATACTTACCATGGTAAGTAATCCATCTAATACCTGTTGAGTTTTCTTTTGGCTATTTTCTAAGTTAGCCAATAGTGAGGTGGTTTTTTCTGCAAGTTGGTTAAAACTATTACCGATATGGTTGAGTTCATCTTGGGTTTGCAAATGAATTCTCTGTTCTAAATCACCATCAGCAAAAGCATGTAAGGAGTGGGTAAGTGTTTGTACACTGCCTTTCATGGAGTAATAAATTCCAATTACAAAATATAATACGATTAATAATAAGATTAATGAAATACTGATACTGATATAAAGTATATTTTTTGCTTGTTGTAGACGACGGCTTGTAAGGTTTTTTGTTGTTGGTAAAAGCGTTGTATATAATTGCGCATAACTACTATCAATAGCTTTTGTAACTTGATTAAAAAATACGTCAGGTGCAGTGTAAAAAACATCTCCAAGTAAGTCTGATTGTACTAAAGTGATAATTTGATGTGCTGAGTCGGTAATATCAGCAGCAGCAGTATGTAACTGAGGACGAACGATATTATTTAAGTTAGCTGTTTTATTTAAGTTTATAGTCAGTTCGCGTAAGGAAATCTCTAATTTAGCAATTAATACAATCAGTTCGATACGTTGATATTCTGATGCATGTTTTTTTGCCAAAATGCTGGTTCCAAAATCACGTATTTGAGCTAGTTGTTCCATCGCTTTGGGTAGCTTATGAATACTGGTATCCAATAGATAAAAGGTATCCATTTCAGTAGTGAAAGTTAATGAATATTCATCAGCAATCATAACTTTAAGAAATTCTAATTGTTCAATAAGTTGAGTATGCTGAGTAAAATTCTTGGCAATTGATAAGCTAAGGCCTTTGTCAATAATTTGATTCCACGTCCTTTTTATTGAAAGCCAACTTGCGTTGTCACTTAATAATAAGGGGGCATAAGATTCTGAGTTATCAAGGTTATTAAAGACTTCAAGCTCTTTTTTTGCTCGTAAAGAAGACATTGTCTGGTTTCCACCTAAAAAACCTGCAGACAACCCTCGATGTTGTTGAATAGACTGAATTGTTTTTGATAAGGGGGTGATTAACCTAAGGCCTTGTAATTGCTGTTGAGAGTTTGTTACGACCTGGTTAAGGCCTAAAAATAGGCTGTAAATTAAAATCCCAATAGCTATTAGAGAGATAATTCCTAAAAAAGCAAATTTCTGCTTGTAATGGAATTGGTTCATTAGGGAAATAGCTGGCGTAAATAGTGACTTCATTTTTATAGCTTTATTAAGGCGATGAGTAGAATGTATTTTATCCATAGTAAATATTTTAACGCTTCATATAGCAAAGGTGCGAGCAATTAATCACTAGATGGAACTTCCCCTACTTTATTTGTTAGAATTATAAAAATATAAAAGGGCTGTAAAGGTAAAAATAACTGATGGGTATTGATAAAAGGGATAAGGAAAAAGTTATGCAAAAAGGTATTAAGAATAAAATCACTCAAATTATGTTAGAAGAAGACTTGCCACAACTTTGTGTTGATGTGTTTTTATCTCAATATGAAAAAATGGTAGCGGGTGAAGCGAGTGTTATTCGTGAGGGAGAGGTGAAACCCGTATCAAATGTTGTTGATCTTGAATCTTTACCAGACTTTAGTGCTAAGGGCGAAACTGTATTAAACCAGTCGGTAATGATTAAACTAAACGGTGGTTTAGGAACAGGAATGGGTTTAGAAAAAGCTAAGTCTTTATTAAAAGCAAAAAATGGACTGAGTTTTTTAGATATTATTGTTAAGCAAGTTATTTCTCAACGAGATAGCTTTAACAGTGATTTACCTTTAGTATTTATGAATTCATTTAGTACTGAATCAGACACAACAAAGGTATTAGAACAATTTTCAAAATTAGAGCAGGGGCAAAAAGGTGTTTCATTAACTTTTATACAAAATAAAGTACCCAAGGTTTTACTAGAAAATAAGCAGCCTGCTGAATGGTCAAAAGATCCGTCAAAAGTATGGTGTCCACCTGGGCATGGTGATATTTATACGGCATTGCAAACATCAGGGGTATTAGACCAACTATTAGAACAAGGTATTAAATATGCCTTTATTTCTAATTCAGATAATCTGGGGGCAAGTATGGATTTGTCTGTCTTAGGTTATTTTGCTGACCAGGATGCCTCATTTATGATGGAAGTGGCTGATAGAACAGCGGCTGATAGAAAAGGAGGTCATCTGGCCGAATCTGTAGACGGTGGATTATTACTACGTGAATCCGCTCAGTGTCATGCCGATGATGTAGACAGCTTTCAAGATATTACTAAATATAAATACTTTAACACCAATAATCTTTGGATTCGTTTAGATAGGCTTAAACAACATTTAGATGAAAATAACGGTATTGTTAATTTGCCTTTAATCCAAAACAAGAAAACACTTGACCCTAGAGATTCAACGACGCCAGAAGTGATTCAAATGGAAACTGCAATGGGCTCTGCTATTGCTAGCTTTAAAGATTCTATCGCCATTCGTATTCCAAAATCACGCTTTGTACCCATTAAAACCACGAATGAATTGTTAGGGCTTTGGTCTAATGCTTTTATTCTGGATGATAAAAGTTTAGTAGCAATAAATCCTGAGCGTAAGGTGGGATATATTGTTGTGAGTTTAGATAGTAAATATTACAAGAACATAGATGATCTACAGGCACGTTTCCCTGACGGTGTGCCTGATTTACTCGAGTGTCAAAAATTGACTATTACTGGTGATGTTAAATTTGGTGCGAATGTGAAGCTGATTGGTGAGGTCGTTATTAATAACGATTCAGAAAAACAGCTTATTATTAAAGCTGGTACTGTTATAGAAAATCAAACTGTATAGGTTTTAGCCTCCCCTTTGAAAAAGGGGGAATGAGGGGGGTTTTATACCCTAAGCTATTTGTTAAATAAAAAACAATTTTAACTCGCTTTCTTTTGATCTAAATTCTTAAGAATTTCTTCTAAAGGAACAAGGTTCATTCTTACTCTAAATAAAACATCATGGTTATGTAATAAGCCAAAGCAGTCATATGTTCTTAACATGATATTACTTTGGTTTAGGGTATTGTCACTGGATTCTGCATGTTGTTTAACCAAAATATAAAGCTTGTCATCATTCTTTAAACGGCTTAAATGTTCACGATCAACAGATATTTCATGTGAGGTATAAACCATGGGGTTACGTTTAAAATCATGGTTTTCCATTTGAGCTTTTTCTAACAATGCACCTGAGGCTAAGCTACAAGGAAAAACTTCTGGGTAGTTCTCAACATGCGTCAGTTCATCAAAATAATCAGACTGTTCCGCTAAAGAACCTGAAAGAAAGTTTTTAACATTACCATTATGTAAAAATTTCCTTTTTAAGAAATAATCGGTGCCTGGAATAATAGTTTTATCAGGAATAACATTTAAGTTAGGCAAAGAAGAAAATGTAACATCCTCTAAAAATAAAGGTGTTTGCGTTTCCTTTTTAAAACCTAATAAAATAGTTTTACCTTCCGCCTTAATTGAAATACGGTTACCTAAAGTTAAGCTAGGAATAGTTTTTATTAAAGTCTTTTTAATATCTAACTGAAAAGGGGTATTTGGTTTTAAAGCATTAACAAAGGTTGTTTGGTAATTGCTAAAACGTAAATTATTTTCAGTAATAATATGGTTTTCATGATGAGCCTCTCGATAAAGGCGCATCTGATATTCAATTAAGGTATTGAGTTGATAACCAAGAACAATAGGACCTTTAAATGGATTGTGGTGGATTTGTAGCCATTTATGTTTATCATGAAATAGATTAAAGTCATCAGAAGCATTACGGGCAACTTCTATATGAATTTGGTCAAAGATAAATTGTTCAGAGATCATTAAAGTACTTGTTCTATATAGTTGGAAGAAATAGTCGGCTCTTTTATAGGGCTATCAAACCAAAAACTCATGGGATAGTCAAAACCCATACCATGCATATAATTATACAGTGCTTTTTTTAATCCTTGTCCTAACATCTCATGGTCTGTTTTTACGGAGTCGAGATAATCAATATCATTTTCCGCAAATAATACGTTTTTATTGGGAATCAACTCTATATTGTATTGTTCAGGATGTAAACCAATCGGGCTATGAATAGTGGCTGCAAAACGGTGCCAATAAGCTGACTGAAAACAACCATTCAACATAAGTTGGCGCACGCGCTCTAACGAATCAACAGTTTCTTGTTCAGTTTGGGTAGGAAAGCCATACATTAAATAAGCATGAACCAGGACACCTGCATCAGCAAAGTTTTTGGTTACTTTGGCGACTTGCTCAACTGTCACTCCTTTTTTCATTAGTTTTAATAAACGATCAGATGCAACTTCTAAACCTCCACTAATAGCAATACAACCTGAATCTGCAAGTAATTGGCACTTTTCAGCTGAGAATGTTTTTTCAAAGCGAATATTTCCCCACCAGCTAATCACAATATCACGTTCGATAAGTTTTTCAGCCATAGCAAACAATACTTTAGGAGGGGCTGCTTCATCCACAAAGTGAAAACCTGTTTCTCCCGTTTCAGCAATTAATGATTCAATGCGTTGAACAATAAGTTCTGCACCTGCATCATCATATTGACCAATATAATCTAGGCTAATATCGCAAAAACTACATTGTGACCAATAACAGCCATGAGCAATAGTTAATTTATTCCAGCGGCCATCACTCCATATTCTATGCATGGGATTAAGCATTTCACAAAGTGATAAGTATTGATCGATAGGTAAGCCTTCATAACTGGGAACGCCAATATCTTTATGAGGAATATCGTGTAGTGTTGGGTTTTTATTATAAAAAACCTGATTATCTTTTAAATAATAAGTGCGGAATAATTCATTAATAGGGCGTTGATTGTTTAAATGCTCTAATAAAGTTAAAAGAGGTCTTTCGCCATCATCAACGGTAATAAAATCAACAAATTCAAAAATACGTGGATCTTTTAAAGATCGTAGTTCGGTATTAATAAATCCACCGCCTAAAATAAGCTTAATATCAGGATTAATTTGTTTACAACATTGGGCAATCTTTAAAGCGCCCAGCATATTCCCAGGGAAGGGGACTGTTAGTCCGACAACAGAAGGGTTTTCTTCCTCAATATACTGATTAACCAAAGAGAAAATAATTTCATCTGTATAAAGTGGTTCTTGCTGTAATTGTTGATAGAGGTCGTCAAAAGAAGGGTTAGATGAAGCTAATCGTTCACCATAACGAGACACTTCAAAATGGGGGTCAACACCTTGTTTAATTACAGAGGAAATATCATCAATAAATAAAGTAGCAAGGTATTTTGCTTTATCTTGTACTCCTAAATTACCAAAGGCATCATGTAAAACATCGCCAGACATTTCTTCCATCTGATACAAGTTTTCAAATTGCGGGCCTTCTGGAAGAAAACTGCGGGAAGCTATACGTAGGGCTAGAGATGAATTATTGCCTTGAAGGAATTTAACTGTAGGTTCGATACATTTTAAATATTCAGGAAAGTGAACCATAAAATGATAAATTGCATCGGGTAGCTCATCATCTTCAAAATCTGCAAAATTATCTTCTAAGGTTTGAAAAATTGTTTCTAAACCTTGTTTGCTGAGTAGAGTAAGAAATAACTCAATAGCTAAATCACGTTGGCATACTGCATACTGCTGTTGTTTTAGAAACCCGGTTAAATAAGCCGTAGCAGGGTACGGTGTATTTAATTGAGTCATTGGTGGTGTAATGAGCAGTATTTTTAGGTCAGTGTTTTGCATGAGTATTTCAGCAATTTAAAAATTTGTTATTGCTATATTTTACATTGATTTAAAAGTAATATATTTTGGATATGGGATTATATTGCTGTTTAGAAAATTAACCGTATTTTCTATTGCTTCATTAGAGCAAATAACTTGATAATAGTGAATGACAAAAAATATCGAAAAACACACTTTAGTACTTTACCATGCCGATTGTATGGACGGTTATGCAGCCGCATGGGCGGCATGGAAACAATTGGGGAATACAGCAAAGTATAAGGCTGTTCGGCATCATACACCTATGCCAGATTTTCCAGATGCTGCTGTAATTTATATTGTAGACTTTTGTTATCCTATGGAAACACTGGTTTTGGCTGCAAAAAAAGCCAGTAAGATTGTTGTTTTAGATCATCATATCAGTGCACAAAAAGATTTTGAAAATTATCAAAATAAACAGAGTTTACCCAGTAATCTTGAAATGAGTTTTATTCAAGAGCATAGTGGCTGTGTTATTAGCTGGCAATATTTTCAGGATAATACTGAGGCTCCTTTATTATTACAACATATTGAAGACCATGATTTATGGAATCATCAATTGCCTAAAACTGAAGAAATATGTAGAGCGTTATACTTACGGTTACCTGTTAACTTTTATGATTTTGATAAAGTTAAGATATCAACTCTACGAAGAGAAGGTGAGTTATTGGTTAAGCAGCAAAAATTAAATGTCGCTCGGTTATTTAAGGCAAGGCATAAGGTGATACTTAATAAGCAACAAGGTTTGGCTGTCAATGCACCAGGTATGTTTTCAAGTGACTTGGGGCATGAGCTTGCGGAAAAATCGGGCACATTTGGATTAACCTATTTTTACCATGGAAAAAATCAGCGTTATGAATGTGGCTTACGCTCAATTGGTGACTTTGATGTGTCTGAATTGGCTAAAGAATATGGCGGTGGTGGACATAAAAATGCAGCAGGTTTTAGAGTCGATCAAGCTACTTTCTTAAGTTTTTTATCAGCGGAATAAGGTTATGTTAGAAATTTCATCAAATATTTCAATCCCTGATAATGAAATTGAAATTTCAGCCATTAGAGCGCAAGGTGCTGGTGGGCAAAATGTTAATAAAGTTTCTTCAGCTATCCATCTACGTTTTGATATTTTAGCGTCTTCTTTATCTGATTTTTACAAGCAACGCTTATTAGCTACGCGGGATAAAAGAATCACTAAAGAGGGCGTGATTGTTATAAAGGCCCAGCAATTTAGGACCCAAGAAAAAAACCGTGATAATGCACTTGAGCGATTAAAGGAAATCATTAAAGCGGTAACTGTGGTTCAAAAAGTAAGGCGCCCCACTAAACCCAGTCGAAATTCTCAAAAAAGAAGAATGGATAGCAAAACTAAGCATAGTAAAACAAAGGCATTACGTGGCAGGGTGGTTGACTGATGATATTTCTTAAATGGAACTGAATATTTTTCTATCTTTTGATTCAGCCGTTTATGAAGCATTTAATTATGGAATTATTAGTGCGTGCTCATTACCTTTAGGTTGTTTAACTATTTTATTCTGGAAGCCCTCAGATCGCGTTATTGCTTTCTTAATGGCTTTTGGTGGTGGAGCGTTATTAGCCGCTCTAACCATAGACTTGGTAGCGAGTACGCTAGAGAAAGGTGATTTTTATCCTTTAGCGGCAGGTTGTATTGTGGGTGGACTGGTTTTTATTATATTGAACCAGATTGTTAATAACTTTGGTGGGTTTGTTAGAAAAGCATCAACACATATTTATCATGTTAAAAAGCTCAA
>Ga0105355_10000986_pt1 | contig 26486 bp, 25 predicted proteins | sample GOMGulsemesocosm_2_FD_83508 | JGI IMG/M metagenome (GOLD analysis project Ga0105355, IMG submission 83508) | Methane-oxidizing microbial communities from mesocosms in the Gulf of Mexico - GOM9C Gulf of Mexico | ecosystem: Environmental > Aquatic > Marine > Cold seeps | place: Gulf of Mexico...
GAGGGTCGGGGGTTCGATCCCCTCAGCACCCACCAGACTTTGGAGCGGTAGTTCAGTTGGTTAGAATACCGGCCTGTCACGCCGGGGGTCGCGGGTTCGAGTCCCGTCCGCTCCGCCAAATATAAAAGCCCTGAACCTTTTTGGTTTAGGGCTTTTTTTTTGCTTAAAAAATATATTTATCAGACTGACTTCTAGTGTTATTGTGAGCTTTGTTTTAGGTCTTCTGCCTGCTTTTTTAATTATGTATTTCAAATTTGTTTTAAGGATTTATCTATGCTATTAAAGATTAGAGAAAAATCACAAGGTGTTTTTGCCTGGGTCATTTTGCTATTAATCTGTGTGCCTTTCGCTTTGTGGGGTATTCAAAATTATGTAGGTGGTGGTAGTGAGGCAGCTATTGTAAAAGTAGGTGATAAAGAATTTTATCAGCAAGATTTAAATAGAGCTTATTCGCAGTTTAGTCAAAACTTACAAGGTGCAAACTTTGATGAAGAAGCTGTAAAGAAACAAGCGCTAGATAAAATGATCAAAGATGAAGTTTTATTACAGTACGTAGAAGATGAAGGTTTAGTGGTAACTGATCAGGCTGCTAGAGATTTCATTAAAGGTTTGGAATATTTTCAGACTGATGGGAAATTTGATAATAAACAATATAAAGCCATGCTTGCAACTCAAAGAATGGCGCCAAGTGAGTTTGTAGGTAAGATTAAACAAGCACTAGTTATGGAGCAATTTCAACGCAGTGTTGTAGAAAGTGGTTTTGCTACAGAGAAAGATATAGAAAGTTTCTTTAAAATACAAAATCAGAAACGTGATGTGGAAATTCTTGCCGTTGCTTTAGATAAAATAACTGAACAGCCAGCAGTAGAAGAAATTGAAGAGTATTATCAGAAAAATCAAAATTCTTTTTTAACGGTTGAGCAGGTTGCTATTGAATATGTAGTGCTAGCACTAGATGATTTAGCAAAAGATGTTGAGCCATCAGTTGAACAATTAACTGCTTATTATGAAGAGCAGAAAGATTTATACACAACTAAAGAACGTAGAAAAATCAGCCATATCTTGTTTTCTTTTACTAAAGATAGTGGTAGTGATAATGACCAGCTTGAGCTTGCTTTAAAGGCAAAAGCTGAGTTAGCAGATAAAGATTTTGCTGCTTTGGCTACTGAAGTTTCAGATGATAAGTTATCTGCGGCAAAAGGTGGTGACTTAGGGTTGTTTAATGTTGGTGTCATGGAAAAAGCTTTTGAAGATGCTGCAATGTCTCTTCAGTTAAATGAAGTTTCAGAACCCATAAAATCAGCATTTGGATATCATTTAATTAAAGTAACTGAATTAGCTGAAGGTGAAGTTAAGTCTTTTGATCAAGTTAAAGCTGAGCTAACAACTGCTTTTCAAAGAACTGAAGCTGAAACAGCTTTTTATGAGTCAGGAGAAACACTAACTGAACTTAGCTATGAAAATACTGATAGTCTGCAAGCAGTTTCAGATGCTTTAGGTATAAAAACAGTTAAAACAGAATTGTTTTCAAGAAATTCTAAGGTTCCTGATAGTTATAGGCAAAATATTACTTCTCAGAAAGCAGTAATTGATGCTGCTTTCTCTGAAGATGTTTTAAAGGGTGAGAATAGTTCAGTTATTGAATTGGGTGATGATAAATTAGTTGTTTTAAGAATGGTTGAGCATAAACCAGCCGAAGTTAGGCCTCTAGAAACTATTAAGCCCGTTATTGTATCAAAGCTTTTAAGTGATAAAGCAAGAGCAGTAGCAGCAGATAAAGCTGAAGCAATTAAGGCGGCTGTAGATGCTGGTCAGTCTTTGGTTGATGTTGCAAAACAATATGATCTTAAAGTAGAAAAGTTATTAGCATTAAGTCGTTCTAATGGTGATGTGCCATGGCAAGTAAACCAGGCAGTTTTTAAAGCAGCAAAACCTATTGATGGTAAACCTGTTGTTGTTTTAGTAAGTGATGTTGCAGGTGCTCAAACTGTTATTAGTTTACTTTCTGTTACTGAAGGTGAAATGACGGCAAGTGATAAAGCTAAGAAAGAATTGGCAGAATCCAATTTGGCTAAAGCATTTGGACAAGCAGACTTTGGTGCTGCGCTTAATAGTCTTCAAGCTAATGCTGAAATAGTTGTAAACGTTACTGAGTAGGATTTAATTTAATATTGAAGAATATCTGCCTTTTCTCCACGTCATTCCTATGCTGGAGTGACTGGAGGGGTAAATATTTTTTTGTTGTTATAAAAAAGATAAAGAATAACTTTTACCTCTCGGTAATTGCTCCTGTTTTGTTCTTGGCTCTATCTGTAGCTGCCCCAATCCTCTCTGGAAGGGTTTGAAAAATACGTATTGTATGTTTAAAGTTTGTACTAAAGCTTTTCGTAGATAATTTAACATGTCTCTATATAATCCACAGCTACTAATAAATTAGAAATCTCTGAGTGGCTTTGATTTGACTGCCGGCAGAAAAATATCAAGGGCTATCATAGTCAATAAGCTCCTCTTGTGTATATTGGCGTTGGTTTATAGTGGGAATAAATCGAAGTTATAATCAGTTAAGGGGGGACTGATTAGTTGGAAGTAAGTTAGGTTGTTCAGGGTGTGTTGATTTATAGATATAAAATAAACCTAGCAACATATAATGTATGTCACTAGGCTATTATTTAATTGCCTTATAGTGAATATAAAACACTTCCATTTTGTGGGGGGCGTGTAGATTTTGAGCTTCTGCCTTGATCGATTCTTTCTTGGGTAAAATGAGTGATCATTTGATCCCAGTTGTTATATTCAACATAACTTTCAAACCCAGCATTTTTACGTTGTTGAAAAACTTCTTTGCCTAATACAATAATTTCTTCAGGTGTTTTCCCGTCAACAGTATCTAGAAATTCATTTTTATCTCTAATTGAGTCGCGTAAAGTCCAATAAGAAACTTCAAACTCAATACGTAATTCAGTGGGTAGGCGATCTTTAATTCTACCGACAGAGCGGTTTGCTGTTTTCATGCTTCGTGCATTGATTTGATTTCCGCCTGTACAGCCCATAAGAGATATGCAAATGGCAAAAACAAAAGCAGTTGATAAAATCCTCATATAATTTAAACCTCAATAGTGCAGGAATAAGTATGTTAATAGATACTTATCCTCAAAAATAAAATAAACCCGATAGTTTTAATTGTAATAGTCTCAGGTTATTAAAATGATATTTGTAAAAGAATCTTGAATATTTAGTAGAATCTTTTCCAACAAGCATTTAAACAAAGTAAAATACTCGGTTATTATAAACCCAAGCTCACTCTTATGCTGGAATTTATCCAATTATTAAATCTGCGCTATCAGGCTATTATTGCTAACCTAAAAGCAAATGACCCTCAGATTGCTGTATTTCAGCAGCGTCTTGAGCAGTTGATTTTTACAGAGGCTTTTATTAGAAAGGGGATGTTGCTTGAGTCTTCTCCTGCAACACCTTTGCAGATCGCAATTATTGGTCCTACTCAAGCGGGGAAAAGCTCAGTTGCAAACCTTGTTCTAAATAGTAATCTCGCAGGGGTTAGTCCTTTAGCTGGATATACCGTTCATCCGCAAGGATTTTGTCATCAAGTCGGTTTGCCAGAATGTTCTGGCTTGCAAAATTATTTTGGAAGATTTCAACAGCTAAAATTATCAGAGTTAAGTTCAGAGCGGCATGATTGCTATTCTTTATTTGAAGCAGAAATTGAAAGTGATTTATTACCTCCTTGTGTTTTCTGGGATACTCCTGATTTTGATTCGATAGATTCAGAGGATTATAGAGAAGGGGTGATTAGAGCTATTGCTTTAGCCGATATTGTTATATTAGTGGTAAGCAAAGAAAAATACGCTGATCAATCAGTCTGGGAAATGATGTCTACGATTGAATCATTTCATCAAACAACCTTAATTTGCGTTAATAAATTAACTGAAGGGACAGAACAGTTAATTATTAATTCATTGCAAGAGAAATGGTTACAAGCACGACAAGATGAATTTCCTCATGTTATTCCTCTACATTTTCAAAAACAAACAGCTGCACCGATTTGGCCTGATTCAGAGACTAAAAGAATATTTCAATTGCAGAAATCTGTTTCCTCGAAAAAGCATTTTGAATACCAACATAATGTATTAAATAAATATTGGCATGGCTGGTTAGAACCTATAGTTGCAGAGCATGAAGCATTAAAGCTGTGGGAGCAATTAGTCGATAAACATGTTGAACAAGCTGCAGAAGACTATCAGAGGGATTATCTAAATCACCCGCATTATTATGATACTTTTCAGAATGCTCTTATTGAATTGCTTAATTTACTTGAGGTTCCAGGTATATCAAGAGTTCTGACAAAGACTAGGCGAGTTTTAACCTGGCCAGTTAGAAAAATGCTGCAGTTAGGTAAACAACTAACGGTACCCAAAAGTCAGGAACAGGAATTATTAAATCAGATTGGAGAGCATTTATTAATTTCACTATCAGACCAATTATTAGAAAAAATTGATTCAGATAGCAAGCAACATAAATGGTGGAAAGATAACTATTGTCTTTTAAGGCAGAAAAAAGAGCTGATATTAAAGGAGTATCAGCAGAATGTAGATAGTTATTGTATATCTTTTCAGCAAGATGTTGATGCTACTGCAAATAGACTTTATAACAAACTATCTGAACAGCCCATTGTGTTAAATAGTTTGAGAGCAACAAGAATTAGCACAGATGCTGCCGCAATGGCATTAATGATTGCAACAGGGGGTATTGGAGTGCATGATTTGGTAATTACCCCTGCTATGTTATCAATGACCTCTTTGTTAGCAGAGGGTGCTGTAGGGAGTTATATGGGAACCGTTGAAGCTGAGTTAAAACAACTTCAATTAGAGACAGTTAAAAAAGATTTGTTTGTAGCTAGTCTTAAGCAGTTATTGTATGAATTGCCAGAGCAGATTTCAGATAATAGTCGATTTAATATTTCATCTGAGTTATTAAAAAAAGCAGAACAGCAACGTAATGAGAAAAAACATGGCATACGATTACTCTGATCTACTTATAAAAATTGCTGGATGGGCTGGTCAATCTGCAGAAGACGGCTGGATTGAGCCTCAACAAGCTCAATTACTAACAGATGAGCCTGAAATTTCAGCTAATGAATTGTTTGTTAGTAATAATGACAGAAGGCTGATTGTTGCTTTTATGGGAGGGACAGGTGTTGGTAAAAGTTCTTTATTGAATAAGTTATCGGGTCAATCAATTGCGCGTACTGGAGTAGAAAGGCCAACCTCTAAGGAAGTAACCTTATATCATCACCAAGCCTTTTCATTGCAGCAATTAGATCAAAGATTTCCGTTACAGCATATAGAAGTTGCACAGCATAATGAAGCATCAAATGAACAGGTGATTTGGATAGATATGCCTGACTTTGATAGTACAGAAGAAAAAAATAAAGATATTGTGATGCAATGGTTACCTTATATTGATGTGCTTATTTATGTGGTAAGCCCAGAAAGGTATCGTGACAATAAAGCATGGCAATTATTGCAGGCTGAAGGTGCCAATCATGCTTGGCTGTTTGTAATGAATCAATGGGATAGAGGGGAAACCTCGCAATATGAAGATTTTAAGCAGCAATTAGCTAAAGCAGGGTTTGATAAACCTATTGTATATAAAACAATATGTCATCCTGAATCAGCATTAGAGGATGATGAACTGGATCAATTACAAGCTAGTATTTCCTCTTTAGCAACAACAAATACAATAGAGCTGCTTGAAAACCGTAATTTAACACTACGTAAAAATGCTACCAAACAAAAGTTACAACAGTGTTCACAAATACTGGGTAGGCAGCAGAGTTTTTTAGCGGTAGATAAAGCGAAAGAAACTAGGTGGATAAACACTAAATCACAATTGCTTCAAGGTTTTGAGTGGCCTGTTCAGCAATTGTCAGTCATTTACGCTAAAAAAGCTAATGTAGCAGAGCAAGATAGAATATCGCTATGGGATGATTGGGCGCAAAGCAGGTTTAATGATTATCTTGATGAATTAGTCTTAACTGCAGACCAACAAGGCTTGCCAAATAAACCTTTAAGATCAGCATTATTAAGTTGTCGAGATATGGCAAAAAAACATATCCAGACCCAAACTGAATTGAGTTGTCGTAAAGCATTAATCACCCCAGGTAATGTTGTACAAAGAGTTGTTCTAAGAATGGCTAAGGCAGCAGAAGTTATATTGCCTTTAATTGCAATGGGACTGGTAGGGTTTCAAGTCTTTCAAGGCTATTATGATAGTGCTGTCACTGATGAGGCTTTTTTAGGGGTGGATTTTGCGGTACATAGCACATTGTTAATTTCAATTAGCTGGTTGTTACCTTTCTTTATTAGCAAAAAAATGCAGCCATCATTGGAAAAAGCCGCATTTAAAGGTCTTAATAATGGTGTAGGTTTGGCATTACAGATGATTGATAATGATATCAAAAATGATCTAATAAGCTTTAAAGAACAGCATTTTCAAGTTACAGAAGCTTTAGCTCAATTAATAAATGAATGTGAGAAAAATGTTGAATTTAAAGTCGCAGAGTCAGGAAACGAGCAGTTAGATAGAATGTTGCTAAAGGATTAGGCAAGGTTAATCTTGTGGTTTTAGCAGTCTTTTGGGGCGCAGGTTTTAACTTGCATTCTTTAGCTCAAGAACAGGCTAAAGAATGCACCCCAAAATAGATAAACAGCCTTAACAGCAGGCTCGATCTACTACTGATAGCTTTTTAATCTTGAGTAATATATTTTAATATCTCTACAACTTCTTGTGGAGTTTCTGTCACTGCAAGTGCCGCTGCATCAACCTCCTTAAGGGGGTGAGTTAGCTCTGGACTATGCATAGTAATCGTAGGAATTCCTAAGCCAGCAGCAATACCTGCATCAAAAGCAGCATTCCATTGTTTGTATTTGTCGCCAAACCTGATAACAACAATATCTGAACGACTGATGTAGCTATTAGTGCGTAATGCATTAATTTTCGCAGCTTTATGGTCTTTCCAAAAATTACTGGCTTCATCGCCTAAAATTTTAGCACCTACATTATCACTACTATCATGGTCAGTAATAGGTGTTAACACTTCGATATCAAGTTGATTTTCAGTGATACCTTGTTTGATTTGTTCACGCCAGTCGGAATGGATTTCTCCAGATAAATAAATTGTATAAGACATAGTATTAAATTATAGGTGGTAAGTTTGCTTGTAAAAAACTCGGTACAATACAGATATTGTTGTAATGATCTATTTTAACTGGATGTAAGTTGTTATGTCAGAAAAACATATTTATAAAATCGTATTTATCAACAGAGAAGAGGTCTATGAGGTTTATGCAAAAAGTATTTACCAAGGCGATATGTATGGATTTGTAATTGTTGAAGATTTTGTTTTTGGAGAGAAAAGTGCAATCGTTGTGGATCCCAGTGAAGAGAAATTAAGAGCCGAGTTTGAAGGGGTTAAAAGATCCTTTATTCCAATGCACGAAATTATTCGGATTGATCAAGTTGAAAGACGCGGAAATGCAAAAATTGTTTCAACTGATCAGGCAACTAAATCAACAGGGAATGTATCGTCTTTGTATGTGCCTAAGAAAACATAGTTGTTTTATCTTAAATTGTATTGGTTCACCCCTACTTAAATGCTTTTAATTTTGAAATGTATCTTTATGGTATACCAAAAGGCAGTTATCGACCCATTGTTGACAGCGCATGATTTATGGTTATTGTCGAAACATTTGTTTATATTATAGCTAGTACACAGCTGTTTAAAATCAATTTTAACAATTGTAAACCATATATAATACGACTAACTTTAATGTAAAAAAATTACATGATTTAGTCTATGAAGCAATTTCTTATAAGATCAATACTTATAGTATCAATTTGTCTGAACTCTTATTCTCATGCTGATGATGTGATCATTGTTAAAACTATTTTTTGCCCAATGAGCTGTAACCCTAAAACTGATCAGCTAGAAGGCTATTTAGTAGAAATTGCAAAAGCAGCCTTCAAGGGAACTAAACACAACTTGATTTTTAAAGAGGTAGATACTTGGTCGAGAGCCTTGGTAATGGTCCAAGATGCTCGGGTTGATGGCATGATTCCTTCGCTTAGTACTGTTGCTGAAGCTGAGGGTACAATTCTTATGCCAGAGGAATTTATAAGTAACACGGCCGATATTTGTATGATTAAAAAAGGAAATCCTTGGCGATTTAAAAATATTAAATCTTTAGATTCAGTTGGAATGCTGGGGGTAATTTCAGGTGGTGACTATGGAGAAGAAATTAATCTGTGGATGAAAAACAACCCTAAAAAAATGACTTGGCTTGGAAGTGATCATGTTTATGAAAGAGCGTTAAAAATGATCAAGTTAGGGCGAATTGATGTTTTTCCAGAATCAAAAGAAGTTCTTTACTACACCAGACATAAACTTGGATTTGATACTGATCTGGTGGAGGGTGGTGAGACATTCAAATACGCTTCCTTTATTGGTTTTGGAAAGCAATCAAAGAAGGCGATAGAATATAATAAAATTGTTACTGACTATGTTAGAAAGATTAGACATAGTGGAGAATTAGATGAGCTATTTATTAAGTATGGCTTGCCTGCGGTTAAAAAAAACAAACCCTGACTTGGGGCGTTAATAAAAGATGCTTTTTTAATATCCCTTTGAGTAACTCTTATTTATAAATCCTTTTGCTTTAATTTGAGAAATAAATTATAGATGCATAAAAATCTAGAAGCTGTCAATAAACCAATTTCAATAAAATTATTAAATATAATTTTTGGTATATATTTCTGTTTCACAATAGTTATTACCTTAATACAGGTTTTTATTGAATTGGAAGACTCGAAAAAGATTATTATTGCTGAACTTCAATCTGTGGAGAGGTCAAATAGCTTGTCCTTGGAACAGGCTTTATGGGTGTTGGATAACAAGCAAGTTGCCAGTATTGCTGATGGATTAATTCAATTACAATTTATTACTGGTCTGTCGATTAAAGATGATAAAAATAATATTATTCTTTCGAGGGGAGTTGTTAATGCTGGGCATTTATTCTCACATCAATTCAAAATAAATCATTCTCACATAGTTGGTAGCTCGAAGTTAAAGGCTATTCACCTTGCTGATGTAGAGCTTTTTTCAGATAACAGCATTATATTTCAACGTACTAAAACGAGAGTTATTTCGATTGTTGTCTCTGCTATTGTCAAAACAATAATCTTATGGATGATCATTTTCTGGGTTTTAAAAAAATATCTATTCAACCCCCTTAGTAAATTTGTTGATGGCATTGAAAAAGTAGAGTTATCTACATTAAATGACAAGACCATATCAGTTGGCGTTAAAGAAAATAATGAGCTTAAAGTGATTGAAAAATCATTTAATTCTATGCTGCTGCATCTTGAGTCACAAAGGTTACAACTTATCAGTCATGATAAAAAATTACTAGAAGCAAGTCATCAGTACAGTGAGAAGTTAAAACGTACAGTTGAAGATAGAACAAAAGATCTTCTCATTAGCAATGAAAAATTAAAGTCTTTAGCCAATACAGATACCTTAACGGCGCTTAATAATAGACGTTATTTTTTTGAAATAGGAAATAAATTATTGGCAATGGCACGTAGACAAAAGAAACCATTAATTGTTTTGATGTGTGATATTGATTTTTTTAAAAAAATTAATGATAAATATGGACATGCCGTAGGAGATGATGTTCTCGTGTCTTTTGCAGAGACAGTTTCTCCCTTACTAAGAGAAGGTGATGTTTTTGCAAGAATAGGTGGTGAAGAATTTGCTTTAATCAATTTCGATTCAGAGCTTGATGATTCGGTTGCTCTGGCTGAACGAATTAGACAAGCGGTTGCCAATATAAAACTTGAGTTGGCTGGTGAAACTATTCAATTCACAATCAGTTTTGGTATAGCATCTTATCAAACAGAGAATGAAAACATTGACGATATACTCCAGAAAGCCGATGTTAAGCTTTATCAAGCCAAAGAAAGCGGGCGTAATAAAATTTGTGTCTAATAAGGCATTCCTATAAATCACCGTTGACAATCTTGTTTTGGCTGTTCTGAGTTAGCCAGGTATCGGGTAAATATTGTCAGGAATTAATAAAACTATTTTTTGGTTTGTCTGATTAAGTTTGAGGTAGTAGTTAAATTATTTCTGGTATTTATAAAGCTTAAGCTGAATCGACTTTTTTATAATTTTTAAACGCCTAGCATTCACTCCAAAATCATAATAGCCAACCCTGGAAGCTGAGCGTAAATGAATAACTTTTGCATCTAAATCAAGTCGAGCTTCAACATCGTCTATAAAACCAAAAATATCGGATGTAAAGATCGCTGATAAATAATCAGTTGATTTAGATTGTATCTTTCCTCCTTGTTCGGTAATCACTTGTTGTAAAAGAGACCATGCAAGCTTTTCTTCTATTTTTGAAATATTAATTGGGCTAACTGTTAGTGCTTCACTATTAATGCAGTTGGGTGAGTCTGGACATGTTCGTAGTTTGCCATTAATTAAACCGCTTTTAAATTCAGATGCATGAGTTGAATGGGCTAGCAGGCAAAATATGCTGATAATAACTTTTGATATAACTGGTTTATTTGGCATAGGAAGTTATATGTTAGTGAGGCGGTATTTGTCATCATACACCCAAGTCAATTAACTCAAAATAAAATAATACTTGAAAAAAAAATTAACGCCCCCAAATTTAATTCAATCAAAATTGAAATAATAGGAAATGTGTAAACCATGACTGTTGAAGCTAAAAAAGAAACCTTAGGTTTTCAAACTGAAGTAAAGCATCTGCTACATTTGATGATTCACTCTTTATATAGTAATAAAGAAATTTTTCTACGTGAATTAATCTCAAATGGATCTGATGCAGCTGATAAATTACGTTTTGAAGCTTTATCTAATGAGAGCCTTTATGAAGGTAATAGTGATTTAGGTATTCGCATTTCTTTTGATAAAGATGAGCGTACTGTAACTGTTTCTGATACGGGTATTGGTATGACTCGTGAAGAAGTTCAGGATCATATTGGTACTATTGCTAAGTCTGGTACTAAGCAGTTTTTTGAAAAAATGACGGGTGATGAAGCTAAAGATAGCGAATTAATCGGTCAGTTCGGGGTTGGTTTTTACTCGGCTTTTATTGTTGCTGATAAAGTAACTTTAACAACACGTAAAGCGGGTGAGCAAGAAGCTGTACGTTGGGAATCTGCTGGTGAAGGGGATTACACAATAGAGGCTGTTGAAAAAGCGACACGCGGTACAGAAATCGTTTTACACCTTAAAGAAGGTGAAGATGAATTTTTAGACGGTTTTAGAATACGTTCAATTGTTAAGAAATTCTCAGATCATATTTCTTTACCTATCGTGATGGATCAGGAAATTCCTGCTGAAACTGATGAAGAAGGTAAAGAAACAGCTCCAGCACGTATTGAAGATGAAACAGTAAATAGTGCGTCTGCTTTATGGACAAGATCTAAAGAAGACGTTTCTGACGAAGAATATAACGAATTTTATAAACATGTCGGTCATGATTTTCAAGATCCATTAACTCACGTACATAGTAAAGTAGAAGGGACTAACGAGTACACATTGTTACTTTATGTGCCTGCTCGTGCTCCTTTTGATATGTGGGACAGAGATGCAAAACATGGTGTGAAACTTTATATCCGTAAAGTTTTTATCACTGATGATGCAGAGCAATTAATGCCTAGGTACTTACGTTTTGTTCGCGGGGTAATTGATGCTGACTCATTACCATTAAACGTTTCAAGAGAAATCTTGCAACAAAGCAAGCAAATCAGCACTATTAAAGCAGGTGCAGTTAAGAAAGTACTTGGCTTGTTGAAAACAATGGCTAAAGATGCAGAAGGTTATGAAAAATTCTGGTCTGAGTTTGGTAATGTCATCAAAGAAGGTGTAATTGAAGATAGCAAAAACAAAGATGCAATTGCTAAGTTATTACGTTTTTCTTCTACTCATACTGATACAGAAAAACAAAATGTTGCATTAGCTGACTATGTTGAGCGTATGCAAGAAGGTCAAGATAAAATCTATTATGTGACTGCTGATAGTTTTTCTGCTGCTAAAAATAGCCCACATCTAGAAATCTTCCGTAAAAAAGGCATTGAAGTTATTTTAATGGCTGACCGTGTTGATGAATGGTTAATTTCTAATCTAACTGAATTTGATGGTAAGCAATTACAATCAGTTGCTAAAGGTGAGTTAGATTTAGATAAGCTTGATACAGAAGAAGACAAAAAAGAGAAAGAAGAAACAACAAAAGATTTTGAGTCTGTTCTGAAGCAAATGAAAGAAGTATTAGGCGACAAAGTAAGTGAAGTGCGAATTACTAATCGTTTAACTGATTCTCCTGCATGTTTGGTGACGGGTGATAATGATATGAGCCTTAATATGGAGCGTATTATGAAAGAAGCTGGCCAATCAATGAATATGATGGGAATGGGTGGAAGCAAGCCTATTTTTGAAATCAACCCTGAGCATGCTTTAGTTACAAGTATTAAAGATGAGCAAGATGATGATCGTTTTGCAGATATCGCTAATATCTTGTTTGACCAAGCTATTTTAAGTGAAGGTGGGCAATTAGATGATCCATCAGCATTTGTTCATAAATTGAATGGTTTGTTGCAAGGTTTATTGAAGTAAACTTTCTTGTTTTTTTAGAAAGAGAAAAAGGCCAGTTTACTGGTCTTTTTTTATTGTAAAAGGCTGGTTAGGAGCGAGTATTTAATAATACCCAAAGTCTGGCTGGTCTTTTAACTCCATAGGCGCACTAGAAAAACAGTTGCGTAGCTTGCTATGCGCCTGTTTCCCTAGCACCCCTGTGAAGTCAAAATCCTGCGCCATACTTTCGGGTATTATTAAATTCGCGCTCCTTAGTATTCTGGTTAATCGCTTTGTTTCTATGTTATCCTTACCTTAAAGTAAGGAGGAAAGATGTCAGCAGCAATGATAACGACGAAAGGGCAGGTCACTATTCCCAAGAATGTTCGTGATACCCTGCATGTACAAATGGGTGACCGAATTGAATTTATACAGATTAGTGAGGAAAGGTATGAAATTATTGCAGTTACAAAAAATGTGGAGCAACTAAAAGGTATTGTAAAAAGCAAAAATACAAAGGCTGTCAGTATTGATGAAATGAATAATGCTATTGCACTTATAGGTTCATCATAGTGATAGGTCTGGATACTAATATTATTATTCGTTATTTGACTCAGGATGACGAGAAGCAAGCAAAAATAGCAACTCAGATTATTGAGAATGAGCTGAATATAAAAAATCAGGGTTTTATATCCCTGATTGTATTGGTTGAGGTCGTTTGGGTATTGATGCGTTGTTATGACCAAACAAAGTCTGATTTGTATCCTGTTATTAACCAGCTATTGACAACAAAACAGTTTCAGGTCGAGAAACTTGATTATGCGTTTATTGCACTGAGAAAATGGCAACAGGGAAAGGGCGACTTTAGTGATGCATTAATTGCAACCGTTGCCCAGAAAGAAAATTGCTCTTATACACTTACTTTTGATAAAAAAGCAGTCTCATTCGGTATGAAGCTAGCCATATTACCGCAAGAATAAATTATTGAATATTATTTATATTTTTAATGGAATTTAAACTAAAAAACACAGATGGTAGTGCGCGTAGAGGGCAATTAAAGTTCGAACGAGGCACTATTGAAACCCCTATTTTTATGCCTGTAGGTACTTATGGAACAGTAAAATCACTGACACCAGAAGAATTAACAGGAATTGGCGCACAAATCATTTTGGGAAATACTTTTCATTTAATGTTGCGTCCAGGCATGGAGGTCGTAAAAACGCATGGTGATTTACATGACTTTATGCATTGGGAAAAACCGATATTAACTGACTCAGGTGGTTTTCAGGTTTTTAGTCTGGGGGCAATGCGAAAGATTACTGAAGAAGGTGTGACTTTTAAGTCCCCAATTAATGGCAGTAAAATTTTTATGGGCCCAGAAGAGTCCATGCAGGTTCAAAGAGATTTAGGTTCTGATATTGTAATGATATTTGATGAATGTACGCCGTATCCAGCAACAGTACAGGAAGCAGCAGATTCAATGCGCTTATCATTACGTTGGGCCGAACGTAGTAAAAAAGCACATGGCGATAATCCAGCAGCTTTATTCGGAATTGTGCAAGGTGGTATGTATGAGCATTTACGACAAGAGTCTATTGATGGCTTACTTGATATAGGTTTTGATGGCTACGCTATTGGTGGTCTTTCTGTCGGTGAACCTAAAGAAGAAATGATGGCTGCATTAGATGTGGTTGCTCCTAAAATGCCTGTCGATAAACCACGTTATTTGATGGGTGTGGGAACACCAGAAGATTTGGTTGAAGCTGTTAGGCGTGGCATAGATATGTTTGATTGTGTGATGCCAACACGAAATGCTAGAAATGGTCATTTATTTACCACGACGGGTGTGGTTAAAATCAGAAATAGTCAATATGAGTTTGATACAGGCCCATTAGATGATTCTTGTGCTTGCTATACCTGCCAAAATTATTCTCGTGCTTATTTACGACACCTGGATAAGTGCAAAGAGATGTTAGGCCCTAGGCTCAATACTATCCATAACTTGTATTATTATTTAAAGCTTATGCAAGATATGCGAGATGCAATAGAAGAGAATCAATTTGATGAATTTGTTAAGCATTTTTATCAGTTGAGAAGTAAAACCGTTCCGACTGTGGCATAATAGACGGTTTGGTTAAATCATCACTATGTTGATGGTTTTACAGAAGAAATAATTATAATAATTGAGGATAACAATGAGTTTTTTTATATCTGATGCAGCAGCTCAAGCTGCTGGTGCTGCTGAACAACCTGGTATTGAAGGGTTAATATTTCCATTAGCTATTTTAGTGTTCTTTTACTTTTTATTTATTCGCCCTCAATCTAAGCGAGCTAAAGAGCAGAAGCAAATGTTAACAGCATTAGCAAAAGGTGCTGAAGTTGTAACAACAGGTGGTGTTTTAGGTAGAGTCGCTAGTGTTGATGATAACTTTGTAAAGCTTGAAGTGGCTGATGATACTTTTTTACAAGTTCAAAGACATGCTATCGCAAATATGATGCCTAAAGGAACATATAAGACAGTTACAAAAAAGTCTAAAGCTTAATTTTAGGAATAGGGCAGGGACGAGTTAATCTAAGCTTGTTTTACGTGCCTATCAGAATGACATAGGGAATGAGAGCAAATATCTCATCCCCTAATGTTTAATTGTTGGAAGAAAAATGCAAAATCGTTTCCCCTTTTGGAAAAATCTGTTAATTCTAGTAACACTGTTTATTGGGATTATTTATGCGTTGCCAAATCTTTTTGGTAATGACCCGTCGGTACAAGTATCCTCATCGACAACGACAAAATTAGAGCAAGCTAAAGCTGATGAGATTGAAAACAGTCTTAAAAGTGCTGGTCTAACATTAAAATCATTTGAATTTAATGATGGTAAAGTTTTAGCTCGGTTTAATGATACTGATGAGCAACTAAAAGCAGCTGATTTATTAAGGGAATCGGTAGGTAACAATACTACTGTTGCTTTAAATTTGGCACCTGCTACACCTGAATGGTTACGTTCATTTGGTGCTAGCCCTATGTATTTAGGTTTAGACCTGCGTGGTGGTGTACATTTTCTTTTACAAGTTGATATGGATGCGGCGATTAAACAAGCCGAAGATAGATATTATAATGATATTCGTTCAGGTTTTAGAGCGGCTAAAATTAGATACCAGTCAGTTTCTAAAGAGAATGGCAGTATTAAAATAAAGTTAAAAACAGAAAAGTCAGCTTTTGAAAGCTTGGAACTTTTGGCTAAAGACTTTAGAGAGCTTAAAGTCACAGAGACTGATGACCCAACAATTATATTGGCGAAGATTTCTGAGAATGAGCAAAAAGAAATTAAGAAATTTGCTTTAGCGCAAAATATGACGACTTTGCGTAATCGTGTAAATGAAATTGGTGTAGCAGAACCTGTTATACAACAACAAGGTGATAGTCGTATTGTTGTTCAATTACCAGGTGTACAAGATACAACACGTGCAAAAGAAATTTTAGGTACTACAGCAACATTAGAATATCGTTTAGTTGATGTAGAGCATGATGTACAAAGAGCTGTAAATGGACGAATTCCTGTTGGAACACGTTTGTATTACGAGAAAGATGGTAACCCTATCTTACTTAAACGTCGTGTTATCGTAACGGGTGATCAGATTGTTGATGCTTCTTCAGGAATAGATCAAAACGGTTCAGCGGCAGTATTCATTACCTTAAATGGTATTGGTGCTAAAAAAATGGGTAAGATGACCCAGAAAAATATTGGCAAACCAATGGCTGTTGTTTTTATCGAATATAAATCGATAACAAAAACGGTTAATGGTCAGAAAGTAAGACGTAAAGAAAAAGTAGAAAAAGTAATTAGTGTCGCGACAATTAGAGATACTTTTAGTAAACGATTTCAAACAACCGGTTTAGACAGTCCTCAAGATGCGCGTAACCTAGCTTTATTATTAAGAGCGGGTGCATTAGCAGCCCCTGTTGATATTGTTGAAGAACGTACAGTTGGGCCAAGTCTTGGTCAGGACAATATTGATAAAGGTTTAATGTCAGTTGTTGTTGGTTTTGTTTTAGTTCTAGTGCTAATGGCAGTTTATTACAAAGCATTTGGCTTAATTGCTAATGTTGCATTAGGGTTTAACTTAATTGTTATTGTTGCTGTTTTATCTTTATTACAAGCGACTTTAACGTTACCAGGTATTGCAGGTATCGTTTTAACAGTGGGTATGGCTGTTGATGCTAACGTACTTATCTTTGAAAGAATTAAAGAAGAAATAAAAATAGGTAATACACCTCAATCCAGTGTTTTTATTGGATATGAAAAAGCCTTTGTTACTATTTTAGATGCGAACATTACAACCTTATTAGTTGCTTTAGTACTCTTTGGTTTTGGTACTGGCCCAGTTAAAGGTTTTGCTATCACTTTATCAATTGGTATTTTGGTTTCCTTGTTTACTGCAATTTGGGGAACTCGAATGTTAGTTAACTGGATGTATGGCAATCGTCATATTGAAAAGTTGTCAATTTAATAGCGCTTAATTGGAATAAAAAAATGTTTAAACAAGATATAGATTTTTTAGGTAAGCGTAAAATAGCGCTAATTGTTTCCAGCGTATTAATTATTGTTTCAATTGCTTCATTAGCAATAAACGGATTAAAGCTTGGGATTGACTTTACAGGTGGAACATTAGTTGAAGTGGGTTATAAACAATCTGCTGATTTAAATGCACTACGTAAGGATTTAGCCGAATCTGGGTTTGGCGATGCGACAGTACAAAACTTTGGAACAACCAAAGATGTATTAATTCGTATTAAACCTCAGGATGGTGTCAGTAATGCTCAGTTGAGTGATAAAGTTTTAGAGGCTGCAAATAAAAGTACAACAGAAGCCGTTGATAAACGTCGTGTTGAGTTTGTTGGTCCACAAGTAGGTGATGAGTTAGCTGAAGATGGTGGATTAGCTATGCTTTATTCAATGTTCGGTATCTTAATTTATGTTGCTTGGCGTTTTGAGTATAAGTTTTCTTTGGGATCAGTTGCGGCATTGTTTCATGATGTGATTATTACTTTAGGTGTATTCTCTCTTTTTCAAATGGAGTTTGATCTAACTGTTCTGGCCGCAGTATTAGCGGTGATTGGTTACTCATTAAACGATACTATCGTAGTATATGATCGAATCAGAGAAAATTTTAGAACCTTGAGACAAGATGGTTCTGAAAATATAATGAATATCTCGCTTAATCAAACATTAAGCAGAACTTTGATGACTTCGATTACAACAGCAATCGTATTGATCGCTTTAGCATTTTTAGGTGGAGAAATTATCCATAACTTTGCTATTGCACTTTTAATTGGTGTGGGTATCGGAACATATTCATCTATTTATGTAGCGAGTCCTATCGTATTAGCCTTGGGAATATCAAAAGAAGATTTGATGTTACCTATTAAAGAAGGCGAAGAATTTGATGGGATGCCTTAGAGCAGGTAAAAGGCTCAAGGCGAAAGGTTAAAAGATCAAGAGCACGTGTTCTTGATCTTTTTATCATTTTAAGAATTTTTAATTTAAAACTTTGGAGTTTTAACAAATGGCAATAGAACGTACTTTTTCAATTATTAAACCTGATGCAGTTGCTAAAAATGTTATCGGTGAAATTGTTACTCGTTTTGAAAAAAATGGTTTACGCGTTGTAGCATCAAAAATGCAACAACTATCTAAAGAGAAAGCAGAAGGCTTTTATGCTGAGCATTCTGAGCGTCCTTTCTTTAATGACTTGGTATCTTTCATGACTTCTGGTCCTGTTGTTGTACAAGTACTTGAAGGTGAAGGTGCTGTATTAAAAAATCGTGACCTAATGGGCGCTACTAACCCTAAAGACGCTGATGCGGGAACTATCCGTGCAGATTTCGCTGAAAGCATTGATGAAAATGCAGTTCACGGTTCTGATGCAGTTGAATCAGCAGCAAGAGAAATTGCATATTTCTTCTCAAATGAAGAGCTTTGTGACCGAATCCGTTAATACGGAAAAGGTTAATTTGCTTAATTTCGATAGAAAAGGCCTTGCGGCCTTTTTTGTCGGGATGGGCGAAAAATCTTTTCGAGCAACTCAAATATTAAAATGGATTTATCAGGAAGATGTTACTGATTTTGATCAGATGACTAACCTGAGTAAGTCTTTGCGTGCTTATTTAAATGAGCACTGCACGATTATTGCTCCTGAAATATTAATTGAGCAAATTGCCACCGATGGAACTACCAAATGGGTAGTCGAAATGGGACTAGGCAATAGAATAGAAAGTGTATTTATCCCAGAAGAAAAACGTGGCACTTTATGTGTTTCTTCTCAAATAGGCTGTGCATTAGCCTGTACTTTTTGCTCAACTGCAAAACAAGGGTTCAATAGAAACTTGTCAGTAGCTGAAATTATTGGGCAGCTATATGTGGCACAAAAGCGCTTGGGAGATACAAAAAGAATTACTAATGTTGTGATGATGGGCATGGGCGAACCCCTGCTAAATTTTGATAATGTCGTTGCAGCAATGAATTTGATGATGGATGATTTTACTTTTGGCTTATCCAAACGTCGAGTAACTATCAGTACATCAGGTATAGTTCCTGCTATGCATAGATTAAATGAAGCTTGTGATGTCAGTATGGCTGTTTCATTGCATGCAGCAAATGATGCGTTACGTGACGAATTAGTACCGATTAATCAGAAGTACCCATTAAATGAACTAATGGAAGCGTGTCGAGAATATGCAAATCAAGGGCCTAGAAAGCATATTACGTTTGAATATGTGATGTTAAAAGGTATTAATGATTCCGTTCAGGATGCACGGGCTTTGGTCAAGTTACTAAAAAATGTACCCTCCAAGCTAAACCTTATTCCGTTTAATCCTTTTCCAAATTCAGATTATGAATGTTCATCAATGGAAACTATCTCACGGTTCAAAGATATTTTACATAAAGCGGGATTAGTGACAACTATTCGTAAGACTCGAGGTGAAGATATTGATGCGGCATGTGGGCAGTTAGTTGGTAAAGTTAAAGATAAAAGCCGTAGACATTTAAAGTTACAAAATATGAGTAAGGCTAATGCAATATAAAAAAAGTATTAAGTATCTACTTATTGTTTTAATAATGGTTTTTATTAGTGCATGCGTTAGTTCAAAAAGACCTAAGCAAGAACTTTCAGACGAGCAACAGGCCGCACTTTATTTAAAGATGGGCGCGCGCTACCTAGAAATGGATATGTTGACAGTTGCAAAAGAAAATCTTGAAACTGCAGAAGAAATCGATCCAGATAATGCAAATATTCATAATGCTTTAGGCGCGCTTTATGAAAGAATGAATATGCTGTCAGAAGCCAGAGAGCAATATCAAGTAGCTATTGCATTAGATGGAGCTAATTTCAGTACAAAAAATAATTATGGACGTTTTTTGTGTGAGAGAGGTGAATATGAGGCGGGGATTCAATTATTAAATGAAGTGTTAGTAATGCCTTTAAATAATAGAAAGTGGTTTGCTTATACTAATATTGCACGTTGTGAACTAAGAAATGGGCAACAAAAAGAAGCTGAATATAACCTTAGAAGTGCCTTGCAAATAAAAAAAAACTTTATTCCAGCGCTTCTTGAAATGCAGAAAATAAGTTACCATTCTGAGAAATATATGTCAGCACGTGCATTTTTAGAACGTTATTTAGGACAAGCAAAACATAATGCTGAGACATTATGGTATGCCGTACAAACAGAGCGTGCTTTAGGTGATCAAAAAAAGGCAGAGTTATATGAAGATAAGCTTTTTAGCTTATTCCCAATGTCAAAACAGGCTCGACAGCTTAGAATTAAGTAAAGAAAACAAAATAATTTGGAAGTAAGGCCTTAGCCTTGCCAGACTTAGCGATATAAAATCGCTCATAAATATAGATTAATTATAAATGGCAAAGAAAAATCAGTCTGTTCAGGCAATTCGTGGAATGCATGATGTTTTACCCGAGCAATCTCCACGCTGGCAGTATGCAGAAAATATTATTAAAGATGTTTTAGCAAGTTATAGTTATTTGGAAATCAGACTTCCAATAGTTGAAAAAACAGAATTATTTAAGCGTTCTATTGGTGAAGTTACCGATATTGTTGAAAAGGAAATGTACACTTTTGATGATAGAAATAATGACTCACTTACTTTAAGACCAGAGGGAACAGCGGGTTGTTTAAGGGCATGTTTAGAACATGGTTTATTACATAATCAAGTTCATAGACTTTGGTATTACGGCCCCATGTTTAGGCATGAGCGACCACAAAAAGGGCGTTATCGTCAGTTTTATCAATTTGGCGTGGAAACTTATGGTTTAGCTGGCCCAGATATTGATGCTGAATTAATTTTACTCACAGATAGAATGTGGAAAAAGTTAGGTATCAGAGATAAAGTAAGGCTGGAGCTTAATACACTTGGTACTACAGAAGAAAGGTTGATTTACAGAGAAAAGCTGGTTGAGTATTTTAAGCAGCATCTTGAAGTATTAGATGAAGATAGCTTACGTAGACTAGAAACTAATCCATTAAGAATATTGGATAGTAAGAATAGAGATATGAAACAATTAATTCAGAATGCACCTGAATTAATGGATTATATGGGCGAAGATAGTCGCAATCATTTTGAGACATTAACTCAAACATTGGATGACCTTGGCGTTAAGTATGAGTTAAATAGCCGATTAGTTCGTGGTCTGGACTATTACGGTAAAACAGTTTTTGAATGGATAACAGATGATTTAGGTTCTCAAGGAACTATATGTGCCGGTGGGCGCTATGATGGTTTAGTTGAGCAACTAGGTGGAAAAGCGAATCATGCTATTGGCTTTGCTATGGGAATGGAAAGGCTGTTGTTATTAATTGAACAGTTAGATGATGTGCCTGTAGATCGTAATGTTGATGTTTATATGATTCTAGTGGGTGCAGATGCTGAAAAAGAAGGCATGCGTCTAGCAGAAAAAATGAGAGATGAAATTGGCAATCTTAAACTACAAGTCAACTGTGGCGCAGGTAGTTTTAAAAGTCAGTTTAAAAAAGCAGATAAAAGTGGTGCGGAATATGCCTTAATCATTGCTGATGATGAGGTGAGCCGTGGAGAGGTTAGTTTAAAACCTTTAAGATCGGGGCAAGAGCAACAAAATATGTCTCAAACTGATGTTATAAAATTAATTAAAGAATCAATTTAATAGGGAATACTCGTGGAAATATACGAAACAGAAGAAGAACAGGTTGCAGCCATAAAACGATGGTGGAAAGAAAATGGCGTCTCAACTATTGTAGGTGTTGTTTTAGGTGGAATGGTAATAGCAGGTTGGGATTTTTGGCAAGGTAATGTTAAAGAACAAGCAAATCAGGCTTCAGCTCTTTATGATCAATTACAGATCAGTTTAAGCAAAGAAAATAATGAATCTGTTGCTGCCATTAGCAAAAAAATTAATACAGAGCATGGTGATTCTGCTTATGCGAGTTATTCAGCTTTATTATTAGCTAAAACTAAAGTTCAGGAAAATGATCTTGAAGCTGCAAAGTCTATTTTAGAAAAGCAAATGAACAATGCTAATTCTAATGAGATAAAAAACATAGCAAGATTAAGACTTGTTAAATTGTTATATGCTACTGGCGAAAATGAAAAAGGTTTGCAGTTGATTGCAGAAGCAGATCAAGCAACAGCAAAAGGTTTTTCTGCTAGTTATGATGAGTTAAAAGGTGATCTTTATGTTGCTTTAGATCGTTTAGGCGAAGCACGAACAGCGTATGAAAGTGCATTAAGAGAAGGTGCTAAATCACCTTTGTTACAGTTTAAGTTAGATGATATAACCACAACTGAAGTTGTAGCAATTTAATAATTTATTTTTAGTTAAGCATGATTTTTTTGTAGACTGGGTACATCATGCTTAGTCTATGATTACTTTCTGTAATGCTCTTAAATAAATCAAGAGTAATAAAATTCCTCTACCCCACCAACCTCAGAAAAAATAAAGTGATGATAAAATTTAAAACAAAATATCTAGCATTACTTTTAACAAGTTCAGCGTTATTATCACTTAATGGATGTGCAATTGTAGATACAACGAGTGAATTGGTGACAGGTGTCACCAGTTACTTTTTGGGTGGTGAAGATAATATAGAACCACCTGCTGAATTGGTGGAATATACTGCTGAAATTGAGTTGGATTTTTTATGGAAGGAAAATGTTGGTGTCGGAACAGGTGGCCGATTTCTTAACCTTGATTTAGCGATTAGTTATGGAAAAGTTTTTGTAGCCGATCGAAACGGTTTGGTACAAGCTAGGGATGTTAATACTGGAGATTTAGTCTGGAAAAATGAAACAGATTACCAATTCTCTGCAGGCCCAGGAACAGGAGATAATGTAGTTGTTTTTGCAACTAGCAATGCAGAAGTTGTCGCATTTAATATAGAAACAGGTGAGAAAAAATGGGTAAGTTCTGTTTCTAGTGAAGTGTTAGCTAACCCTGTTATAGCGAATAATATTGTTATTGTTAGAGCAACTGATGGCAGAATGATTGCTTTAAGTGAGCAAGATGGTTCTGAACTTTGGGTTTTTGAACGTGGAGTTCCTGCATTAAGTATTAGAGGGACTGGTACTCCAATTATTGTTGGTGAAAATATAATTGCTGGCTATGCCAATGGAAAATTATTAGCTTTAAGAATAAGTGATGGAAAAAATAGCTGGGAAACCAGTATTGCTATTCCAAGTGGTCGATCAGAAATAGAACGATTGGTTGATTTAGATGTAGACCCTATTGAAACAGATGGTGTTATTTTTGTTTCCAGTTATCAAGGTGGAACATCCGCGGTTTTAGAAATTGATGGTGATGTACTTTGGCGAAATGAAGATGTCTCATCATTTTCAGGCTTAAGTTATGATTGGCGATATATTTATGTAAGTGATACAAATAGTCATGTGTGGCAATTAGATCAGGGAAATGGAGCTTCATTATGGAAACAGGAAGATTTAAATAATAGAACACTAACAACAGCGGTTGCTTATGATGATTATGTTGTTGTCGGTGACTTTGAAGGATATGTACACTGGTTAGCTAATAGTGATGGTCGACAATTAGGGCGTATAAAAGTAGCTGATTCAGCAATAGATGCAAAGCCTGTTGTGGTTAATAATATTGTTTATATATACTCAAAAGATGGCACATTGGCTGCATTAAAAGCCAATCTGTTTTAGGTTTTTGGTGGAATAAAACTTTGTTGTGCAACGTTTTTGTGACAACAAATTATAGTGATTTTTTAAAATTAGGTTTTTTAAACCTATTTAGATTGAGGTTCTTAGGTTAAATGTTACCTGTTATAGCCCTAGTAGGGCGTCCAAATGTAGGCAAGTCTACATTATTTAATTATTTAACGCGCACCCGTGATGCATTGGTGGCGGACTATGCTGGTCTTACTAGAGATAGAAAGTACGGCCGAGTAAAAAGAGGCGAAAGAGATTGTCTGGTTGTTGATACAGGTGGTATTACCGATGATAAAGAAGGCATAGATAGTTTTGCTAAAAAACAAGTTCAAGTTGCGCTAGAAGAAGCGGATATTGTGTTCTTCTTAGTAGATGCTAGAGAAGGCCTAAATAGCTCTGATGAAGCAATTGCTGATTCATTAAGAAAATTAAATAAACCTGTCGTATTAGTTACCAATAAAATTGATGGACTAAATGCTGCTGTTGCAACGGTTGATTTTTATTCGCTTGCATTGGGTGAGCCTGTACAAATTGCAGCGACACATGGTCGAGGAGTTAATGAATTATTATCTCAGATTGACGAATTGATACCGCCTGATGATGAAGAAATTGAAGATGAAGAAAAAGGTATCAGTATTGCTGTTGTTGGCCGACCAAACGTTGGTAAATCAACTTTAGTCAATAGATTGCTAGGTGAAGAAAGGGTTGTTGTTTTTGATGAAGCGGGAACCACGCGAGATAGTATTTATATACCTTTCGAACGCAATGAACAAAAATTTACCTTAATTGATACAGCGGGTATGCGAAGACGAGCTAAGGTTTCCTTGGTTGTTGAGAAGTTTAGTATTATTAAAGCATTGCAAGCGGTAGAAAAAGCTAATGTAGTGATTTATTTAATCGATGCAAGTGAAGGTATTACTGATCAAGATGCTCATCTTTTAGGGATGGTATTAGAAGCAGGGCGCGCACTTATCATTGGTTTAAATAAGTGGGATGGAATAAGTGTTGACCAAAAAGACCTAATTAAAAGGCAATTGGACGTTAAATTACCTTTCTTAGACTTTGCAGAAAAACACCCTATATCTGCGTTACATGGTAGTGGTGTTGGTAAATTATTTGATGTGGTTCATGATTTATATGATGCCGCGATGGTTGATATGTCGACACCAGTATTAACGCGTATTTTGAAAGAAGCATTAGCTTCGCATCAGCCTCCTTTAGTGAGTGGACGTAGAATAAAATTAAAATATGCTCACCAAGGTGGACGAAATCCACCAACAGTTGTTATTCATGGTGCACAAACAGATGCATTACCTAATGCATATAAGCGTTATTTAATGAATTTCTTTAGAGATCAGTTAGAACTGAAGGGGACTCCAGTTAGGATTGTTCTTAAGTCTCCTGAAAACCCATTTAAAGATAAGAAAAATAAACTGACTGACCGTCAAGTAAAAAAACGTCAGCGTTTAATGAAGCATTATAAAAAGAAATAAATTCTGGTTTGATGCCTAAACGATCAGTCTTAAGCTCAGCACAAGCCTGATAAAAATATACAAAATAGGAAAACACCATGGCGACTATTACATTTCAAGGTAAACCTCTTAATACATCAGGTGAACTTCCTGCTGTTGGTTCTGATGCTCCAGACTTTTCACTGGTTAGTGGTCAGCTAAAAGATGTTTCTTTAGCAACATATAAAGGAAAAATTAAAGTATTAAGTATCGTACCAAGCCTGGACACTCCAACATGTGCAGCATCAACAAGAATCTTTAATCAAAAAGCTGACCATTTAGATAACACGGTAGTATTAGTTATTTCAGCAGATTTACCTTTTGCACAAGGTCGTTTTTGTGAATCAGAAGGATTAAAAGATGTTTTACCTTTATCTACCTTTAGATCAAGTTTTGCTGAAGACTATGGTGTAAAAATTGTTGATACAATCTTGGCAGGACTAACGACTCGTGCGATTGTTGTTATTGATGCACAGGATAAAGTTGTTTATACAGAGTTAGTAGCTGAAGTTGCTGACGAGCCTAATTACGAGGAAGTTTTAGTTGCTTGTAAAGATGCGGCTAGTAATTAAGATAAAGTTTATAAAGATTTAGGAATAAAAGAAAATGAGTAATGTATTTAGTTTTACTGGAACTGTAGGTCGTGATGCTGAAGTAAGATCAACACCATCAGGACAAACTGTTTTAAATGTAACCGTCGCAAACAATATTGGATTTGGTGATAGACAGCAAACATTGTGGGTACGTGTTGCTTTATGGGGGAAACGTGCGGAAGGTCAGTTGCAAAACTATTTAAAAAAAGGGCAGCAAGTCTTTGTTTCTGGTGAATTGGCTACCCGTGAATACCAAGCAAACGATGGAACCACCCGAACAAGTTTAGAGCTTAATGCAAATGTTATCGATTTAGTGGGTAAAAGAAACGATCAAGGGATGGGGCAACAAGCTCCACAACAGAATTATCAGCAGGCAGCCTCTGCTCCTGCTCCAACCGCACAAGCAAGTAATGGGCCTGCTACTTTAGATGATTTTGATGATGTGCCATTCTAAAAAGCACCTGATACCAAAAGTGTAAAGTTTTTA
>Ga0105355_10001001_pt1 | contig 26300 bp, 18 predicted proteins | sample GOMGulsemesocosm_2_FD_83508 | JGI IMG/M metagenome (GOLD analysis project Ga0105355, IMG submission 83508) | Methane-oxidizing microbial communities from mesocosms in the Gulf of Mexico - GOM9C Gulf of Mexico | ecosystem: Environmental > Aquatic > Marine > Cold seeps | place: Gulf of Mexico...
ATCTTAAATGATAAATTGTCTATTCAATACCGTATTTGATCCGCATCCCTGCGGTAAATACTAAAAAATCATCCCTGATTTTTTCATTGGCCAATTTCTAATTTAAGGCGATAAAGAACGGGAATTACCGCGCTTCATCTGCTGTATATGCCTTAACTGACTTGCATTAGCTGCTAGCCCCTTTTTTAATTGTTAATTTTTCGTAAATTAACTGGGTGATGTCGCGCCTTGTTCAATTTTAAATTGCGCCAATACATCCACCAAATTACCCGCATGGTTTACTGTATCTTGACTAACATCATAGCTCTGAGCTGCATTGACTGCTGCCTGATTACTAAATTCTGCAATGCTAATAACATCTTCATTTATATTTGCAGTTACCGATGACTGCTCTTCTGATGCGGTCGCTATAATTGTGATAATATCCTGAATACTCGTGCCTTTCTGGATGTTTTTCGAGAACTCATCTTTAATCGCTTGTGCTTTGTGACTACTGTCAGCAGCAAACTTGTTACCCTGCTCTACTGCAACTACCGCATCATTAGATTGCTTTTGTAATGTGATAATAATTTGCTCAATTTCATTAGCTGACTTTTGTGTTTTGATCGCCAAACTGCGAACCTCATCTGCAACAACGGCAAACCCTCGGCCCGCTTCTCCGGCACGCGCCGCTTCAATCGCCGCATTTAATGCTAACAGGTTAGTTTGTTCCGTAATATTTTTAATTACATCAAGTACCTTGGAGATAGTTTGGCTTTCTTTGGCGACAATCTCTATGGTTTGTGTTGCCTTATCCATTTGTTGATACAACTCATTAATACTAGTCACCGACTCATCAACTCGTTGTGTGCCGTGGCTAATGGCATCGGTTGTGGTGCCAATCATAGTTCGTGAATTTGCGGAATGCTGCGCAATGTCTTGCGCTGTCGTCGACATTTCTTCGATTGCGGTTGCTACAAGTTCGGTCTTTTTGCGTTGCTGTTCAATTATATTTTTAGTATTACCAGCATTATCAGCGTTGCTCGATGATTTCTCGTTAACCACTACCGAAGCAGTTTTCGCTTCACTGATTAACGATTGTAAATTTGCAATAAAATCATTAAAGGCATCAGCCAAATCTTTTAATTCATCGTGACTGTCACATTCAACACGCTTAGTTAAGTCGCCATCACCTTGAGATATCTGTTTAATTCGATGTAAAATATTGCCCAGATTACTGGTAATAGAGCGACTGACAAGCGCAAGTATAATACCACCAATTATCAAAGCGCCGGCCAGCGATACCAAGCCTTGCCATTTGAAATTTTGTAAGAATACTGTCACTAATCCTGTTTCGAAATTAAGCTGGCGCCATTGGGCAATAACTTGCGACAAAATAGTCTGGGTGACTGCATTACTTTGCTCTATAGATGCTTTATACGAGCGGTTTTGAGCTAAGTAAGTTGCATGGCTTTGATCAATCAGAGTTTCAAACTTTAACAAATTACTCACTAAATCATCGTAACCGTAACGCCGATTTTCTTTGAGCTTGGCGGTAAAGTCTCCTAAGGTCGTTTTGGCCGCTAATAATTCAAGCTTGGCCCGTTCAAAACTATTGCTCTTATGATCTTTTAAAAATTGATTGAAGTAGGCACGACTTGATGTGATGTGAGTATTTAAACGTGCACCGATATCCATTGCTTGCATATCAGACACTGCCAAGGCGCTATCGCGCATATTACTTGAAAGCTGTTCTAGATTTGGTCCTAAGTTTTTATTAAGCTCTGTTAAATACGTACCTAGCTGTTCTGTCAAGGGCCATAGCTTTTGACTCACTTGTTCTTGGTAAGAATTATTTAATGCAGTGATTGTGGTATAACTGCTACTACCGTTTGTTTGTTCAGAGTTGACCAACAACTCGAATTCACGCTCTAGCAATCCAATAATTGCCAGTTTTCGCGAATCGTTGTTGATTAAATACTGAGAATTAAGCTGTTCACGGCGCATGGTATTTTGAATTAGCATTAACGACGTGCCATTGGTCGCCTGATCATCAATGAACTGATGCAGTGTTTCTACGCGATTACTACTGACCGTTAATTCATACACCATGAATACTGCAAAGAGTAACAATAAGAAACCCATCGAGGACAATGCAAGCGCGAGCTTCTTCTTTATCGTTATTTTTTTAAACATCATCAAATCCTTTATATCAGTTGATCAAGAATACTCTGAATTTTTTTAAGCTGTCCGACTACATCACTTGGCGTCTTTTTATCGCTTGATAATGACGCTTGAGCAATCGCGGGCAAATTAAGTTTGATGTTTATACGCGTTAATTCAGCTAAAATGTTGTTGGTGGTATCGTACACGTCCGAGGGAGTAATTTTACCCGCAGGAAAGCTTGATACTCTAAACGGTTTTACCGCTAAGCTTCGCTCCAGTGATATTAACTGATATAAAACTTTATAACCTTCAATATTGGCGTCTAGTGGTGTTGCACCTTTAACAAGCTCGACCTCAGGAATAGATACAGGGCGGTTCATTGAACTTGCGATATTTTTCAATCCGGCAATAACTTGTTGGGTATTTCTATAAACGTAACTCGGATTAATCTGACCGGCCAAATCATCCATTAGTAATGAGGCGCGCCACACATGCTCATAAACATCGGATGGTGTTTTGCCGTCGACAAAGGTGAATTGTTCTGTGGTTGTAACCGACATATGCTGCTTAATATCATCAAGGCTGGCATTAATCTTTGTCACCAATCCTAATACATCACCCGGAGAAACATTTGATGAGGGCAACTCAGGCAGTGATTCGACACCTAGTGATAGTTTGCTTTTGACTCGTTGAATTTTTTCAAACAGCTCCATGCCCTTGGTGTAAACATGCAAAGGCGTTTTTGCCACTTGAATGCCGGGTTCGCGTACCGACTCATTAATTGATTGTTTAGAGCGGATCGCTTTAATGTTGGCAACCGTTTGTTCTACGGCTTGGTAAACGTTGCTAGGGGTGGTAGCAGTAACGCTACTAGAAAAAATAAATAGTACAGTTAAGAAAGTTGATGGGATTATTCGTTTATAATTCATACTGACCTCCGTGTCATGATTAATTAAATTGTTACATCAATTGGTATAATAAGTACACAACTTTAATACCAAAACGCCACAAGAAACCAACCAAATAGCACGAGACAATTAAACAAAATTAACGAGCGGTGATTTAATCAGTTCCTAAAAAACACCGCGGCTGTGCTTTTCGAAAGTTCTCTACTAGACATTTTAAACAAACTACGTAATATTCCTGTGTATTGTTGCAATCTCATTGAGTGAATCAAAGGGATTGCCCGGCCTTACATCCCTTAATAAACAGGAAGATAAATGATCAAGCTTAACGACAAGATTCCTCATGGCGAACTGCAACAGCTCGTTGGTTCAGCAGCAGACACACATACTAGTGCACAATTATTTAGCAACAAAAAAGTCGTGTTGTTTGCCGTGCCTGGCGCATTCACGCCAACCTGTTCAAACGCTCACTTACCGGGCTACGTGGTATTGGCGGATCAGTTCAAAGCCAAAGGGATTGATGCGATCATCTGCCTATCTGTAAACGATGCGTTTGTGATGGATTGTTGGGGAGCTGCACATAATGCCAATGCGTTAATGATGTTGGCCGATGGTGATGGCACCTTTACCAAAGCGCTCGGTTTATCGATGGAAACTGGCAGTTTTGGCGGTTTACGCTCACAACGTTATTCGATGTTAATTGAAAATAGCGTGGTCACTAAACTCAATATCGAGCAACCTAAATCATTTGACGTCAGTGATGCACAAACAATGCTTGAGTCACTTTAAGTAAGTTTTATGTAAATCTGGCCACTTGAACAATCGTTCCAGTGGCCACTTGCCGCGACATTTGTTAATTGCCGTGCACTAATTACCGTACATAGTTACCACCACGGCACCGCCAAGACCTATATTATGCTGCAAGGCTATTTTTGCTCCTGTTACCTGGCGTTTACCGGCTTGATTACGTAAATGCCAGGTCAGTTCAGTACATTGGGCCAGCCCCGTCGCACCAATAGGATGCCCCTTAGACATTAAACCACCTGATGGCCCCACCACAAATTGACCGCCGTAAGTATTATCACCATCACTGATCAATTGAGTAGCGCCACCTTGTGAACACAGACCTAACGCTTCATACGTTAGGACTTCGTTTGTGGTGAAACAATCATGTAGTTCGATCACATCAATGTCTTGTGGACCAATACCCGTTTTTTCGTAAACACTTTGCGCTGCCATTTCGGTCATGCCCTTACCCACTGCGTAGCTTGGGTCTTGCCATGACAACTCGGTGTCAGTTGCCATCACTTGGGCCAGAATTTTTACTTGACAGCTTATGCCATGACGCTTGGCAAAGGCTTCGCTGCACACAATTGTCGCGGCCGCACCACACGTTGGCGGACAACACATGGTGCGAGTTAAATAACCGTCATAGACAATTTTGTCATTAAGTACTTCCTGCCAAGTCAGTGGCTGGGTAAATAAAGAATACGGGTTATGAATGGCGTGTAAGCGCGATTTTGCAGCGACTTTTGCAAATAGAGTTGCGTCGACATCGTAGCTGTCCATGTAATGACGCCCTGCGGCTCCAAAAGCTTGCAAGGCCAATGGCCCTGCTGGTGCATTAAATTGCTCTAGCGTTGGTTTTGCACGATCAAGCGGATTTTCGCGATCGGTCCATTGTGAACCTAACGCACCGGGCTGCATCTCTTCAAAACCGAACGCGATGGCACATTCAACTTCACCCGATAATATCGCCATGCGGGCTAAATACAGCGCAGTAGAACCACTTGAGCAGTTATTATTGACATTAATTATGGGAATACCACTTTGAATGACGTCATAAATCGCATGTTGTGCACAGGTGCTGTCGCCATAGATATAAGAACCATAAGCTTGTTGGAGTGATTTAGCGTCAAGTCCGGCATCGTTTAATGCGTTACCAATAGCCTCAGCGGCCATCACCCGATACGGCTGCTGCATGCCCGGTTTGCAAAATTTAGTCATGCCTACGCCTGCGACTATTATTTGGGTCATGTCCAGTGCCTTATTTTTAATCAGTAAACAAAAAGTTACTAAACATTACCAGCTTGATCCGTAACTTAAAATGCCATAATGTGACAAACTAAATCAGATAAGGCATAAAAAGATAACAACAAGTGACTATTGATACCTCATTACAGCTAGACACACAGCAGCCAAACAGCTTTTTGCATTCAATATTTTTAATCGCTCAATACCATGGCATCACCAGCGATCAGTTTTGTCTCGCGCTTAACATTTTGCCACCTGTAATCACCGACAGTGAACGCACGACGTCCCGCGCGTTAATTATCGCAGCCTATCAATTAGTCCTTGAACATACCGATGATGAATTTTTAGGTATTGGCATAACACCGATGCCCCGTGGCACCATCCGCTTAATGGTTAAATTGGCCCAACACGATTGCACGTTAAACGACGCGCTTAAAAGCATCGACTCGGTATTACGGATATCTCAGGCGCCAATTAGCCTCAAAGCAAGCCACCAGCGACAGTACATAACTTGGCGGTTTTTCGCCAAAGCCAAAGACCCAGCGTTTGACCCTATTATTACCATCATTCAAATGGGGCTGTTTTATCATTTGTTGTCGTTGTTAGTACAAAAAGAAGTGTTGATCGAAAATATGAGCTTTAAAGTGCCACAACCACCGAATTTTAGTGATTTTCAATTTTTATTTCAGCGCGAACTTAAATTTGATCAAACACAGTTTTCTATCAGCATTAACCGGCAATGGCTCAAAGTGCCCATAAATTGTAATTATCAGGCATTAAAGCAGCATCTGGACGTGCCATTGTCGCTGATTAGTTATGCATTAAATACTTATGGCATTGTTAGGCAGGTTAAAGATATTTTGATCTTAAGTCAGCAACAGTTCCCATCTGTAGCCGACGTCGCTTCAATGTTGAGCATGACAGTACGCACACTGCAGCGAAAGTTAGATTGCGAGCATGTCACTTACCAAGTGCTTAAAGATAATGTCAGGCAACAAAAAGCCCTGTTTTATATTGAGCATACCGACAAGTCAATTGAGCATGTTGCGCAGCGCTGCGCTGCGGATTTAAGGAAGTATCGTCGTTTACGCGGGCATTTAATCGCTGGACAGGTAGCTCGCCAACAAAGTATCAACAGCGTTTATTGGTAGAGAAATGATCCGAACTAAAGTTAACGCCGCAATTGATAAGGCGCAATTGGGGGGTAGACTGTTATCGATCACTTAACTAACCTGGGGAGCCAGTGCCAACCACGACAGTGGTTAAAATAGATTATATTTTTTTTCTAAAGCGTCTAACAATTCACTATCACGTAGCTCTAATAACTTTTGGTCAAGCTGTTTAAGAAATAGAATCGGATCGCTTATTCTTTTAGAGCGTTTGAGACCGTTATATAATAACGTTTTGTCTTAAGCTTTAATTGGCCTACTTTTAACGTATCCTGCGCATTTATTTTTTTTATTTCGTCCCGCAGAGTGTGCAGCGAAGCAGCTGTTATATCACTTCTGTTAGCCAAGATTTTTTTAACGCGTTACTTAAGCTAACTGATGTATAACCGTTTTGGTCTGACAAGTTAACATTGCTATTGATTTCTTTGGTGTACGATACTCCTCTGACAAACTCAAACTTAAGCCAATTGAGTTGCGAAATGTCATCGACTTCTTTGGTGCTATTTCGAGTAACAAATTTCATTTTTGTGCTAAAGATAGGAATATCATTGTAGTAAACAAAATTGTCTCTATTTTTCTTATAAGATAAAACCGCGACATCGATACTACCATTTTTGAAATACATGTTGCCCCTTGCTACTGGCAAAGGAACAAACTCGCAGTCATAACCGACTTCAGTTAAAATTAAATCGATTAATTCTGTGGCAAAGCCTTTATTATCACTAAAGTATGTAAAATAAGGCGGCCAATCGGGCACATTTACTAATATTTTGTCCTGTGCATTTACGTCAATGGAAAAATAAGAGTATACAAATGACACCATTATTATTTTATACAACTTCATTTTAACGCCAATTTTAGAAACTAAATCTATACTTAGGTACACTATAGGTAAAGCTGTCATAAACTACTGGTAATTTCAATCGACTTAAAAGCTGATTTTGTCTTTAACTTTGTTGTTCGTACGTACGCCCTAATTAATCCATTGTAACTAAAATATTGCTAATCAACTCTGTCCAGTCATTTTATGAGCATTCACCAATTGATCGTTGGCCCTGTTGGCACGATGCCAGTGGGATTAATGTGTTTATGAGAGAAAAAATAATGGAGCTTGATATAATCAATATCAATAGTGGCCCTAATACTCGCAATGCTAACCAGATCTAACATATAGCCATAAAGATGTTTGAATGCATTAAGTGGCTGTTTGTTAGCCTTAAAGTGCACTTCATACACGGCTTCAAACCGCACTAAGCTCGCAATTAAAAAAAGATCAGATAACGTCACTACATCCCCGTGTAAATAACGTGATTGGCTCAAACGTTTATCCATTTGTGCCAAGGCTGTAAACAATTGTTCACTGGAACTATCATAGGTAGCTTGATCGGTTGCAAAACCAACGTGATAGACTTTTCGGTTAATACGCTGGTGCAACCAGTCATTCAGGTCGGTGATCGGCTCTTTTAAAGCTGATGGCACTAAATTATGCTGATTCTTAGCCATGGGTAACCATTTTGTCGCTAACTCCATCGCCATGGCGGATGAGTCATTGCCTACTATGTTAGCTTGCGCTTTGTCCCACAGCACTGGCACCGTCACCCTACCTGTATAAACGGGATTGGCTTTTTGGTATAACTCAACCAAGCCTTGAGTATTGTTAATGAGATCTGGATGGTCTTGGTCAAAGACCCAGCCATCGCCATAGCGCTTGGCCGCTACCGACGAGACAGAAATCGCATGCCCTAAGCCAAGAAAACTAATCACTAAATAAGCCCGGTGAGCGAATGGACAGGCAAGTGACATATACAAATGATAGCGATTTTCTGCGGTAACTTCCGGCAGGTCAAAACTATCTTCATAGGTTAACTCGCTGGCGTCTTTATTTGGACAGCACACCCCTTGATCTAATACGGCCATCACATTCCCCTATCTCGTTGATTCGAACTGTTCAATTATAGTTGTTAATTGGTAACGGGTAATCGTTGAGATCGATTAGCGTCACTTCATTGTCAACAATTTTACTTACACTAATAGCGATCAATTGCTGATAATTGCTACCCGCGAATGCGAGACCTTTTCATCAGTATTTCCTTAATATTTTAAACGATCTTTTAAAGTTTATAACTAGCCGGAATGTTGCGCCCATAAGCACAATATACCCCTTACCTGTTAGTTGATAAACATTGAACTGGTGATAACACAATTGACTAACAGTGGACAAGTTACGCGCAGTCATGGTTTTAGAACGGTTATTGATTGACTTTCTAGTTGCGTATTTCGCGTCTTAATTTGATTTGGTGCGGTCACTGAACACTGACAAAAGGGGGCTATGATTATATGACAAGTGCACTGCAGATAAGAAACACGACATTAGCTATTAAATGACTTTATTTCTTGCGCAGTTAAGTAACGCCATTGGCCAACGTTGACATCTAACGCGATATCGCCAACCTTTTCTCTATGTAATGATACAACACGATTGCCAACCGCTGCAAACATCCGCTTAACTTGATGAAACTTACCTTGTGTAAGCGTCAGCAGGACTTCTTTTGGACCAATAACGTCTAATGTAGCAGGCAAAGTTAGCCTTGATTCACCCTGTAATTTTATACCTTGCTCAAACTTAAAAGCAACATCATCACCAATGGGCCTAGATAAACCAACACGGTACACTTTTTTACATTGCTTAGTTGGTAAGGTTATATTGAACGACCATCTACCATCATCAGTAATCAGCACCAAACCTGTGGTGTCAGCATCTAAACGGCCGGCGATATGCAACTCTGACGACCGTTCAACATCAATATAATTAAATAAAGAAGGGTAAACTTCATCAATATTTGAACAAATAGTGCCAGGGGGTTTATGCATAAGCAGGTAGCGGAACTCACGTGCTTTCAAACGTTGACCATTGAGCGTTACGGTGTTATTTTCATGAACCTGGGCTGCTTGATTAATAACAACGTCACCATTGACTGTCACCTCACCTACATTGATCGATTGCGTTGCTTCAACTTTGGTTAACTCAGTACTTTTACAAACAAATTTATCTAGACGCATTGCAGATTACATTAGGGGCTTAAGCAAAGAACGTTATTATCCTTACTGCCCGAGAATAAGCAACTGATCAATCAAATGTATTGTTTACAAAATTTTTGGTCAAATACATACCTGCGATCAATCTTAATTTACTGCCTTATTCCAATTCAATTAGTTAAGTGATCTATTTTGTAGCGAGGAAAAACGAATTAGAACACAGGTTCATAGTTCCAGCCTGAACCCCAGCAGGACGCGGTAGCCTTATCATTTGTTTTAACCGAGAAAATGATCACCTTTTTTATGGAATTGGTATTAATAGCGGTGTTACCGCCAAGTAATCGCATTATATATCAACCTAATACAACAAATACAATGGATGAAGTACGACTGTATAACTCCTATGTTAATCTGGGCCATCATGTGATATCTGTGTAATAGCTGATATTGATTGCAATATTTAGGCGATTTTTTCAACTAATAGATCTACTAAATCTATTTTATCACTGTCTGTGAGTGGTTCATTGTGTTCTTTGGAGATTAAAAAAACGTTCTCTGAGCATTCGCCCAATGTACTAATCTTTGCTGAATGGATCGTTAGCTCCTGATTTTTGAACACACTACAAATTTTCTCTATAAACAATGGATCATCTAATGCATTGATACGTAGTAATGTTTTATTTAATTTTGGGGTAGATAAAAACTCAACGGTAGGATCATTTTCAAAATTATTTACAAAGTTCGGTTTTACGGGCTTTGGCACCGATTTTTGGCTAAGTAGCATTTCATTAATACGTTTGGTGATGCGCCTTAGCCGAAAGACGTCACTTATTGATTCACCCGTATGATCTAGTATCTTTATTATTTCTAATACATGGTCGCTCTTTGTTTTAAGAATTTGAGCTTCCTTTACTCTGATTTTTAAAGAGACGAGCGTATTAAAGAGATCAACAAATAACATACTTCTGTCTTTGACATAAACAAGTAAATTCGTGCAACCAAGGTTTGAATCTTCACTTAAAGACACTACGGGTTGGTCGTTGTCAGAATTTAATATTATCGTCGAAAAATCAATAAGTTCTTCAACTTGGTTTGAACTAAAGAAACTGCTAGGTAGACTAACCCAAAGGCTTTTAACCTGGTGGGATGAAAACCCTTGAGATAACAGAGCAGTTAAAGCTTCAGCTTTGTTTTCTCGAATGATTGTTCTCACGTGAAATACGTTTTCTAACCCTTGCTTTAGGGTTTTTCTGAGTGAGAAATATAACTCATCTAATAAGCTCTCTTGCCATTCATTCCATAAATGATCGTTAGTAGCCTTTATGTCCGCAACGGTAAAGCAATAAAGTGCATTAAGTTTTGACTCTGTGCCCACTGTTTTGGCAATTTTATTTATAATCTCTGGATCTTTAATATCTTGTGTTTGGGTGGTACTTATCAATAAGTTTTGGTTTTTAACCAGCCATGTTACTAATTCTGTTTCTGATTTTTTGAGTTGGTGCAGAGATGAAAATTCATGTGCATGAATCGCGCTTAGTTCATTGGCTTCATGTGACTGTTTGCCAGATAAATCATGACAAAATCCCGCAATAACTAATACGTGTTTAATCGGGCTAGCCTTGTAAATACTATTTACAAGGCTTTTATGACCTTGGCTAGTATTAAAACTATTAAGAAATTGAATGAGTTTGCACGCATGCTCATCAACAGTATAAGCATTGTGCATGTCAAATTGCATTTGACCTTCAATAGCCTTCCACTGCGGAAAGTACGAAGCCAATATTCCGTATCGGTGCATTAAACTAAAGGCTAATTTCAAACCATTGGGGTGTTTTATGATGGCTAAAAATTCTTTTCTACATTCTTGGTAATCCTGAAATTCGCCAAGCAGCCGCCTTCGTGTTAGCCTAATTAGTCTTAAGGTTTCAGGTGTAATACTTTTTATTTTGTCGTTTTGTGCAATCAGCCTAAAGAGTTTAATCACGTTTGCTTTGTTATAAAAAACTTCATCATAATTGGCTTGAATCATGTCATTGCAGATTGAAAAGCTTTCATCAATTTCAATGGTATTGCTTGTACTGCCCGCCTGAAGTATTTCTCTTTTAAAGACATCTGCCATCATTTGATTTAATTCACGTACCCGCGTCATTGCTCTAAATAACTGACGCATCATTTTTTCAACTGCAAGTTGACCATTATCTCCGTGGCCAAATTTCATAAATTCGGCAACAGCCAATTGATGATCAAAGAGTAACCGCTCTTCAGGTCTTTTTGATATCGTGTGCAGAGCCCAGCGAATTCGACAAATAAAATCGTAAGATTCAATAAGTTCCGAGTATTCGTCAGATTTTAAAAATCCTAAAGATTTTAGCGATTTTACGTCAGAAACATTAAAGTGCTTGCTCGCGATCCAAACAATAGTCTGAAAATCACGCATACCACCTGGGTTGTTTTTAATATTAGGCTCTAGATATAAGGTGGTATTTTTTGCTTTTGAATGGCGATTTTCTTGTTCTTGTATTTTACACTCAAAAAAGGTGCGACTTGTCCAGATTTCACTGTTATATAAAGTGTCCTGAATATGATTAGCATGGCAACTAGTTCCCGACAATGTTCTAATGTCGAGCAGATTTGTTGCAATGGTAATATCTTGGCGCGCGCAATCAATATTGTCTTTTTCAGATCTTACAGCATGGCCAATTTCAACACCAAAGTCCCATAGCTTGGTCAAAAAGCTTGATAAATTCGTTTCTTGTTCTGGACTAAGTCGGTCGGAAAATATAATACAAATATCAATATCTGATTTAGGGTGTAAGGTAGAGCGACCATATCCCCCTACCGCATTAAGCGAAAGGTTAGGAGCATCAAGGTTATAATAAGACCACAAACGAGCTAATAACTCATCAAACAGAGCAGCCCTTTTGTTTAGTAAATTCTCAATTGAAGTTTCAAAAAATTGGGTATTAAACGAAGCCTCGTGCTGTTCTACATACGCTCTAATTTCCAACGAATTAGAGAATTCTAAATCTTTGATATTCATTTGGTTCCCTATAAGTTCTTAACTCTTCTTTAATGTTAGTTCCGTCTAATCTATAACCTACTTTAGCATGGTGTATTGATAAAAAGTCATGATATCAACACTGTTTTACAGCAACAGTCCATTTATTTGTCTTGGTTAACGTATACAACAATAATGAAGTTTTGCCGCGTCGTTAATATCGACTTATTTGTATTAATAATTGTTTTGTTAATACAGAGAAATTATTCGGAGGATTGCAACCATACAAAGGCAATACAGATGGGCCTATTTTGAACCTCGAGCACAAAGTGAACCTTATTTTGACCATATGAAAACATGCATTATACTTCGTACTCTAACTAATTAAAAGTTCTTCTTAACTAAAAGAGTTGTGACCTTAAAATTTATGTGCAGTAGTTTTTTGTTTTCCCTTCAAATAACCCATGCTAACAATCGACTAATTCAGTTGATTTTACTGGCTTTCACACCTAATTGTTTATTAGTGCGGCACTTATTACTAAGGGGAGAAAGTGTTGTTTGAAGGAAACTTTTACTAGGGCCTTACACAGGAATCAAAAAATATAAGTTTGACATCAAACTAAATTGATTGTTTGTGTGCTACACGGCCTTGAGTTCTTACTTAAGTAGTCGAGAATTATCAAAAGTTATCAATTTACCATTGTTGTGAATCAATCCGACAAACACAATTGCCCACTCCATCGTGATCTATAACTTACCAACCCAAGTTTTAATAAGTAATCGAACTAACTCTCCTGCAAGATATTTAACTTATGTAAATCACTTCTGGCAAAAGGCTACTGATCGGTATTCGGACAAAATAAGACCCGAGCCAATCTTCGGGTTCTATGTAACCTGAGTTAACGATAAGCGTGTGCTGCAATCGGTCGTAACCCCAGTTTTAGTTGCATTGAATAGGATAAGCATGAGGAGAAAAAATAAGAGAAAATTTTGTAGTTTTTCGCGCTGCTGACTGCAAGGATACAGCAGCTGTTACCTTGACGCGCATTAAAGGCGGTTGCGTTACGACTTTTATTCTATTAAATATCAGCAACTAAGCCGTGGAACGATTGCTTGGTTACTTTATTAATCTCGTCCGTGAGATTAATCGCTGTGCGACCAGGTAAAGCTGCCCTGGAATTTTCATGACTCTCTAGCGGCGACGCACAAGTTGGGCAGAAACCAACTTGAACAGCATCACAGTCGCCCGCAGGGTGAAATACACGGATGTATTTGATGAAGAATGTAATTGGTGTGCCTGTGTCCAAACTTAAGAGTGAGAAAATACATAAAGCACATCATAAGGACCGCTGAACCTAATTTACTGCCACAATTAACTACAACAGAGCCAATATCATTGGGCTATGTCAAGTTTATTGCTCAACAGGTCCAACATCCATACCATCGTATGAATTCAACCCATTTTGATGAGCAAAAATATAAAACTCATCATTTGTTTTATCAAGAGATTTACTATTATGAATTTCTATTTTTTCGACATGTAAATAAAATGAATCAGCTTCATTCTCATTTTCTTTTTTAGCCTGAAATATATCAACAACGGTGTAACCCATAGTTAAAATTTTAGGAATAGCCAATTCTAACTTATTAGGATCATCATCAGTGAAGAAATACCCCCAAAGAAGTGGTTTTGATAAATCCCATTGACCATGCTCGGCGATGTCATTAAACATTTCATCGAGCTGCTCAATAGTAATATTTTTGTTAGGTATGTTATCCATAATTTTCTCTTCAGATCTCAAGTTAAAACTTAATAAAAAGTACAATAAATAAATTTGACACTGTACTCTCCTAAACTTAAACGCCTCGATAGCAGGCGAATTTTTGTGTAATGCTGCCGCGCAACGGCAACACAAAATACGTAGATAAAGTTTATTATACACCATTATCGAAAAGCCTAACTTCAGCGCTATCAATTGATGTGACTTTACACATTTTAATGAATAGCCTTGTGATTTCGTCAATTGTGGTGCCAATCAGAAACAGCAAACGAATAAGCCGATTCAAGAAATTAGATTGGGTTTTAACGAGGTAATCATCATATATCGGTAGGTTTCTACTGCAGCAATCGGATTGTTCGAGAACTCCCACCCTCTTGATAAGATGTACATAACCTACCTTGGTGTATAACAGCTATATTAGGCCGAAATATATTAAGCCAATTATAAATAATATTGAACAAAATACTACGAGCGTTAACTAAAAAACCAGAACAACCTTTTGGTGATTGTTTTATTGTAACCACGCTTATCAACAATAAGACTAAGATGTTGGTTTTGTCCTGACTCTAGCAAATGTTAAATGGCCATATCCACATGTCCAACAACTTACTGATTTTATTGATTTAACACGGCCACAGGTTGCAAACTAGAAACTTGCTTCGACATTTAGGCTATTTATGAAGTAGATCTAACTCCTGCTTATAATTTAAATTCGAATATAACCCCAGATCTTAACAGCGCCACAACAGCGCAATTATTAATTGGTGGGGGTTTGAACAACACTATCGGCTGATTTGTTCATCAGCTTTTGATACCAAAATGATGCAGCGAGGATCAAGACTCCAATACCCATAAATAGGATGACTTTTTGCCATAACAACGCGTTTGCCGTGTCGAGTAAGGCTAGTTTTATGATGCCAAACATTATTAGACTAAAGCCAAATTTTACACTGATGATATGTTTATAACTGATAAATAATATTAAGGCACCGTGAATCGCCAAAGCTGGCGCAATGAGCAAGTCGATTCTAAACGTTGTTAAAGCCAACATTAAGGTGCAGTACGTAATGGCTGCGACAGTATGGAGAAATAAATCACGGTTAGCTCCAATGACATTGCCTAACCATGAGGTTGCGAATCTGGTCTCTTTTTTGTAAAGCAGAGCCACTAAGAATATCGTAGGAATGACTGCGAAATAAGCGACTGATAATGTCTTAATCCATGCAGCTACTATTAGCAATAAATTAAACAGCGAAATAAGTATTTCGCTATTTTTAAATTGTCTAGAGATATTAGTGACATTTAGGCTTAACACCCAAAACAATGATGCAGTAATAGCGCCATAAAATAGATTATCAGTTTGAACAACGACTATGGTTGGCAGTGCCATACCTATCGACAAAATTCCACAACGACATATAAAGGGTACTAAGGTATTATCCGCATGTTTTCGTGCCACCCAAAAGGCCAACACATAAAAGCTAACAAAACCACCCAATGCTGCCAATGAATACCCAAGGTTTAACGTACCGATTAGCGACACAAATATTAGGCTTGCCAGAGCAGTTAAGATCTTCGTTTCAAAGCTTAACCATTGATGTTTGATCTTAAGCGCCAATAACAGAGCCAAGAGTGGTGATAGCCATGCAATGATTAAAAAGTCTTCTTCGAGCCTTCTGACCGCAGTGCCCAACCAAAATAGAGGTATTGCCATATAAAAAAGCAGTCGTGTTACTTCGGCAGCTTTTTTTAATTTGCTGTCAGGTTGAAATTTTCTGTAAAAAGCTGACCACAACCACAGCTGCATAAATGCCGAGAATAATGCGAGTTTAGCATCGATTGGTAACAGGCTTAATCTGATACTTCCAATCGTCATAGCGCTGTGCACCACATAAAACAGCGGCACAATAATAAGCGAAGCACTAAATATTTCGAGTCCCGTATTTTGACATTGCCTTGCCCTAAACAAGATGGCTATTTGCCATAAAATTACGAGCGCACCAGCCCAAACTCCTAGCCAAATAAACGCGCTAGCCCCCACTAATACGGTTAACCAGACAAATTCAACAAACTGTAGCGTTGGTTTTATTTTATGCCGTGTTGAGTAATTAAAGACAACACTTTCATTGATTAATCGTTGCCAGCAAGCGATTACGGCCAGTATTACGCTGCAAAATACCCAGCCGTCAACCGATGTTAAAGCAGGTACCGGTAATTGGACACTAATCACTGACAACATATACGCAAGTGATAAGAACAGCAGTATTTGCCCTTGGGTTATCACGGCGCTCATTAAATGATTTCGGCCAATATACACCAGTAACAAGCCCTCTACTGCCCAGGCCATTGGCCAATACGCTTCACTAAGTGCACTAATAGTGGCTAACAACATCCAAAGTGCCGTTAGCAAGACAAGAAAGTGGGTAAGTGGATGTTTGATTTTGAAAAACAACAGCGCCGCGGCGCTAGCGGCAACGGCATTAATAGAAAAGATCAAACTAGTTTCATAGGATAAGGTCGTGGTGATCTGAAAAAATATCATAACTGTTGAACCAACACTTGCAGCCAACAATATTAGGGTGTTTTTACTAGCGAAGCGTTCTTGATGTAATGAGCGAATAACAAAGCAGAAAAATAGCGCATAAAATAAGTTAATTACCCAGCTTGATACAAGAAGTGAGGTCGATTCCATTACCCATTCAATGGCGATAAATGAAAAGGCTAGGCAAAGATTAGCAAGCCAGTGCCACTTATTGCGATACGCTAAAATAAGACTGCTAGCGTTTATAAAAGCTAGTGACAGCAAATAATACACAGTATCTGTTTGCAGGGTGTTTGAAATAATTGGCATTGCTGCAACACCGATAATACCAAGACTTGCAACAACTTTAGTATTGAGTAAAACAGCCAAATAATGACACATCAGTGCTATAAACAGATAAAGCACCAAAATCGCGATATCAGGAATAATGCCGTACACACTGCCCGAAAAATAGATGGTGCTGTAGCACAACAAAACTCCTAGGGTAACAATCGCGGTAGCAAATTCATCAAAGCGCGTTTTTATCTTTAAGCCAATGCCTAATCCCATCACTGATGCGGCGGCCAGTGTCATTAACAGTGCTTTATATCCGGCGCCAAGTTGGTCAATCAACAATTGCATTAAATAACCAAAGCCAGCTAATGTTAAACCAATGCCAACCAGCGTTAAGGCAAAAATCCCTAACATTCCGCGCGCTTTGTACGATTGAACAAGCTTAGTAACAGGTGAAAACCAATTGAATAACGATTGCAACAGCGCTTGGAGAAAGATCAGAATAGCAGAAGGCTTTGGTGGCTTAATTTTGTTAGCGCTAGTAATCATAAGGCCACTATTTTTAGGGCTAGTATCCTTAAGGTCAATATCTTTAGGCGCAGTAACTTTAGAAGCAATAACTTTAGAAGCAGTAACTTTAGAAGCAGTAACTTTAATAACAGTATCGTGATCCGTCGTATTTACAACCGAAACAGACTGCTTTGGCAATGGCTCAATCGAGTCACTTACAGGGCTCGATGGTGATGACGGATTATGTTGCTCCGATAATTTATTTAAACGGTTTTCTACTACAAAAACTCGCTCACTAAACTGAAGCTTAAGAAGCGCAAGTTCTGACTTTAACGCCTTAATCTCTTCATCCATCTTTACGTCCTGTAATTGTTGAACTTAATACTAAATTGTTTTAGATAATAGCTGAGTATAGGGCATTAGTGGTATTTATTTAACCGCTTGCTTATTTTTTAGTTGGCTTGTTGATTTAGGCAAAACAAATACAATCAGTGCAGCACTTGGTCAGCCACCAAATGTTCAGCAAAAAATGTTTCGATTGTCGCTCTTGAGAGATGTTATGGCTCAGCCTGCATAGCTTAGTCGATGTGCTAGTGGTTGCTAACCAAAAGCTACGACCATGACGATTTATACCAATTCCATTATTGAAGTGCTTTCTCTAATTTGTCTGCTAAATAAGCTGGCTTACCGCCAATAAGCTACCGTCGACAGTTTCGCCACCGCATAATTTAACAAGCTCAGTATCAATTTAGATCTTTAGCAACATTACTTGTTTAAAGCTATGCGCTATCAACTGTTGATAAAAGTGTAAACCAATCTTATCAATTCGTTGGTGATGTTGCTGATACCACACTAGCGCGGGCCGAAAATCTGGTTTACTACTTATACGTTGCGACGTGCGGATTAGCGCCTGTTCAATAATTGGCAACTCTTGGTAGTTTGTTAACCAGTCCATGCTAATCATACGGTCAGTAACCACTTTAAAATGATCAGGTTGGTTGGCGCGATCAAGTGCAAGATCTTGATACACTAACTGCGCAAAAGCACTTAACTCAAGTTGACCCAGCTGTGGAAAATGCTTGGCAATAATATGATCTAACAAAATATCAATCACAATGCCACCATAACGACGAAGCTGCCCTAGCTCAATTTTAAGTTGTTTAATTGAGTCATGAGTATCGGTATAAATATCAATTTTGCGATGTAAGCGTATGCCTAATTGCCAAGGCGACTGATACTCATTGATGACATTGCCTTTAACAAAATCACCCAACAGATTTCCTGTGATCGAGGTCTGCGTTAAATACGCTAAATGAGCATGGGCAAGAAAATTCACATGAACTCCGTAGTTAGTCAATTGCCGTTTACTTTAACATAGGCTAGTTAGGAGCAATAAACTGAAGTGTTAGAGGTAATGTCTTTGCAATGCAACAAAAAAAAGCTGCTTCAATAATTCACCACTACTAATACTAGACTTATCACTAGTACTTAATTGGCCAGTGGTCATACGTAGTGACGCAGCTTGTCGCCCCCTGAAACAAGTAACGTCAATTTGATTACTATTGGCTCGTTATCATAAATGCCAGCATGCCGATAACAAAACCTAACAACGCCCCCATTGGAGGAATATAGTGTTTTTCCAGTTTAACCTGCGGCGCAATATCCTGAAATATTGCGTAAAGAATACCGCCTGCGGCAAATAGCATGATTGCACCAATAACTTGTGGCATATCGCCAAGCCATAAATATCCGGCAACACCAGCAATAGGACCTAACAGCGCCATTAAACAAAATAACCCAATAATAGTCGCACGCCTAAATAAAGCCGTGGCCGTTAATTCACGATAGGCATTAAAACCCTCAGGCACATTTTGTAACGCAATCAAACCTGCCAGCAATAACGCGCTGTGACTGCCAGTGGCAAAAGCTGCGCCCAGTGCAATAGATTCTGGAATAAAATCGCCTAACATTGCAGCCAATTGACTCGCTGGGGTGTTTATTTTGCTAAACAGGATATCTAATCCCATGAAAACAACCCCACCACCAATAAAAAATAGCGCGGCGGACCACGGCGCCAGATCAGCAATACCTTCAGGCACTAAAACCAACGCAATTGCAGATAACAAAGCACCACCACCAAAAGCCATCACTCCATGGCTAAACTCTTGCTGAGTATCCATTGATTTAATTTTTTCAATACTGGCTAATGCCGCACCTAACGGCATTGCGAGCCCAGCAAGCAAGCTCGCTATAATAACTGTAATTAACATATACACCTTATTAAAAACTATCACCCATGTAATAAAAAGCACCAGTGGTTACTCTATTAACACCATTATAATAAAACCAATGAGTAACAGCACAATCTTAGATCAATACAATACGCATTTATGTAGTTGTCGGTTTTTATGCTGTAAAGCTAGAGAAACTTTTCAAAAAGTTTAAATAAACTACAGGCGACTCAAGAGCTAGCGCTTACTAAGCTATTTCTAAGTTATCACAGAGTATTGAACACCTGTTGCTGGCCATCCGTTTCCGACACAATTTTGCTTAATTTACCGACCGTCGATGCCAATGATACGCAAATTGTTTCGGCTTAACGCTCGCGCAACCCCATAACAAAACACACTAGACTAAAGTCTTAGCTCAAAATACAACCAAGCTGTCGTTTTACTGACCTTGCGGTTAACGCTTGCCAACAAATACTTTAACTTTTATTGAGCGCTGCCAACAAAAAACACAACGCGTTAACATTCAAAACCCCAACAATACAAACTCATACCAGCAACATTTGGTAACAAGGATTTAGCACGCCAATTAAGCTGATCATTAATAATAAATAATTAAGATTCAGTAGTTTAATTATTACTTATTTGTTGTAAACAGCAACAACCCAAGCTTATGATTTAACTATCTTTTAACATCAATACGTGTAATAACGAATAATATATTAGTAACTGTGAATAAATATGCAAAACAATAAAAATCATTCGATTAATTATCCAACATTTTAATTTTACATAGCAAACTTTTGGAGGTAACCTTGCCGCCCTCAACTTGAATGAGTACGCAAAATTAAGACCACATTAAGGAACGATATTGGATCACATCAAGGAACGATGTTCGCTAAATTACACATCAAGAAAACCCTAGTTAAGGTAAAACAAGTGACTACAAAAACAACATACAGCATCAAAACATTGCTGACATTTATTATTCCGTCATTAATAGGTTTACTATTATTTATGACACCTATTAGCTACCAAGACGCATTAACTATTCCTATTGCTATCATCTCTAAGAGCTTGCTAAGCATTCTTGGTGACGCTGTCGCGGGTATCGTGACTACCATCATTGTATTTACCACTACAGTGTCAATCCTAACAAAGCTAATTAAGCCAAAATTTATCACCGAACAGAGCTTTTTAAATTCACTATTTAATGTTACTCCGGTGTGGCTGCTAGTTAGAACTCTTGGCGCTATCTTTGTGGTAATGACTTTTTTCAAAGTTGGCCCAGTTGCGATCACTTCTGGTGATACTGGTGCATTAATTCTAAATGATCTTTTGCCTTCATTATTCAGTGTCTTCATTTTTGCGGGCATGTTGATGCCTTTATTAATGAATTTTGGCTTGCTTGAGTTCATTGGCACATTATTAACAAAAATTATGCGCCCGGTCTTTAACTTACCAGGTCGCAGTGCTGTTGACTGTATGGCGTCGTGGTTAGGGGATGGCAGTGTTGCTATTTTAATGACCAGCAAGCAATACGAAGGTCGTCTTTATACACAACGTGAAGCTGCGGTTGTTGGCACCACGTTCTCTGCGGTATCAATTACCTTTTGTTTAGTCGTTATCTCTCAGGTTAAATTAGAGCACATGTTTGTGCCGTTTTATCTAACCGTTTGTTGTGCAGGTATTGCTGCAGCGATCATTGTGCCAAAACTTCCGCCGCTATCATGGAAAAAAGATCGCTATATTGATGATACTCCACGTCACCCAGATGACGAAGTTATCCCACAGGGTCATGGTGTATTCTCATGGGGGTTGCAACAAGCTCTAGCAAAAGCATCTCAGGCTAATGGTGTTAAGCAAACTTTAAACGATGGCATCAAGAATGCGGTTGATATGGTATTTGGTGTTATCCCTGTCATCATGGGCATTGGTACCATCGCGCTAATCATTGCTGAATATACCCCAATTTTTCAATACTTAGGTATGCCATTTATTCCTCTACTAGAATTATTACAAATTCCTGAAGCGGTTAGCGCATCACAAACTATTGTGGTTGGTTTTGCCGACATGTTTATTCCATCGATTCTTGCTGGTTCAATCGAATCGGACATGACTCGCTTTGTTATTGCAGCGCTGTCTGTTACCCAACTAATTTACCTAAGTGAAGTGGGCGCCTTATTACTAGGTAGTAAAATCCCAGTGAATATCGTTGAATTATTCATGATATTCATTCTTAGAACGTTAGTAACATTGCCAATCATTGCTGGTCTAGCGCACCTGATTTTCTAAATCAGCTAAGTTAGCCATTGGTTTAAGAACTCATTAATGAAAAACCCGAGTAGCCGTGCTGCTCGGGTTTTTTTTCGTCGATTTTTCGCTACTTATTTCCACTACAACGTATCATGCAAGCTATCGCAAAACGTTGATGTTCACTACCCTGCGAGCACACCAAAAACGGTGTTTGTCAAATAAGTTTTACCCGCTTCGACAACCATTTTAAAATGAGCTTTACGGCAAATAAAGCTTAAATAGTACAAACACTATTAGACTTGCCGCCAAGGTAAGATAAATGCTTTTAGTTTGTTTCGCGATGATAATCGCCACTGTTGCGGCCAACAGATACGGATTAGTCAGGCTAATATCTAACTGTGCACCTTGATCAGCCGCTGATTCTTTAACAAAAATAATTGGCACCCAAATAGTAGTTAGTACCGCAGGCGCACTAAACTGTAAAAAATTAGCCAGTTTAGGTCCGATTTTTAGCGGTAATCCCGGATGTAAAAACAAGTAGCGACTACTAAAAGTGATAACAGTCAATAACAAGATGGTTAGTAAAGTCATGATGTGTGCTCCGAGTTATTACAAGCTGGCATCAGCTTGTTATTGCTAATGCCTGCTTGAATCAATGAGGTTAGGTAACCACAGGCCATCGCAATAACCGACGCTAATACCAACCCCAATTGCCAATCCACCAGCTTAAACACCACCGACAGCACTGCTGCAACAATAACGGTAACCAATAAAGGTATATTCACGATCGAGGGTATAACTAAAGCAATAAAGGTCACTGCAATCGCAAAATCCAAGCCGAGATTGGTTAAATCTGGCAGATAACTGCCAGCGACAATACCGATAATGTTCCACACTAACCAACACAGGTAAAAACTGCCACCCGCTGCTAATCCGTAAACCAGCCTTAGTTTGCCACGCAAAGCGTTGCGGGCACCAGACAGAGCGAACAGCTCATCTGTCAGCAGAAACCCCAAGCTGGCACGCCATGGCAACGATAAGTGTTTTAATTTATCTCTTAGTGCTAAACCATATAAAAAATGGCGCGAACTTATCACAAACGCGGTAAATAAAATCGTCATTAATGGTGCCTGCTCATAGATTAATTGTGTTGTCACCAATTGCAGTGCACCAGCAAAAACTAAGGTTGGCATTAATAACGCTTCCAACGTACTAAAGTCACGTTGTATTGCCAACGAACCACATAAGATCCCCCAGGGCATTACCGCTAAATTTAGCGGCATCATATCGAACAACCCTTTTTGGGCTAACGCTAAATAGGCTTTTTTTCGGTTAAAAGACATCTGCCCTACTCCAATTATAAAATCAGCGTGTAGCATGTCACCAATTACAATTCAAAACTTGGACGTTCTTGTTAATTTATTGCGCATCGACTGACAGGGAACCAGTTGCAGAGCCTACTTGAACTGCTGGCTTGACGAGCTGACTTGACGAGCATAGTTACGCGGCGTAATGCCATTAGCTTTGGTGAAATGACGATGAAAATGGCTTTTGTCGTAAAAGCCAATGTCAGCGGCTACGTTAACCACTTTATGCCCTTGCCTTAATAGCTCTTTGCTTTGGTGTAATCGTTGTTGAATTTGATAAGCGTGCGGTGGTAATCCATAACGTTGCTGGAACTGACGTACCAAATAAAACGGGCTAAAGTCGCACAGGCTAGCGAGTTGTTCTAGGCTAATATGGAGGTGTAAATTATCGTTAATATATTGACGAACCAAGTCAATTTTATAGTGGGATGTTTTTTTTAGGTTAAGCTGCGCACGGTTTTTACCATGCTTTAACATCAGGCGAGTTAAAACACCATACAGCATGGTCTCGCGCAATAGTGGGTTGTCTGAAACAGCTAGAGTCGTGAACAGTTGGCACAATTGATCTGCCATCTGTTTATCTTCAATTACGGCTTGGGGGAAATAAGGGGCAAAACCCGCTGCTAAGCCAACATCCGCCGCCAGCAAGCTAAATTGCGCCTCAGACGGTGCTAAGCCGCGATACGACCAACCAGTGAGAGTACCGGATTGACCCGTGTGAACATCATCGGCATTAACAATAATAATACTGTGTTGTGGCGCACAATATTTGGAGCCACCGCTGTCGAATACTTGCGCGCCCTTTTCAATAACATTAATGGTATAAGTATCGTGACTGTGCTTGGAGAAGTTATGGTGGCAAAAATTAGCGTCAACCGTTTCAAGGCCGCCAAGTTCTTGGTGACGCTGATATTCAACTTGTTCTTTGCTCGACCCGATCAAATTATTCTCACCAACCTCGACACCACACTACTCTCACTAACAAAAGGCTTAACCTTGTTAATGTAACGCATTGCTTGAAGAAATGTTTGTACAAAATTGTGCTATTTATAATTTATAAGCGTCAAAGTTACTTTGATAATTGACTTATTCTAATCAAAACTCAGCATCATGTTGTTAATGCACAACTAAGCATTGACACTGGTCAGACCAACTGAAAGAATGCTACTCTACAAAATCTAGCAAGGGCAATGATGACGGACCATATTTGTGAACAAATCACCGTAGAGTGTCGCGACGGTCACCCACTAGCTGCCACCCTGTTCAAGCCACAGAAAACAGCACAACTAGCACCAGAACAAGCAGTTAAAGGGGCGGTATTAATTGCCCCTGCTACCGGTATTAAGCGTCAGTTTTATCTTCATTTTGCCAATTACCTAGCAAGCAAAGGTTATGGGGTGATAACTTTTGATAATCGAGGCATTGGCCAATCATTAGTAGGCCATGTTCGAGACAGTAATGCGTCATTGCAATGCTGGGGCCAGCAAGACATGCCAAGTGCATTAGCTACTTTAGCCGCTCATTTTCCAGACATTGATTATCATTTAGTTGGCCATAGCGCTGGCGGGCAATTGCTGGGTTTGATGGATAACGCCAACCAGCTAAGTTCGATGTATGCGGTGGCTAGCTCATCAGGTTGCCTAAAGAACATGGACATGCCCTACTGGTTTAAAGCCCAATTTTTTATGAATGTATTTATACCAATCAATAACCTACTATTTGGCCATACTAAATCACAGCTGCTTGGCATGGGAGAACCTCTCCCGAAAGAAGTCGCCAATCAATGGCGTCAGTGGTGTAACGGTCAGGGCTACGTTAAAACCGCTTTTGGTCACGGTATCGACAACCATTATTATGATCAACTCTCGTTGCCGACCATGTGGGTCAATGCCACTGACGATGACATTGCCAATGAAGCGAATTTGTTGGATATGTTATCGGTTTTTAAGGAAATTGAAGTAAATACTCTGTCTTTATCACCACAGGCATGTGATTTAAAAGAGATCGGTCATATGAAGTTTTTCAGTCGTAAATCACAATCATTATGGCCTCATGTTTTACACTGGTTCGAACAACACAGTGTCAAAGCATAAGACCTGCCAATTGCGATGATTAAGGAACCGCATAACTCTTTTAATCTAGATAGGAGTTATGCAGTGGCTCGCTCACCATTACCTGTGGTGAGTAACCTATCTACTGGATAATTTACTGTGTAACCTTAACAACTCAATAAATGTTTTAGCCGCTGGACCTAGTTGGTCTTTGTCATCAAAAATCAAATGTAATTGCGTGGTACGCTTAGCGTTATGTACTAAGTTTAATGGTAATAAACTTCCGTCGATAAGCTGCTGTTCAATAGCACTAACTGGTAACCAAGCAAAACCAAAACCATTAACTATCATGTCGATTGATGTTCGCATATGCCCCACAGTCCAGCGCTGATTCGATCCTAACCAGCCATCATCTTTTTTGCTTAATGTTGCCGAGTCTCGCACCACAATTTGGCGTTGCGACTTAAGATCTTCAAGGGTTAAATCACGCCCCATTGCATGTAAGGTATGCGATGGATTAGCGACCGCGACAAACTCAATGTCACATAATAGCTCACTGACATTATTGGCGACAGTAAAAGGTGATATCGCAATATCGACTTCGGTATTGACAAGTAACTCTTTTGCACCGGTTAAAATCGATTCCATTAACTCTATGCGCAGCAGAGGATACAGCTCGGAGGTTTCATCGAGCACTTGATATAAAACTTGTTGTGGAAAAACCTCATCCACCGCTATTTTTAATTGAGTTTCAATACCTTTTGCCAGCGTTTGACCAATAGCCTCAACTTTACCTGCCTCCGCTAACAAAAACTCGGCACGGCGCAACATCATTTCGCCCACTGGGGTTATTTGGGTTTTCCTGCCTTGTATCTTAAACAGTTTTAGCCCCAGTGCGTGTTCAATTTTTTGAACCGCACTATGAATGCTCGACTGACTTTTGTGAACGGCTTCTGAGGCTTGATTAAACCCACCGTGTTGAACAACAGCCCGAAACATTCGCCA
>Ga0105355_10001004_pt1 | contig 26246 bp, 25 predicted proteins | sample GOMGulsemesocosm_2_FD_83508 | JGI IMG/M metagenome (GOLD analysis project Ga0105355, IMG submission 83508) | Methane-oxidizing microbial communities from mesocosms in the Gulf of Mexico - GOM9C Gulf of Mexico | ecosystem: Environmental > Aquatic > Marine > Cold seeps | place: Gulf of Mexico...
AAACGCCAATTAGTACCAAAGCTTTCATGTAACCATCGGAACCCTGGAGGATGTTCTTTATTGTAAATGGCATCCCATGATTTACCATGATCTTTATATGCCCACATTTTTTTCCATAAGGTCTCATCATTAGTGGTAACCATTCCGCCTTCACCGCCGGTAGTCATTATTTTATCCTGACAGAATGACCAAGCACTTATATGTCCAATAGAGCCAACCGACTTTCCTTTATATTTTGCCCCATGTGCTTGAGCGCAATCTTCTATAACTTTAATATCATGCCCGTTTGCCAAAGACATAATTTCGTCCATATCACATGGCATACCAGCCAGGTGGACGCAAATAATTGCTTTAGTATTTTTAGTCATAACAGCAGAAATAGTTTCAGCTGTTATATTTTGACTATTTATATCAACATCCGCAAATACGGGCTTAGCACCTGCTGTCACTATAGAGCTAGCAGATGCTAAAAAAGTACGTGAAGTAACAATAACTTCATCCGTATCGCTGCCACCATTACTTGATCCTATACATAAAGCAACAAGCGCTAAGTCGAGCGCTAAAGTGCCATTTGATATAGCTACAGCATGTTTACACTCGGTAAACTGCGCAAATTCCTTTTCAAATTCACGACCTTCTTCACCTGTCCAATAATTAACTTTATTTGATAATAAAACTGCAGATACTTTATTGGCTTCTTCTTGTGTAAATGAAGGCCAAGGAGAAATTTTTGTGTTTAACATGTTAGCTCTTTAAGTTCATCTAACGATTCGTTAGCGTCATGGATATAATTTTTAGTTAAAGGATAGTCTATAATACAAATATCAAGAATACTTATAGAGTTCTATCCGAAATGTTTAGGAGCGATAAACTCCTTTTAGTATTATTTGTTTTCTATACTTTTGATTGATTATGAGTCTAAATTTAAATAGATGAATATTGCTATGGCTTACCGATTCCAATCTCCGAGTTAGGACCTAGCCTTACTAATACGTGTCATCATTCATTTTATGAGACAATTTGTCACTAAAAAGAATAAGTGTTAAACAAATAAACTCCCTTTAAAGCTTAGATATTATCTTTTAAGTAATTCAATAATATTTTATTATTTACCACTTCTAATATCTACTCATTGTCTAGGTACAATAAGTTCACTGACTTGGGTGTATCAATTATCAGCTGTAAACTCATCTATTTCTTTAATAAAAAAAGTAGTTGAACAATCTTCTATACTAATAGAAAAAAGTGGAGTTGATAATCATTTATTTTTCACATTAAGTGATTTGTTTTTTAAATAAGAATATATTCAGACTCTGCTTTATATCATCTCATAATAGTAATCATTGAGGATAATTTCCACCAATTTCATCTTGACACTATCACTACAGCCATTGCCGTGTTTTTACTGTGTGACATGCTAAGCTTAATGCTGAAATTAAGGCTCTCAAGTTTGGAATCATTTAAAATAAAAAATGGACTACCATCTTCAGCATTAGAAATCTCGATAGTCCTTAGATCCAATTTATAATATGGGTTAAGGGCCTTCAGCAAGGCTTCTTTTGCACACCATCTTACAGCATAGTGAGGAGCAGGGTTTCTATATGTTCTACAGTACTGATGCTCATTTTCTTGAAAGAGTTTCCTTTGGTAACCAATTTCTAACTTTGGCAACATTTTCACCCAACGATCTATATCTTCACAATCTATCCCAACATTAATTATGTCCATATTTATACTCAGTAATTTCTGTATAACATATATTAAATTCGAGACTTCTAATCTTTAGTTATAGAATCGTTTGATCGGATATAACCACATTCATAATCATTTGTTGGCTCAATATGGTATATAAAAGAATTTTCTATTTCTTTCTGTTTAAATCCAAGTTCAATATACACATTATCTACTAAACTGTTCTTAGCTGTTGGTATATATTCACTGACTATAGTCTTAACATTTTCATTATATGCTGCTCTAATGACATCAGACATCATAGATCTTTCCATCTTCCTGCCAAGTACACGACAACTCATAAGAAATGAATCTATATGCCAAACATCAACTTTTTTACTTACAAGTATGACACCTATTAAACCATGATCACCAAACTTATCTTTAAGCCTAAACCACCACGTTCCCCACTCAGAAGATTCAGACATCATCCTCACTTGTTCTTGGGAATATCGGCGTGTTGTAAGATTAAACTGGTTGGTTTTATTAATTAGCTGAGTTACTCGGGACAGAACCATATCATTAACGGAACCACTTTCAGCTACCATTTCTAAACCAGTAAGAAAACCTTCAATAGTTGAATGTTTACTTTCATCTTCTTTCCTGCTTAAGTTTGACTTGTAACTTTTATGGCGATTCGCATCCTCTTCTGTTAACGTAACAGATTCAAAATACTTTCCTTGACGCAGAGATGTCAACATTCCCCAAGGTGTATTACCGCATTCAGGTACAATTACATCAGGCAAACTCGAGCGTACCCATGCGCGTTCTAAAGGGTTATCATCCAAAAAAACAATACTATCCAATCCAAGGGATAACTCTTGAGCAATCTCTTTAATATTTGAAGCTTTATCTTGCCAGTTCGCTTTAAATAAAATAATGTCATCACGTTTAAGTATCATAGAGTCGTGTTCGATAAATGGTAGTAAAGCATCCTCATGATTATTTTTGGAGCAAACAGCAAGTAAAATCCCCCTAAGCTGAAGTTCTTTAGCATATTGTTGCAGATCAAGATAGGCTTCACCCTCAGCAGAAGGAGCCCCAAGTTTTATACCAGAAAGACCATCTTCACCAATAACACCACCCCACAATGTGTTATCTAAATCAAGAACTAATACCTTTGCAGTATACCCAAACGCCGCACGTATATGAGAATCTAGATACTCAGCTAATACAGGTAGTGCTTCAAGTGATGGGTATTGTTTATTTTGATACCAATCTACTGAGGAATGAAAGTTTTGACCGCAGTGTAAAGCAACTCTATTCATATCTAAGAAAGATACCCCAGCTGGAAGGTTCTTTGATAACAGAGAATTAATTTTTCCGATAGTTCGTGCTCGTCCACCATCAGACGTATCTTCCAGCGTCCCCCAGGCTGAATAAGAAGGAGTATCGAATCCTACCTGTACAATATGACATGGACTTTGTCTTTGTAAAACATTCCATAAATTACGGAGCTCTTCCGCTGAATTAATAGGTATATCTTCATTATTCATTGGAGGAAGTGCAAGGTCTCGATGATTCAAAATGATAGCAACTGCATCAGGTTTAAATGTGTGCAAGCCTGATTGAGGGTCTAATATTTCCTGCCTATAACTATTGTAACCACCTTCATATATATGTGCATGAATTCCTGCTCTAAAACAGTATGCTTGGATGACTGGAACTAAAAAAGACGTCGTTGAGCTGCCTAAAATAGCTAATTTGATCGATTTTCGTGATTTAAATTGCCCTGACAATAATATTTTATTGATTATCTTCTCAGATTTAATGTAAAACGAATAATGTGGAGATGAAGACAATGCCTGTTTAAGATAACTTGCGGCTTCTGAAAACAATTCCATTCGTACTAAAAGCCGAATCAAATGCAATAGTAGAAAAGGTTCAGGTTGTGATACTGACTTTATAAGTGATTCCAGATGATTGACTGCTTCAGGAAAATACCCCCTCCCCTTTCTTACAATCGAACGAACATATAAAAATCGGGCTAACACAGACTTCGAATCTTCTAAAGATAGAACCCAGTCAATTATATATTGATCTGACTGCTCAGTTTTAGACTCGAGCATATTATCAAAATCTTCAGCAATACTAAGGGTAAAGTGATTTCCATTCTTTATTACTAATTTTTGCAATACATCAACAAGTTCAAGACTATGATACTGCTCGAATACATGTTCTATTACAGCTTTACTTAACATAATAACTTTAACCTACACTTTCTAAATGCCGTGAAATAGACTGTTTAAAGTCATCTACTGTTTTTATCGATGCCACTTCATCAATCGTTAGTCTGATACTAAACTCTTGCTCTAATGATAAGACCAACTTGATATGTGCTACAGAGTCCCAATCTTCGATATCATTTGAACTTGTACTATCTAAAATGATCATTTCATCATCATCAAAAACTTCCCTGAAAACATTTCGTATTTTTATATTATCATTCATATATTTCACCTAAAATTTAATTATATTTAATTAAATAGTCCTAAACTAGCTGTTCATTTGTTAATGTGGACTACTCGTAAACTTCTTCCACTGAAATTACCGTATTATGTTTTTCAGTGTAAGTTTGAGCTTCTACTGTTGTGAATTAGAGAACCCAACCTTTCTTAACTACTAATTATTGCTGCAGCTTTTGAATTATTTTCAACATACATGGCACAGGATCATTATTCTCGACCTGCGAAATACTAGCTGTTTGGTCTGTATCAAGCCGTTCCAGTCTGTGGATTATAAAATCTGTTTTATTTTCCACTTTATCTAAAGATTTGCAGATAGACTCTCCAGCAGCTTTCGCCGCAGAATACTCCATCATATCTTCTGGTAACTCTTCAACCGCGATGGACGATGGATAGAATACTTTTTCAAATTTACATCCTATATCTCTAAAAGCATGTATCGTTTTTACAAAGCCATTTACATAATAGTTACAAAACTTGTTATACAAACTTAAGTCAAATTTCCCACGATTTCCGTCAAAAATAAATGGAGTCGCGAAATAATATAAATGAGTAGGTTGCCAATTTTTTTTCAACCTTATTAATAAATCTCCTGGAGGAGCCATTACATCATATTCAATAGAAGATATAATTCCTCCATCAGAGTCAATTTCTTCAACAACTTTATTTGCGTCTTGGGAACCACGATAATATGTTATAACTACATCAGCACCACCCGCTGTCAAAAGCTTTGCAGTGACTTCCCCTAAACCTCTCGAACCGCCGATGATTAGTGCTCGCTGACCGGTAAATTCATTTTTTGATGTTAATTTTTTTATATCCAGATATCTCGGCTGTTCCTTCTGGGGAGGACGGTAGAATACAAAAAGCTCTCCGTTTGCAGACGCTCCATTAACTTTCAATACTACTCTTGAAAAACGAGAATCAAAATCTTTAACATGATAATTCATCTGAAGTGTTTCGTGTGCCTGTTCAGTGAATTTTAAAGATAATCCAGAAAATAAAGAATTAGAACCTGGACACTTCATACCAACGACTCTTGTTATTGCAAGTAAATCTGCAATCTGAGTAGACGGGAAGGATCTATTAACATCAGGAAACAATTCGTCAGCTAAATTACAATCAATATTTAGATGCACCTTACCTGATACACCAAGAAGTTCGTCCTTAGCGATACTATTACATTCACCTATTTCAGATATAGCCTTAAACTTGCGCTGTTTCTGAGTTGAAGAAGGTAAAAAAGTTGCTTTAAGTTTAAGAGCCCTTACTCCTCTCTCCAGAATATACATTGTTAAAGAGTTATCACTCTCTTTAATAATGGTAGATTGCAAAATTTCATTTACTGCAAGGGGACGCAAGAAGTCCACGTCTAAAGTAATGAGTTCAATTGAATCTTTTTTATTTGTAAGCCATGTATCAAAAGCCCATAAAACGGCGTGAATACCATGAACGACAGGCTTTCCATAAATTAATCTCCTAGCCTGAATAGAGTCTATGTGCAGTGGGTTATAATCCCCAGATATCTTAGCAAAAGCTAATTGGTCCTCTAATGTAAAAACTCGTTCAGTCATGAATACTCCATATTTGCGAATTAAATATAATCATTTATCTTACTGAAAGGCCACCATCAACTGTAATAGATGCACCTGTGATCCATCGCGCATCAGATGAAACAAGGAAAGCTATTGCATCAGCTACATCTTCTGGTTTTCCAACACCTAAAAGATGGCTGTTATCGACCTCTTGTCTTTGCTCTGATGTAAGTAGTTTCATCCACCCTTCACTCATTTGAGTCTCCACCACTCCAGCAACAATCACATTTACCCGTATCCTTTTTTTAGCCAATTCGACAGCTACTACTTTAGCTGTTGAAATAAGAGCACCTTTAGAACCTGAATATGCTGCAAAACCTGCTGTACCCCTTGTTGCAGCTACAGAAGACAACCAAACAAAACCGGCACCGTCAGAGTTCACAGCTTTTGCCACTGCTTTGGAAACATTTATTGCTGTGATGACATTGGCATTAAAACTGGCAATTAAATTTTCTGGCTTGAGGCGGGAGAATGGTCGCATTTCATGTAAACCTGCACAACATACACAACCATGGTACCCGCCATTATCTTTTCCATATTTGATAATTGACTTTAATTCTTCTTCATTGATGGCATCCGCAGCAATAGTGAAATGCCCTTCGCCTTCGAGGGTTAGTAACGATAATTTCAGCTGTTCTGCATTGCGACCAACGCCAACAATTCTCGCACCTTCATTTGCAAGTCTCTGTGCCGTTGCCAATCCAATACCAGAACTCATGCCAAGCACGAGAACAAGTTTATTTTTAAACCTTTTCATATCAAAACCTCATCAGGAATGTAAGGTACATCCACCGAACCCGGCACAGCTGCATTACTATCATCAGGCCATTTAATTATTGAAACCCCCCAAGCAAGGCCTCCACCGAAAGCACATAAAAGGGTTCTACTTCCAGGTTTAATTTCACCTTCTCTCCAAGCGTGAGCCAGTAAAGTAGGCAAAGATGCACCACTGCTGTTACCAACATTCTCTAGAAAAAAGAACTTTTTATCATCAGGAACTTTAAGCGTTCGATAGATAAGATTGACCATAGTTTTATTAGCTTGATGAACTAAAACCTTGTCGAAATCATCCATGGTAAGTTGTGCTTTGCTCATCAAATTTTTGATCACTTCAGGTATTTTATATACTGCAAAGTGAAAAACTGCAGGACCATCCATAAACAACTGTTCAGCATTGCGAATACATCCATCATCACTTTCAACTTCTATCTTGGTTTCTGCAGATGCAGGTAACCTAGCCCCACCTGCAGGCACAATTAGGCGATCATATTTTGTTCCATCAGTCCCTGTTTCAATCCATTCGATTCCACCATCCTCTTTCGTGGAACGTTCTAAAAGAATAGCAGCCGCGGCATCACCGTGGAGTAAAACAAGTCCGCGGTCCATTGGATTAACCAGTGTTGATATTGCATCTCCATTCAGAATTAATGCTCGATTCGCGGTTCCAGCGACTATCATTGAATGAGCTACTTGTAAGGAATGAATAAATGAGCTACAAGCTTGATTAATATCAAACGTACAACAATTTTCTGACAGCCCTAATTTCCCATGTAAGACTGAACTTGTGGCTGGAATAACATAGTCTGATGTTTGAGATGCATATGTTAGGAGATCAATACTATTTCTATCAATACCTGTATGCTCCAATAGTCTGGTAGCAGCATCATAGGCAAGATCTGATGCACATTGACCAGGCATCACAACACGTCGTTCCTTTATACCTGACATCTTGGTAATTGATTTTACGACCTTTTCACCAAAGCGTTGTATTAGTTCGTCTTGTTTGACTACATTGATAGGTAAAGCGTAAGAGGCCGCTTTTATAGTTGATGTTACCATTACTTTTTACTCCGACGATCCATTATTAGAGTTCTTTTTTAGTATAAGTGCTTCAATATCACCATAGGTTTTAAGATCACCCATTTCAACAGGGGTAATTTCTAAACCAGTTTCATCACTTAAAATGACTAAAACGGTCAATATTGTCACAGAATCCCATGCTTCTATGTCATCCAAATTTACTTCATTTGTTAATTCTGATGGCTCTACTTCCAGCTCTTCGGCAATTAGTTCTCTTAGATTTTCATTCATATAAATTACTCTATTTATGTTAATATAATTATATTTTCCGTGCAGGTACACCTATAACTGTAGAGCCTGCTCTTACTGAACGGAGAACCTGTGAGTTTCCACCCACAGTCGCTCCATCTCCTATGTTTTTACCAGGCATGATAGATGCGTTCGAGCCAATCAGAGCTGCATTACCAACGTCACAAAAACCATTGATTTGACTACCGGGACATGCTTGACTGAAGCTTTGCATAATTACATCGTGGCCAATGGCTACTCTGACATTAATTAAAACATGCTTTTCGATATTGGCATTAGGACAAATAACAGAGGCGGCACCAATATATGTGCCTTCACCTATCTGTACGTTTCTTGCCATTATCACCGATGGGTGAATCAAGGTAGCAGCCTTCCAACCTAATCCATCCAAACGTTTTACTACATTTGAGCGGTCATTGTTATTGCCTATAGCACAAAAATACCATAATTCCTGATCGGCATAATCCTTAGCGATATCTTCTGGTAAACCTAATATTTTGTGTTCATAATAAAATTTGTTCTTTTTTGAAGTATCATCATCTGCATATCCGAGAATTTCCCACCGTTCAGAAGCAGTTACAATTTTATTCATTTCTTCTAGAACCCAGATCGCTTCAGCAGCAAATCCACTAGCTCCCATAACTATTATCTTCTTCATTCTTTGCCCCTTAGTAACTAGAATTACTTTTCAGATCCCATGAACTCTTTCACAGTGGCTTGGCCCTGCTGATTAATTCCCTCCCGTTTAAATACCTTCAAAACGGTCATAAATAGAATTTTAATATCAAGCCATAACGAGGAATTTTCAACATACCAAACATCAAGTTTAAATTTTTGTTCCCAACTTATTGCATTTCTACCATTGACCTGAGCCCAGCCTGTAATACCTGGTTTTACATCATGACGTCGGTTCTGTTCTGGTGTATAACGCTCTAAATATCTCATAAGCAAAGGACGAGGGCCTACTAAGCTAAGGTCACCCTTTAATACATTAAATAAAGCAGGCAACTCATCTAAACTAGTACTACGCAATAAACGACCAAAAAAAACAAGCCGCTGCTTATCAGGCAATAACTTACCAGCAACATCCATTTTTTCTGTCATTGTTCTAAATTTGTATATTACGAAAGGCTTACCACGTAAACCTGGACGTTCCTGGGTGAACAGAACCGGACTACCGATAAATAATATCACCAGACATGCAATAAAAATAAATAACGGAGATAACATAAACAATAAAGATACGGCTATAAATAAATCAAAAATTCTTTTCATAATATTACTTGAATTACACCTACGTTTTGGAGGATTATTTTACAGTGTTCATAACCTACTATAAACATTCCCATGTTCTTTCTCTTGCGAAAAGACATAATGAACACTAAGAGATGAGAATTTCATGAATAAAGATCACAATGAAACAAATTGTAAAAAGCTAGCAGCTTATTAATAGCTGAGGTTGTTATCATCTCAAATCACTTGCTGTAAATAAAAATAGTCTCAACTTGATAAGGCTAGTTTCTTTTCTCTCTTAAATTAAGTGACACATATTAATATAGAAATGGAAACACTTCAAAAATATATTAACCTTTCATTCAATAAGATCTCAATGATAAAAACCAAACAGAGTAGAATTAGGATTAGTTACTTGTAATTTTGGTCGTTCAAAGATGCGTTCTAAAATAAAGCCAGAAATATATCCAAGTGATAAAGGAGTGAACTTTCGATCGCCGCAGAGCGAAAACATCAGTAAAACGTGGCGTACACTCATGCTGTTTAGCAAATGAAAACAAGCACTTTAAGTCAGAAAAATACCAGCCTTTGAACAATAATTTCATTCGCTTAATTTTCGCATTGAAACCCGTATTAACACCTGCCACATTAGATGAATGTTGTCGATATAAAATATTTGACTCTGTGTCTATGAACCACTTCATTTTGTTTAAACGCATTATAAAGTATATCAACCAATCATGTGCGAGCACTGAAAGCAGCTCTTTATGTTGGACTAGATAACCTTGTAAGAAAGCAAATCCTGCTTTACTCAAAACAAACGTGCAACCAGGGCCCGCAGATTGAAACAGATAATCAAATTCAGTTTGTCGACCAATACTATGAGTTTTCTTTCTGCCCGATGAATTAAAAGTGGTGAAAGCAGAGGAATATCCATAGATCGACTCATCCGTAAAAGAAGAAGCTGCCCTTATAAGTTTATTTTCGCACCACACATCGTCCTGATCACAAAATGCATAATAGTCGAAATTATAATCCTTAGTTTCCAAAATCAAATTATAAAAATTCTTAGAAGGACTTGATAGAACATCACCTTTGATGTAATGCACATTATCGAACTGACTTGCTAACTTACTAACTATTTCGCTAAATATTTTGCAATCACCGTCTACTCGTATAAATACATCGACAGACACCTTTTTTTGACTTATCAGTGAAAGCACTTGCTCATAAATATATTTATGACCGTTATAAGCAGCCAAAAGTACTGCTATTTTAGGGCGCGTCATCCGACAATTCTACTGTGATAATCATTCTTGAAAATAAATTTCACTCCGGCAAACACTGCAATATTTTGAATCGTTTTGAAAAAACCTTTACTAAAATTGTAATTTAAAAGTTCTTTCTTTAGATGAAGTGAAATTTTTGGTAAATATAAATTTTCAGCTATTATTGAGTCATTTAAAATCTGTACTGTACTTTCATCAAGAAACGCTGTTGGAAGTTTAGAACTACATTTTCCCATCATTTTTAAAAGATAACTAGCTTTATCACTTCGTATCCTTTTATTATGAAGCAGCTCTTTTAACAACGAAATTCTAACTTCATCACTTAAATCGGGGGTAGAGAACAATTTACTATCATGAATCATCGAGTTTTGAGTAAGTTGTTCACAATCTTGGTATTCTAAGCCAAAATAATAAAAGCCATACAATATATCAAATGGGATTACTTCACCTTCAAGTAACAACTCACACTTTATCAAGCCAAGTCGAGATATCAAAATAGAAATGCTTGTTTCCAGTCCATCTAAGTTTCTAAGACAATCAAAAAATCTAGCTAAATCCTGTTTGGGTACATACACATCGATATCATTGCTGTAACCAACAGGGAGGTAGTCATAACCTCTTAAAACAACATACTTTCCAAATTTTTCGTTTAACCGACTGAAAAAAAGTTCAAGTTTTGGTGGCCTTATTATTGTATCTTTCATCTTGTTTCACCTTTAATAATTTCTTGTTTAATTAACATCGATATTGTGTTTATAAATATTTGGGAATCTGATACATCCGATTTAAAATTCAATATTCTGAATGATAATTCCTCTAAGAGGAATGTTAATACGCAAAAATCTAATGAGTCAGTCGTTTTGAAAAAATTCAAATAATCTGACAATGCTTTATGCCTAAGATCATTACAATAAATTATTCTGTCATAATCTATATTCCTATACATATAATATTCCCAATCGATGATATGTACCTGTTTCTGGTCTAAAAAAACATTACCTCTATTTAGGTCTCCATGTGATGGACAGGTTTTAACTAATACGTTACCTAAATAACTTCTAACTTGTCGTCCTAAATCAATAAATGATTTGACCATATCTACTGTATTTTCTGCTGTAGAATTATTTGAGAAGTGAACTAATATTGATGTCTTATATCTCAAGAAAGCATCAATACTGATATCTCTACTTAATTCTTCTTGCATTGCGAAAAAGCGGTTTATTGATTTGGCGATCAAGTCTGTTTCAAAAGCATCCAATACACTTCTATTAATAGCCAATCCTTCGATTTGTCTTTCAAGGTATAGGGTTTTATTTATAGGTAATATTTCAGGTAACACTCCCAAACTAGCGAATTTTCTTTGCTCGAATGCATTTATGGCATTATTTGTAAAGAAATCGTTTGCTGTATTTTTAGATACCAATAAGGCATTACTATTCGATGAATCAATTATTCTTAACCTGTTATTTCCGCCCAATATTATAGGGTAAAATTCAGAGACTTTAAGGGACACTGTTTTGAAAAAAAACTTTGCTAATCTTAATCGTAAGAGAACAGCTGAAATAATGATATAATTTATTGCAATGCTTTTTCTATAGAAATTTTTATGCGATTTATACTCTTTTGTCACATCCAAAAAAAGTCTTATATCTGAGTCTTCACGGAACAGTATATTAAGCCGGGGGATTAACACAAAATTTGATTGTTTAGAGTCACTCCATATTATATTGCTGACATAATTGATACTATTCTCTATTTCACTTTTTAGATTATCTGCATCTGTAAATTGATCGAACTTCATACCTCTCTAGTTCCCCTTGATTAACGACATAATCGATTGATGGATCAATTCCGGCTGGCTAAGACCGTCAATTTGAGTATAATTAAACCCTGTGATACGTTCTTTATAGAGTCTATCTCTAATAATTTTTTCCTGTTCAGTATCAGGAAATGGTTCCCACTTTTGTTCGCATCTATCAATAGAATCTTGAATAGGTATTTCAAGGTAGATTTTAATAATATTTTTGTCAGCTCCCAGTAACATCTTGACCAGTTTAGTATCAAAGACCGGCATATCGAGCATTATTTGATAATCGATGATAGAGTCAAATATATGCCTATCAAATATCACTTTATGGCCAAGTAAAACAGTTAATGGTGTTTTAATTTTAAATATGTAAATCAAGTCAATAAAGGTGAGATAGAACCAAAGCCTCCCGACTTTACTCTTCTTCATCAGTTTTTCGCGTTGCTCACTACGGCCTGCTTTGGGTAGTGACCTAAAGAAAAATCGTGCTATAGATTTTATAAAAAGAATAAAAGGCGTAGAACCAGGTCTCACCCAAAACACCTTATATTTAATATCATTATCATCATAATAGCGTGATAACTTCTCGATTTGAGTGGATTTACCACAACCATCGATACCGGAAAATGCAACTATATTTTTACTCATATTATTATCTATTCTACTTATTGAAATATAAACTGGAAAACTTAGTTGAAATATTATTCCAATCAAAGTCGGCTAAAGAAAGCTTTATTTTACTATCAACTATTGATTCATTCCGCTGCTCTATAAAATGCACTTTCAAGCAGGAATAGATGGATCTTTCGTTAGGATCCAGTAAAACGAGATTTTTGTGTTGATATTCAGCCCATGGGGTATGTGTTGAAACAAACACTTTACATTTACGGCTTAGTGCTTCAAGTACAGCAATGCCAAAATTTTCACTCAAACTAGGTAATATGAAATATTCATAACTATCGTAAATATCGACTCTATCTTCTCTGGCAATAGCTCCTTTAAAGGAAATATTGTCTTCAATCGATAATTCGATAGCAAGCTGTCTAAGCTCATCTATATACATTTCTGATCCATAACCAAAAATGTCAATATCAACGTTAAATAAATCATTGATTTTTAATTTCGAAATAGCCTTAAAAAAACTTTCAAGATTTTTAATAGGTGTAATTTGAGAGAAAAACAAGAAACGCTCTTTACGTATTGCAATATTTACTTTTTTTGTGAAAAAATCCTTTGCAATACCATTTGGTATAATCTTTATCTTTTCAGGACTTTTGCATACGTCTAATAACTCATATCTTTCTTTAGTAGAGCAACAAATAATGTTCTTGCAGTATTTCATATATGATTTCTGATAAATAAACCATGCTACTTTCTTTATAAACCGACTCTTTTTCATGCACTCAGGGCCTAGAAGCCCATGTGGTTGATAGGTACTCTTATGTCTAAAAAAGTATAGGAATGGTGTAATAAATATAAACTGAAATGACCAGGCTCCATGTATATGAACAGCATCATAAGCTCGTAGTTTTGTTAACATGAACTTCAAGGTTAAGAATATTTTTTTTAATTGCCATACCTTTGAGGGTAACAAGTTATATATCGTTTTATTATAACCTTCCTCCTTGTTATACGTTTCTAGACACAGTATATCTACTAACGTCCCCTTTTCTTCGCTTTGAAACGAACTTAGATTTTCAACAACCTCAAAAATACCGCCACCGCGAATTTGATATGCTGGAGCTATATGTAAAATTTTAGTATTTTTCAATTTTGTTTACCTCCAAAAAAGGAAGGAGTGCAACTAAAAGAAATGGAGTTAAGAGCATCGAAGTAAAAAAGCACATAGCAACTAATATAATAATATAGGGTATAGATTTATAATTCATTATCGAATAGAAAAAAAGTATAGTTATAATCATTGTAAAACCAATCTCTCCAAATGATAACCTAAAATACATAAACGCATTAACAAAACCATCAAGTTTAAAATTACCGAAACCTAAACCAAATAACGCATATGAACTATCTAATTGCTCAAATTGACTTGCTCCTCCCAAAAAACGTCCTGTTACAGCAACGCTTTGAGGATCAATAATACGTGCTATTTGAGGTATCTGTAATATTAGATATTCGATAGATTCTATATTTAGCCCAACTCCTGCCATAAAAATGACAAACACTATTATCTTTATTTGTCGACTTGACCGTAACATAATCAATCCCAATATTGATAAACCAGCAATAAAACCAAATGAGCTAAAAGTACCAAAAAGTGAAATACATATTACAGGCAGAAGTATTCGTTTATTTATATAATGTGAATTATATATAAACAAACCAGAGAAAAACATAAAATAACAAAAGTGCGACGGTTCCATAAAGAACGCTCCGGGTCTAAAATCATTTGCCAACACCGCATTTATAGACTCGGTACCGATATCTGAATTCACTAGAGGGAGGAATGGTATAATTAATGAAACATTCTGACCTAGAATATAATGCATTATATATTGCACTATAAGGCCGAAAACATTTACTAATACAACAATAACTAATGTATTTAATAATAATCTACGATCTATATTATCGTATGCTATTGCGATAAATAATACTAATATGGAATATTTTACGAGCCTGAAATAACCAAGGTTTTCAGTAACCCCAGTAGTTCCTACATAGAGTAAATGCAAGAGCAATATCACAAAAAACAATATTATAAATATCGCTTTGTGACTTCTCCATAAGTTTCCCACAAAGGTGTGAAAGAGTAAACTCACTAGCATAAAAGTCTCTGCCAATGACATGCCTGGAATAAAAAACTTATAAGTCATCAATATCGGACCTGTGCAAATTATAATTGCATCTAGTTTTCCAATTCTCATGAATTGCTATACAGACGTATCACCGTCATTAGTAGTGCGTTGTTATACAAGTTATCTCCTCCACATAAGCTCAGTTCAAAATAAACTGGGACCCTTTGATCATTTATAACTATAGTTTAAAAAATATTTCATTAATAAATCACATTAAACTTGCAACGATGCTAAATCAGTAGCTATGGAGCAAGTTTTAGGCTTTCAACTAGTACTCATATCTACCAAACTCAAGCATGTTTCCTTTATATAACCATGATTTATGAAAGCTCTCTTTTTTATGTTAAAATCAAGTTGAATATATGCTAATCATCTGCTCTATTAGTGTGGACAGGCGATTTTCATCCGAGATTTTTCTACTAAGTTCAGGTTGGTAAGTGTTTCCATTCAAAAAATGCATAACGCTTTCTCCGACCTCGTCCACATCTAGGGGATTGATTACTTTTGCCGATTGACCATAATATTCTTTAGGGCCACCACGATTGGTAATAACAATATCACAACCTAGTGAAGCAGCCTCAAGTGCGACAAGTCCGACCCCCTCTAAGATACTAGGAAGAGCAAACACCTTAGCTGTATTAAAGCACTCACGTAGATGTTCATCATTGAGTACACCAAGGTAGGAAATATTGGGATTAAGTTCAACCTGTTGATTTATGTACTTTTCAAATGATACTGAGTTAATATGCCCAGCTAATCTTAGATCGAAACCATACTTCTTAGCAGCCTCTATTAATGTAATTACATTTTTGTTGGGGGAGGATAATATACTAACATGCAAACAAAATTTTTCTCTTTTTGAAGAGATAATAGCTTCGTCAGGCAAGAAGCGTGGTGATAAAGGTATTTTATATGTTTTGGAAAGATCTAAATTGAAGATCTTCTCTAGCCGTATTTTCTCATATTCGCTTCTGACAAAAATCATATCAGCACATGCTAAACTATCCCTAAATGCACTCCATACAGTCTTACAATTAATATAAGGAAAATTAGTATAACTCAATAGTTTCATTACCCAAGCAGGGCGTTCGCTATCAAATATTGGAGAGATAGCGATAGATTTAGCGCCTTTTTCTTTAATTTTTTTCAATATATCTAGATGAGCAGAGATTCCAAAAGAATGAATCACATCAAATGATGCCCAATCAACGGTTTCCCAAGGCGTAAGAAGATAAACGGAATGTCCTTGCTTAATCATTTCCTCTCTCCAAGTGAGTGCCTGACTTACAATTCCATTTTGTTTCCCTGTTAGAGTCGGGCCCATCATAAATCCAATCTTCATATATATCACCTTAAAATTATACATTAATAGACAGCTATAGAGATGCCTATCCTATTTATTTTTTATTTGTCTTAACGCTCTCAATTTAGTTTGGATACCAGAAGGTAAGGCTATTTTAATTAGGCCAATCATTGCCCTAATAATGAAGGGTTTTCCCTTGTAGTGCTTTGTCTTGCGAGGTTTTATTAGATGCAGAGCTTTTTTAGAAAAATTATGTCTTCGAACTTTAGGAATTGCTACTTCATACCGATTTTGATTCATAAAATCATTTAGAAGTAATATTACCCTATCAGGGTTCAACAAGATATCAACGCCGATAGCTTTATTTTCATCTACGATCTTTATTAGGCTTGATAATCGATCAAATTTTTCAGACCGAGGTAATGGTCGCGCGACATATTCTGCGTATAAAGCAGTCATAAGCGCATTCACTTCGTCTGGAAAATAAAAACTACTTCTATAGTTTTTTTTATCAAGAACATTCTGTTGCCATCTAGTATCAAAATATCCATCCCCTACCCAATGCACATCAAACTTTACGGGGTTTAAATCGCTTTTTAACTTCATATAACCGTTCCGAAGGAAATCAATATTATCGATCTGATATAAACCAAGACCACTAAATATAAAATTTCGGCTATCAACTAAAACATCAAGGTCATCACCTTCCACTTCATCAGGTAAAGTGTTCCATCCCCTTAAAACACACCAATTAACAAAACACGATAAAAATTCAAAAGCCTCAGCCAAACTATTCCATCCATCAGAACCAATAAGATTACGTGTTAAAGTTCGTTCTTTTAGTCGTCCTCCTGAATGAAGGAGGGCCATGTCTTTAGCCCCAAACATAAGGGCTGTTTGCAGCTGGAGTTCACTCGATTCCGCTGCACAGTGAACAAGGTATTTCTTACCTGTTGCATTCTCAGTGAGGCTACGAAATGTACTTTTTAGCTCCATAAGATGTGAATTAACATATTCTATTTCGCCAGCAGCGGATCTATGAAACACGTTTTTACCTAGTGTTGTATTAACGTAGAAAACATGTAAAGAATTCCCTGTCATCTTGTCACGCCCAAAATTCTTATTTTTTCCTTCTATCAATGGGTACTGATACAGGCGCTTCAAGTTTTCTACAACTAAACTTTCCGTCCATTCAATCTTAATGTCAGCCTGAATGTCACATGTTGAACTTAAAATCTTTCGGCAATCTTCGACTAAATGTAACGCATCAGTCCAAAATATAAACATTGCTTGGGACATTATAAACTCCTTAAAAAAAATATTAAACAAACAGTTAATGTTCCTAAAGCAGCCCCAGGGGCCATTGCTTGGAGCATCCTAATTAACCCAATATGAAAGACTCGATTAAGAATGAAAAACTGTGATAAACGAAGTGTCGTATAATGGATAATTATTGAAATAGGCGCACCAATCGCTCCGTACCAAAATATTAATAAGACTAAAGTTGGAAGAGCAATCAATAAATAATTCGCTAAGCTTATCCGAAAAGCTAAGTCAGCCCTACCTAGAGCATTTATCAACTCAGACGGATAACCACCAAAAGCATAAATAACTGATGAAATACAAAATAATTTAATGAAGTTAGATATACCTTGCCATTCTTGAGAGAAATAGTTTTCCACTATAATATCTGAATAAAAATACAACAAAATATACATTGGAACCAACAGTAATGATGTATACATACTTACTTTGAGATATAACTCTTCATACGTAGACTTACTGTCTTGTACTGAGCTATATATTGGAAACATAGTTTTATTTATAATAGAAGCAACCTGCGCTTGAATCGCTTCAGTGAGCGCAAAAGCAAGAGAATATAAACCCGTTGCAGTGCTACCGATCAAGGCTCCAATCAAAAGCACGTCACTTCTAGACCGCAACATTGCAACAAAATTTGCTAGAAAAAAATAAGATGTTCTAGAGATAAAAAGGCTCCAGCCCTTGATTTTTTTACGTTCATATAGCTTTGTTACTGCAAATCTAATCGATATTTTTTGTTTAGAATAACGATTCAAGAATATAAGTCGTGTCACTTGCCCTACAATATGAGCGACAACTAAGCCATAATAACCTAGGTTATTTATAGATAAATATATGACCAGAAGTGCATATACGAAGTGATTTGCAATTTCTGCTTTAGTAATTTTATTAAATCGTAGATGCCTACTTAATTGAGCAGTATAAATAGTTGTGTTAGGTACAAGAAACAGAGTAAGTAGAAGTAAATAAAAAGCATTGACTACTCCCACATCATCAAAAATCATAGAAAAACTAAAATATGAAATTAGAGCCGAAAGGCTAGCTACAACCAAGGCATAGCAAGCCATTATCAAAAAAGAAACCTGTGTTATTGCAGTTGTATCAAAATCTCGACGTCGTTGTATCAACGAAGCTTGAAAACCTCCATTAACTAACACCTGCAAGATCATAATAAGTGAAAGTGCTATTGCAAATATACCAAAATCTTCGGGAGCTAGTATAGCCGTCAACCCTAAGCGTACTATATATTCAGTTACGAACTTAGATACTATAGATAACGCATTCCATCTAAGAGAGAGAGTTATTTTTGATAATAAACTAGACATTCTTGTTATAAGCTTCTTTCTGACCAAGTAAAAAAATCCTATCAAATACAGCTATGGCCAATTGCTCATCGTACAAACCATTCCGAACATTATGCCATTTTTCCACCTCACTCTTTACAATAACTTTACTGATTCGACAAGTAATTTCCTCGTATCCTAAGGCGGCTAATGCTATAGCTCGGTGCTGTCCTACGCGCGCTTGCCAAGTGGCGTGATTATATGATTCATCAAATAATAAGTTTACTCTAATGTCGCCGTCTGGCTCATCGCTTCGACAATAACCTTGCTCCTGAATACTACGATAGACATTCATCAACCTTCGTGCTTCAACCTCTAATTTTTCATCAGAAACTGGACCACTCCATGCCCAACCAGCATCCTCTCCTGCGTCGACATTTAGAACGGCGTTCTCTTCTCTGATCGATCTCATTTTAGCTTTACGCTCTTTTACTGGGCCAGCATTGTCCCATGGGAGTGTTAGTGCATAGGGTTCAAAAGTTTCGAGTGTATGACTTTTTTCTTCATCTAAGCCTAAAATTTCAAAAGCATTCGCCGGTTGAAACTCTGTATAAAATTTTTTCATTTCCGATTTTAATAATTCAAGAGCAGAGTCATGTCCTAAATCTTCGCTAGATAAAGTCTGTAAAGCATCAATAAAAGGGTGCCGATTAGTTTGCGAAAGAGAAAACGATGGCAAAGTCACCCCCTTATCTATATTTAACGTAGCGATTGTTGATGACGTAGAATACTGAATTCTGTTCTGAAAAAAATAAATATCATTAACAATGTGCCTTAAATCAATCAAGCTGGGAATAGAGCTTCTGAAACGAAGTATTTTTTTTAGTTTTGATCTAAGTCGTAGCACGTTTGATTCCTCATATATAACCCTCTACTAAATTGTATCTTTTTACCGCTAATTATTTTACCGAACAACGTACTAACACAGAGTAAGCTTGTTGCTCTACATTCTATTTATTGTGGATGTTGACAAAGGTATTGTCAGAGAATGGAACACCTAATATATCTTTCTCAGATAACATAGGTACTTCGTTATCATTTATAGGCCATCTGACTTGTAAAATCGGATCATTCCACAAAATTGACACTTCTTTTCTGGGATTATAATAGTCAGTACATTTATACAAAAACTCTGCGGATTCACTTGTAACATAAAATCCATGCGCAAAACCTTTCGGAACCCATAGTTGTTTTTTATTTTCAGCGGAGAGGTACTCCCCAACCCATTGCCCATATGTTGGGGAATGCTTCCTAATATCAACAACCACATCAAAGACCTCACCTGATACTACTCTGACTAACTTACCTTGAGTATTTTCTGTTTGATAGTGCAGTCCTCGTAAAATACCTTTTCTTGATTTTGAATGATTGTCTTGTACAAAGAATGTCGGCTTACTTGTAACTTTTTCTTCAAATTCTGTTTGGTTCCATGTTTCCATGAAAAAACCACGTTCGTCTCCATGTACATCAGGTTCTATAATTTTTACATCGGGTATTTTTGTGTCAGTTACTTTCATATCAGTACAACTTTGTTAAGTATAGTTATTTATATTATCTAATTCAGTTTGCCAGTCTGAAGGAAAAATGCCAAACTCAGCTCGAATTAGTTCGCAATTTAGCTTTGAATTTACTGGTCGCGTTGCTGGTGTAGGAAATTCTTTGGAAGTTATTGCCGTTAACATAGGTATATCCTCCATAAGTTCATGTTGTTTAGCTTTAATAAAAACATTTTGAGCAAATTCAAACCAACTTATATAGGGTGTCCCCGAGTAATGATACCCTCCCCATTTAATGGACTTATCTACCTTAATTTTGTTGATAATTACGATAATTATTTTTGCAATATCACCAGCATAAGTTGGCCCACCAAATTGATCACTTACAATACTTAGCGTATCCCGTTCCTTACCCAGTCGAAGCATTGTTTTTACAAAATTATTACCATGTTCACCAAAAACCCATGCGGTTCTCAAAATAATATGTCTAGCGCAGTGTTTACTTACCGCCATTTCACCCGCAAGTTTACTTTTACCATATATCCCTTGAGGATTAACTGGGTCAGTTTCTAAATATGGTCCTGATTTATCCCCCTCAAAAACGTAATCAGTTGAAATATGAATCAATGCAGCACCAACAACGTTTGCAGCTTTAGCTAAATATTTTGGGCCATCACTATTTATAGCGAAAGCTAGTTCTTGTTCATTTTCTGCTTTATCTACCGCTGTATAAGCAGCAGCATTTACAACAACATGCGGTTTAAAAGCGTATATAGTTTCATTGACTAGATTTTCATTACAAATATCTAGCTGCTGACGAGTTAATGCCTGTAGTTCGGCATTATTGGTAAGCATTTTTTTTAACAAAAATCCTACTTGCCCATTGCAACCTGTAACTAAAATCCGCATCAATTAATTTCTCTTCTGACTTACTAAAGATTGAAGATATTTTCCATATTCATTTTTCAACATTGGCTTAGCTAACTCACTTACCTGCTCAGTGGTTAACCAATCATTATTCAATGCAATTTCTTCTAAACAAGCTACTTTCAAACCCTGCCTATGTTCAATAGTTTGCACGAAAGAAGATGCTTCGAGTAAGCTATCGTGTGTTCCTGTATCTAACCAAGCAAAACCACGACCAAGTATTTCAACATTCAAATCACCACGTTCTAAATATGCATTATTTACACATGTTATTTCAAGTTCACCACGGGCGGACGGTTTTATTGACTTAGCAATATCAACCACATCATTGTCATAAAAATACAAACCTGTTACTGCATAATTTGATTTTGGCTCGGTTGGTTTTTCTTCTATAGAAAGAGCTTTCATTTTAGAATCGAAATCTACAACACCAAAGCGTTCAGGGTCTTTCACTTGATACCCAAAAACAGTAGCCCCCTTTTCTTTAGAAGAAGCACTTAGCAGTTTATCAGTAAAGCTTTGCCCATAAAAAATATTATCACCTAATACTAAGCAGACATTATCATCACCAATAAACTCTTCACCAATAATGAAAGCTTGTGCTAATCCGTCAGGACTTGGTTGGATTTTGTAAGAGATATTTATGCCAAATTGAGAGCCATCTTCTAATAAACGTTGATAGCCTGACATGTCTTCAGGTGTTGATATAATAAGTATATCTTTAATACCTGCTAACATAAGAACCGATAATGGGTAAAAAATCATTGGTTTGTCGTAAATAGGTAATAATTGCTTAGATACGCCTTTAGTTATTGGATACAAACGCGTACCTGAACCACCTGCTAATACTATTCCTTTCATTCTATACTTCCTGTAATAATTCTGAATCAAGTTCAGAAGGACAATTTGAGCCTAAGCGCTCTAAGCTGTATGAACCATCTAACACACGACTCCACCATTGTTTGTTATTCAAATACCAATGTACCGTTTTACGAAGTCCTGTTTCAAAGCTTTCTAATGGAACCCAGCCTAACTCTCGCTCAATCTTCGATGCATCTATAGCATATCGCACATCATGACCTGGTCGGTCAGTAACATAAGTAATTAAATCTTCATAACAACGAATTGATTCTGCTTCAAGTTCAGGGTGGTGAGATATAAATACATTATTTTTTTTTACAGGCACTAATTCTTCAAGCAAGACGCATATAGTTTTAACTACATCGATATTAGCCTTTTCATTATGGCCACCGATGTTATATGTTTCACCTATTACCCCTTTTGTAGCAACAAGGTAGAGTGCACGGGCATGATCATCAACATACAGCCAATCACGTATTTGTTGTCCATTACCATATACAGGTAATGATTTTCCCTCTAGTGCATTTAAAATAACTAATGGGATCAATTTTTCAGGAAAATGAAAAGGACCATAATTATTTGAACAATTTGTAATAACGGTAGGTAAACCATATGTCCTTAACCATGCTCTTACGATATGATCACTTGCTGCTTTTGATGCAGAGTACGGACTACTTGGTGCGTAAGAGGTCTCTTCGGTGAATAAATCAGTAGGACCAGCTAGATCACCATACACTTCATCTGTTGAGATATGGTGAAACTTAAAAGTCTTCTTTTTATCTTCACCGAGTTTAGACCAATACGCTCTCGCTGCTTCGATCAATGTATAAGTGCCAACTATATTCGTTTCAATAAAAGCAGCAGGACCATCAATAGAACGATCAACGTGACTTTCTGCAGCTAAATGCATAACTACATCGGGTTGATGATCATTAAAAACACGTGATATGGATTCATTGTTACAAATATCAACCTGTTCAAAAACATACCGATTTGAGTTTTCTACATCTTTTAGTGATTCGAGGTTACCCGCATAGGTTAATTTGTCGACATTAACGACATAATCTTGGGTGTCCTTTATAATATGGCGAATTACTGCAGAACCAATAAAACCTGCTCCGCCTGTAACTAATATTTTCACAATTATCCTTTGTCGTTATAAGTTTTATTCTAAAAAAAGTAAAACAATTTAATTTCTAAACTCAACCCTTGTTACACATAAACCAAAGAATGTCGTCATGAAAAATAAGTAGATATTCTCAACAGTTATCCTTTCTCGATAACAGTTTGCAACATTTATAATATTTTAGAATACAGTATAATGATCCCGAAAACGTTTCCGAGAGCTGGTTAGTTTGAGGTTAAAATCTTTCGTATATTGACATTACTCATCAACTTGTATGCTCTAACTTTCAGTACTTTTATTAGAAAAGTATCTAATAAGTACAATTAGCACTGATAACATACCACCGAGCATTGTACCAAGTACGACAATCAATGCACGTTTAGGCCCTGCTTTAATTTCCGGAACCTGTGCTGGATCAATTGTTTTAAGAACATATTCAGGTGATACCTTTGTTAGCATCATATTTTTCGTCTGTTCTTCAATCAATTGGTAGAATACTGTTTCCATTGCACTTATCTCTGTTTTTTCAAGTTGATTAGTCAAATAATCAATTGATGCTCGCGCTTCTTTTTCATCTTGTTCACGCATAAAATCATTTACATCTGCAACCAACCAAATTAACCATTGTTTTGCTACTTCAGGTGAATAAAATTCAATATCGATGGTTACTAGCGAAGTTGTTTTATCTTGAGAAACAGAGATCAGTTTAAGTAATTTTTGATATGCTTCCCAGGGGGATGGTATTATTGTTTTGGGATAAGATACTACTCTGACCCATTTATGACTGCTTCCATCATAAATTTCGTTATCGATAATAAGTTTTTCATTTACTCTATCCCAATTTTCAGCTGATATTAATGGCACTAACAACTTGTGATTGTCAATATAAGTTTCAAGAAATGCACGTGACTTTATAATTTCTAGGGCAAGTGCTGTTTTATCAGTCCCCCCACCACCTAGGCTAACACCGGCAAGGCTGGCTAAACCACCTAATTGCCCAGCAAGAGCCCCCATGCCTCCGCCTCCTTCACTTGAAGCGGGAGAAAGTAATACGGATGCTTTGTATACATCAGGTTTTGATAGTGCAAAGGCTATTGAGGCCACAGCAAATATAAAAGAAATAATGATGATAGTGATTTTTCCTGACCAAATTGCGCGCCATAGTTCAATCAGATCTATTTCATCATTTGAATTATTTGGTAATACAGGCTGTTGCGACATTTGTTGAGAAAGTAGTAATGCCTCTGAAGAGAAAGTAGAATCTGTCGGTGTTTCACTACTTTGAGCTGATTGAATTGCAGTTTTTGGCACTGGTACATATTCCATTATTAACTAATTAATTACTGTAGGGCCTATCCCTACGAAAAGTTACCAGATTATACTGCGTTCTAATAGTATGTGTAAAGCGCAATACATTGCTAGTCGTAACAAAAACATCTAGAAAATATCGTATTGTATAATTGTCTCTTGATTTAGTTTTAGATGGATTTGCTATCTAGCTTTTACTTCCATGTTGTATTGATTCTTATAAAGCCACTGTCTTTTTGCTTTTTAATTAAACTTTTTAGCTAGTTTAGATATTTCTAACCAGTCATTATTAATTAGGGACTGTTTTTGCTTTTTATTCCATAGCCTCATTTCTTTTTCTATAGTCTTTGCTTCTTGTTCAGTATTAAACTTTTGTTGGTGAACTAACTTAACAGGTAAATTTATATTCATGTCGACGAGTAGTTTTTTATATTTATCATACTTAGCTAGAACAATTGTTAGCTCATCACAGCAACCTGTATGGTAGGTTCCGTCCATAGACTGTAAAATATATACATAGACTAATGTGTTCATTTGAAAATCACTTTTTTTACATTTAATTTACATGACCAGTATTGTAGTTAGCCTTTTATTCTTTGCCAGTTTATATCTTAGATTATTTCGGTTTACTGAGTTGAATTTTGATACTTTACACTCGCAGTCTTCATCCTGGACTTATTTTTGTATGTGTGTTTTGTTTTTAGTTCGAGACTCTGAAAGCAAATTTATTCTTACGGACTAAACATGATAATTACAACCTTATTGACAAGTCTAGGATGCGGGAGGGTTGTATTAGCTGTTTTAATATTCACATGTAATACTCATACCTAAGATCTAATCTTTGTGGCTTTATTTGTTCAATTAGATTATCTTTCCATTATTTTCAGTTATTTTCAGTTATTTTTCATACGACACAACATCGTAAACATTTCAGAATAATTAGAAAAACTAGCTTTTTTAATTCAAATTTACATATAAACCATAAAGTAGATAAATCCTGTACTGACAGACTCTTTGGGGTAATTTGTTTGTTACCCAATATAATGTTGTATTTCTGTTATTAACCATGATGGAGATACTAGGTTGTGGTGTTACCCATAAAAAGTAGACACCGGTTATGCGCCAATGCGCTCAAATTCAGAAGGACTGACATAGCCCAATGCTGAGTGCCTACGTAAACGGTTATAAAAAAACTCAATGTATTCAAATATGCCCGATCTCGCCTCATCAATCGAGCGGTATTGTTCGGCGTAAATTAGCTCTACTTTCAAGCGACTATAGAAAGATTCCATCACCGCATTATCCCAACAATTACCGCGACGACTTATACTCACCACACCACCTTTACTGCTGATTAGGTCTTGGTATTTAACCGTACGATATTGTACCCCTCTATCTGAATGAATAATTAATCCAGGCGCGATATCTCGACGAACAAAAGCCATTTGAAGTGCATCTGTAATAAGTTGCTCAGTCATCGTTAAATCTAACGACCAGCCAATGATGCTACGAGA
>Ga0105355_10001005_pt1 | contig 26234 bp, 20 predicted proteins | sample GOMGulsemesocosm_2_FD_83508 | JGI IMG/M metagenome (GOLD analysis project Ga0105355, IMG submission 83508) | Methane-oxidizing microbial communities from mesocosms in the Gulf of Mexico - GOM9C Gulf of Mexico | ecosystem: Environmental > Aquatic > Marine > Cold seeps | place: Gulf of Mexico...
CCGTCTAATATCACCGCGCGCATTCAGAAATTAGAACAAGAATTGGATACTCAGCTGTTTGTAAGAGAAAAGAACCGCCTACGCATATCCCCCGCAGGTGAGCAGCTGCTGCCCTATGCCAAGAAGATGATCAACTTATCTCTACAAGCGATTAACGAGCTGCAGCAAACCTCACCCAAAGGACGCTTAACCATCGGAGCAATGGAAGCCGTTGCCGCAACCCGATTGACTGAACCGCTAATGCGTTTCCACAAGGAATATCCAGACGTTAGCCTACAGATAGAAACGGGCCCAACAGGGCTACTCATCGAAAAAGTGTTAGCCGGAGAAATGGATCTTGCCCTCGTGGCTGATCCAAGAAAAGATACACGACTAGAAATTATCAACGTCTTTAAAGAAGAACTGGTACTGGTCTCAGATTTGAAGCATAAGAAAATCACCAGCACCGATGATCTCAATCCTGAACCCACCCTTTTAAGCTTTAACCATTTATGCGCCTATCGAGGCCGCATACAAGACTGGGCCACAGAAGGTGGGGTAGCCGCAAAAATCATTGAAATCAGCTCTTATCATACTTTATTGAGCTGTGTGGCCGCAGGTATGGGGATAGGGGTCGTGCCGAAAGTGCTATTAGACTACTACCCTTTCGCCAGCAGTCTTCAGCAGCACCCACTCGATGAACAGTCGCGCTTTAGCACCACTGCAATTATCTGGCGCAAAGATAGCTTAAAACCCAGCATGAGCGCTTTCAGAGACTTTATCTAAAGCACTATACTCATTATTTTCATATCCGGAGTCCCGCAAGATATTCATATAGGGGATAGGCTAGCAGCCAGCCTTATTATTAATATTTAACCGTACCTCACTAGACCGAGCGCCCCGCTTTCAGTAAAATAACAAATTAATCAATATGAAGTAAGGATACTCACCAGTGCTTTCAATAAAGGCTTTACGCAACCTGTGGCTTTTCATCAGCCTAGGCTTCTCCACTCTGTTTTTTCCCAATACCAGCTTTGCCGCATTAATCGACGTTCAGCAGGAAAATGACATTGTTTATTTTCTCTTTGCCGCACCGAATAAGATCGTTCGCTATGATCTGAATAGTAATGTTTTTCTTAGCAAGCTAGTTTTAGCCAAGGTACCGACGGCTTTCCATGTCAGCGCCTCAGCAATTTATACCAGCTATGGCAAAGAGCTCTTCAAGAGTGATTTAAGCGGCGCGTCATCCAGTAAGGTCTATGAGGAAACCTCTAACATAACCAACATTGCCTCTATAGGAAATTTTCTCTATTACACGAATGATAATTCTAGGTCTCATGTCATATCATTAAGCGACTATAGCGAAACAGATATTGAGCATTCTTATAATGGTACGACTTCAGTCGTCGCCTCGCCAATCAACAACGCTCTCTACACCGTAGTCAATAGCCACTCCCATAGCCCCTATAAGATAGACATAAATGATACCGGCATTCTATCCAACCCAATCACTTCACAATTCAGCAATTCGGGAGTTCAAGCTAATAAAATTTTTATTCATCCCAGCGAAGATAGAATATATACCGATTCAGGCTATATTTATTCTACCGCAGATTTTAAGTTCAATGGCACCCTAGCGGGTAGCTTTATTGACATGACTTTTTTAGATAACCGCCCTATTGTGATTCGAGAAAATATTCTTTCTATCTATTCGGAGCATGACCTAGATAGCAAAATTTTTACTTTAGACCATTCGCCAAGCCATATTGCTGCAAAAGAAAAAATCATCACCAGCTTTGTAACTACGAATAGTTTAGTGACAGCACATAAAACAAATATTGATTTACTCAGCAAACCAATCACTCCAACACCGAAAGACCCAAATTCAGAAAATTATCAGTCTGAATTAATAACCACCGATAACAATAATATTGCCTATTTAGTTGATAAATACAGCCCAGCGATTCATCGTAGAAAAGTAGCCGAAAATGAATTTGATAGCAGCTGGGGCTTAGCAGAAGCGCCTAACTGGATCAGCTATTCTGATTCACATAAAAGACTCTACCTAGGTTACGATTCAGGTAAAATTACTTTTTTTGATACCAGTTTAGCCACAGGAGCAGTAGAAACTCACTTCATCAGCTTAACCAGTAAAATACAGGGGCTAGTCTCTGCTGGCGAATATCTATACGTTAAAGACCAACGATATAGTTCAAGTATCAATAATTACAGTATCAATAAAGAAGGAAGTATTATTGATACTTCAACAAATGGTGAGGCCTCGGAAGAATATGTATGGAGCTATTTGAATGATTATATTTATCAAATAAGTTCACGCTATATCAAATGGACCACATTATTATCCAGTAATGGTAATATTGATGGTAATGGCAACACTAGCTATAATTCTGAATCAAACTACAAACATCCTCTTCGTTTAAGCCCTAATGGTCAGCTACTATTATTAGGATCAGGAGAAATAATCGGCTCTGAAAATCAAACTATCCTCAATAACCTTGATAATTCGATTGATGATGCGACCTGGATCAATGGCAACTTGGTGACGATTAAAGAAGGCACGAATACGCTACAATTTTGGCAAGAAGATTATTTACTGGTATCAGAACACCAGCTTTCAAGAACAACCAATACCCGACTATTTAGCGTAAACAACAAACTGTTAGTTATTAAACAATCGAATTCTCGCCCTATTTTCATCTACACCGATGTAGACACCATTTCAGATAGCGATGACGATACGATTAATGATTTCGACGATAACTGTGAGTTTATTAGCAACCTTGATCAACTGGATTTCGACCAAGATAATATTGGTGATATTTGCGATGAAGACAGCGACAATGATTTACTGCCGAATAGCATAGAAACAGCGGCCGGGTTAAATATACTGAATAGCAACGATGCAACATTAGACTTAGATGGGGACAAATTCAGCAACCTTGTCGAATATTTTTACCATACTAACATAAACGACAATACGTCTAAGCCAGCCATAATAAGTACATTAAGCGAGTCTTTCGATAACAAAATTCCTTTGGGCTTGTACAGTTTAGAACCCGCTAATCCGCTGACGATTACTAAAGAAGACGATAACAATTTTCTATCCTCAATTATATCCAACAGCCCTGGAGAACAGACGAGTATATTGTATACAGCAGAATTCGAAAAAGGAGTCCTAGGTTTTAAATACGGAATGAAAAACGGTTATTATAATTATAAACTAGAAATCTTTGTCGATGGAAAGTTAGAAAATACTAAGCACCTATACTCTAGTTGGGGCACAGAATTAATTAACCTTGAAAAAGGCGTTCATACGATTGAATTTAAGCTTTCCTTTTCTTCAAGTTCAAACTCATCCTCTCAATTTATTTCATTATTTAAACTTGACGACCTAACTTATGGTCTAGATTCTGATGGTGACTCCATACTGGATAACATTGATAACTGCCCGACGATAGCCAATAGATACCAAAGCGATTCGGATAATGATGGCCTAGGTAATGAATGTGACAACGATCCTTATGGTCAAGACAGAGATCAAGATGGATTTGGCGATAACAATGACAACTGCCCAGATACCTATAACCCAGATCAATCAAATGTAGATGAAGATTATTATGGCGATGCATGCGATGGCACTGATGATCGCCCAGTGGATACCGATCAAGATGGTGTTCCTAATGACAGAGATAACTGTCCAAATACCGCCAACTCAGATCAGCACGATTTTGATCATGATCGCATTGGTGACCTTTGCGATATAGACATCGATAACGATGGATTATTAAATGCTCAAGAAAACCAATTCGATTTTTTAAGTTCTTATAATAAGGAAGACGCGTTACTCGATTTTGATAATGATGGCGCATCGAATGAATATGAAATCAATCACGATACCCTGCCGACTGAGACTGATGCTTTCATTGCCATAAATCTCGCTGACTACTATCCTCTCGGTAATATTGACTATTTTTACGTCACTGATAACCAGTTTATTCGAGTTTCAGTGAAGCCCTCCAATAAACCTGCGCAGTTTACTATGCAGTTTAGTAACGGTACTGAATGGTTAGTAGAAAGAAGAGCGAGTGGGATTTACCTTTTATCCTATAACAATAATGACGACTCCCTTCTTCTTTTTTCCAACATGGTTATTTTCCCAGGCTCCATGTTTCCAGGGCAAATAACGAATATCACCAGTAGTGCTCATAGAGAAGGTCAATCTGAAATAGATGAATTTTCAAATCAACTGTATTTAAAAGATGTGGGTGAAACCGCTTGGCAGGGGAAAATTTATCCATCCATTACTTTAGTTGAAAACGGAAATGAAACCGTCTATTTGAAAGGACTAGGACCAATGAACCGCAACGGCTTAGAACTTGATAGCCTCAACTTAGATACGCTCGCCTCTCCAGAAATTACCGCCCCAGAAAAATCAAATAAAAGTGGTGGCCATTTCAACCTCGTATTTTTATTAGGACTGTTATTATTGGCTACGATAACAGCCCGTAATAATAGAGCACACTAGTAATACCACCTGTGTGCGGCTTATTTGCCACACGCAGGTTTCTCGCAATCTTTGCACTACCTTACTTGCCCCGCTTAACCAAATATGAATTAATGCAGCTTCATATTTGTCTTCTAGGTCTAACCCCTGTGAAAATAAAGCACCTACTGGCGCTACTTATTATTATCACGAATACGCTCATCAATAGCGTATGGGCTTCCGTGCACCTGGTTGCCGGAGATCACGACACCTTAGAAAGCCCTCATCTACACGTAGTTTCTGACCTGAAGACCCTGCTCGACTTTGGTCAAGACCTTGATGACAGCATTCAAGGGGAAACTGAAGAAACACACTTTCATGTATTGAGTGATTTAACCACCCAGTACTCGGGCAACGATAGCTTTAAAGCGAGCTTAAACATTAGCAGCTCCATTCCAAACTATCGCACACTCACCTATAGCCCACCGATTCCTCCTCCTACCGCACACTCATAAATACTCGCGTTTAAACCAGCCAAATAATCATTTATTTCATAGCGTTAAGCTATGTGGGATATTTATGAACAAACACCTAATGCGTGCCCGTGCGGGCCTGCTAGTGATGGTGTGTAGCTTGCCTGCAATCAGTTTCGCCACTGTTAATGTCACAACAAGCGAAACCGAGGCTCAGCAAGCTGCAACGTCTCTATCACTAAAACAAGCGCTGCAGTTAACCCTGCAACAAAACCCGCAACTGAAAGCGTACCCTTATTATGTACGCCAGTTAGACGGTGATATGACTCAAGCCCAATTAAGCCCAGTGCCTAAGGCCGAAGTTGAGCTAAGTTCTGATGAAGCGACCCTCACTTTAAGCCAGAATTTCGAACTCGGTGATAAACGCCAATCAAGAGTCGGCTTTACCAACGCTAAGCAAGCACAACTACAAGCCGAATTTAAAATAGCCAAGCTCGATGTGCTCGCTGAAACCAGCCGTCGTTACTATCAACTACTGGCCTTACAGAAACAGAAGACCTTACTTTCAATACGCATAGGCCAAGAAAAGCGCGCATTGAAAATCATCAATAAACGCGCAAAATCTGGAGCCGTCGCCCAAGCTGATGTGGCGAATATGGCGCTTGGACTAGCACGCTCTAACAATAATTTAGAGCAGCTGCAGTTCAGCATCAAATTGCAGCAAGATGCTCTAACCGCAATGTGGTTAGGCCAGCATAGTTTCTCGCAACTATTGGGTAATTTGTCCAAGTTACCACCGCTGCCCGATGATAACGCTTTAACGAGCATCATCAGCCAAGGCATTAATCAGTTACCAGACTATCGCCATCAAGTTGCACTTTCTCGCTTAGCCGATAGCCGCGTTTTGTTAGCTCAAGCCAATGGCAACGCAGATTTAAATCTGGGCTTGGGTATGCGTCATAACGACATCAGTGGCAATCAGAGCTTAGTATTAAGTGCTTCCATGCCGCTGAACTTTAGCAATCCTAATCGCGGGCGTATTGCCAGTGCTCAAGCTCAGCAAGCTTTAAGCTATGAACAGCTCGAAATAAAACGCCAGCAATTAAGCATTGAGCTCACTCGCATTCAGGCCAGCTTAGAAAAAGAGCTGCGTTTAGCGAAGCGTATTAAACAGTACTTATTACCCCTCGCCAGCGAACTGCTAAGCACCACCCAAAAAGCCTATCGTCAGGGTCAATATACGGTATTGCAATGGATCGATGCGCAAAATCAAGTTTTCAATTTAGAGCAGGACTTAATCAATAGCCAAGTCCGTATTTTCAATCAAGTATTAGAACTGGAACGCATTTTAGGCCAGTCAATTGTTACTGCTCAATAAGGTATTTCTGATGAAATTATTAAACGATATAACCCGTAACGCATTTTTAATTTTAGCCCTAACGTCTACTGGCTTTATAAATAGTGCCAGTGCCAGTGACGATCACGAAGAACATAAAGATCAAGCTGAAGAAAACGACGGCCATGGTCACGGCCACGGTGGCGAAGAAGAACATTCCGAAAGTACGGAGATCTCTTCTTATTACATCAAGGTTTCCGGCATCAAATCAGAAGCAGCAAGCTCACAAAGTCTTGTGCAAGTGGATACCCTATTCGGGGTGATTTCGCCCGTGCAAGACCAAGTCTTTAGCCTTCATGCCGCATTCCCAAGCATGGTCGAAAAAGTCTTTGTTCAAGTCGGCGATCAAGTGAAGAAAGGGCAAACCATTGCTCGCTTAACCAACATCAAAACCTTACAAAGCTACTCCCTTAAAAGTCCATCACAAGGTGAAGTCACTTCGCGTTCGGTTAATACCGGCGATCGCGTAGACGCTGAAGAAATCATACAAGTCAGTGATTTATCCAAAGTATGGGTTAACCTTTCTGCCTTCCCTGAAAATGTTGAGCGTTTAAAGAAAGGCCAACGCGCAAAAATCTATGACCTTCATGATCACGAAAATTCAATCGGAGAAATTAGTTACATAGCCCCACAAATGAGCGGCGGTCATATCGCGCGAGCACGTGCAATTATTGAGAATGAAAAAGGTCACTGGCGTCCAGGTATGCACATAAAAGCCGATGTAGAAGTTTCAACTCGCAACGTGCCTATCGCAGTAAAGGTTGATGCCTTGCAAACGATGGAAGATAAAACTGTCGTCTTCAAACGACACAACAATACCTTCGAAGTGACTCAAGTAGAAGTAGGTGAACAAGATGGGCAATGGGCAGAAATACTTTCAGGCTTAGACGCAGACAGTGAATACGTCAGCGAAAATAGTTTTCTAGTGAAAGCCGACATCCTAAAGAGTGGCGCGAGTCACGACCATTAATCGTTCATTTATAGCTTGAGGAAAACACTATGATTAACCATTTAATCGCCTTCGCTATCGAAAGGCGCTGGCTAGTAATGGCCATGACATTATTATTGGCAGCACTGGGTATCTATAAAACCACCCAGCTACCGATTGATGCCGTACCCGACATCACCAACGTACAAGTACAAATTAATAGCTCAGCACCGGGATACTCTCCCCTAGAAGCCGAGCAACGCATCAGCTACAGTATTGAAAATGCCATGGCGGGGATTCCGAAACTGGATTATACCCGCTCATTATCACGCTACGGGCTTTCACAAGTCACGGTGATCTTTGAAGAAGGCACTGATATTTACTGGGCACGCCAGCAAATCAGCGAACGTCTGCAAGGTATTCAAGGTGAATTACCGGCCGGCATTGAACCCAATTTAGGTCCTGTTGCTAGTGGCCTCGGTGAAATTTTCACTTATGCCGTACAAGCAGAAGTGGATGCGGTCACCGATGAGGGGAAACCTTATAGCGCTGAAGATTTGAGAACTATCCAAGACTGGATCATTCGACCACAACTGGTGAAAGTCCCCGGCATTACCGAAATTAATAGCATGGGCGGCTATGCCCGCGAATATCAAGTAGCCCCTATTCCGGGAAAACTATTCGCTTATAAAGTCACCATGAATGAACTGGTAGAAACGCTACGAAAAAACAATCAGAATTCTGGTGCAGGTTATATCGAACGTAACGGCGAGCAATGGCTAATTCGTTCACCGGGCCAGCTGAATAACTTAGAAGAGATTGCCCAACTGGTGGTCACTCGTCGCGACGACGCTCCCGTGCGTATTAAGGATTTAGCGGAAGTGAAATACGGCAAAGAACTCCGAACCGGCTCGGCTACTTTTAGTGGTGAAGAAACGGTATTGGGTACGGCCTTTATGCTGCTCGGTGAAAATAGCCGCACAGTATCCAAAGCGGTGGCGAAAAAACTGATCGAGATTAACGACTTTCTCCCCCCCGGCATTAATGCGGTTCCTCTCTATGATCGTACTACCCTAGTCGATAAAACCATCGCTACCGTACGCACCAATTTATTCGAAGGTGCGGTATTGGTCATCGCTATCTTGTTTGCTTTATTGGGTAATATACGCGCGGCGCTGATCGTGGCCTTAGTCATTCCTTTAAGCATGTTGTTTGCGATTACCGGTATGGCGATGAATCGTGTTTCTGGCAACCTAATGAGCTTAGGAGCCATTGATTTTGGCATTATCGTTGATGGTGCCGTCATCGTGGTTGAAAATGCGTTACGCCGCTTAGGTTTAGCACAGAAAAAATACGGCCGTTTATTAACCCTGCCCGAACGTTTATTGGAAGTCACCGAAAGTACCAAGGAAGTTTTCCGTCCGGCGGTCTTTGGTATGCTCACCATCATGCTGGTGTACTTACCTATTTTCGCGCTTGCCGGTGTTGAAGGTAAAATGTTCCACCCCATGGCCTTTACCGTTGTCGCTGCTTTATTCGGTGCGTTACTTTTCTCGATTACCTTCGTCCCTGCTGCTGTCGCCATTTTAGTGAAAGGCAAGGTCAGTGAAGAAGAAAATGTCGTTATGGCTAAGGCACGTCGCCTCTATCAGCCGTTATTAAAAGCCGCGCTGAATAATAGCCCCGTCGTCTTTATTGCCGCAATCATTTTGGTCGGCGCAACGGCGTATCAATCGACTCGCCTAGGCAGTGAATTCTTACCCCAACTAGATGAACACGATATTGCCCTACACGCCATGCGTATTCCCGGTACAGGCATAGAGCAAGCGACAGAAATGCAGCTGTTATTAGAAAAACGCATTATGGAATTTCCAGAAGTGAAACATGTGTTTTCTAAAATCGGGACTGCCGAAATTGCGACTGATCCTATGCCACCCAATGTGGCCGATACCTTCTTGATTTTGAAGCCGGTAAAAGATTGGCCCAATCCAGAGAAACCTAAGCAACAATTAGTTGATCAGATTCGTACAGCCATTGAAGAAATCCCTGGTAATAACTACGAACTTACCCAACCCATTGAAATGCGTTTTAACGAACTCATCTCGGGTGTACGTGCCGATGTCGCTTTAAGAATTTATGGTGATGATTTAGAAACGCTGGCGAAAGTTGGCGGCCAAGTATCACAACTATTAGCGAAGGTCGCTGGCGGTCAAGACGTACGCATGGAACAAGCGAAAGGTCTGCCAATGATTTCTGTTATTCCACAGAGAGATCACCTCGCTCTGCTCGGTTTATCCGTTGCCGATGTACAAGAGACTTTGCGCTCGGCAGTCAGTGGAATTGAAACAGGTTTGATTTACGAAGGGGATCGCCGCTTTAAGTTATTAGTGCGTATGGATGAAAGTTTAAGCAGAGACCCGAAGGCACTTGCGCAAATCCCTGTGGCGATTCCTTACCCGAGAAGCCCTGATGACGAAAAATCAGAATTGGATTATGTGCCGCTCGGTGAAATTGCCGACATTGTCGAAATCCAAGGTCCGAATCAAATAAACCGTCGCAGCGGTAAACGTAATATCGTTGTCAGTGCGAATGTAGAAGACCGCGATCTAGGCTCTTTCATTGCCGAGACACAAGCGTTGATGCGTGACGAACTTACACTACCCGCAGGCTATTGGTTAGAATACGGCGGCACGTTTGAACAGTTAGAATCGGCTAGCCAGCGCTTAAGTATTGTTGTGCCGATTACCCTGATACTAATTATAGGCTTGCTCTACAGTGCCTTTAGCTCAATACGCGATAGCTTAATTATTTTCACTGGTGTACCTCTTGCGCTTACTGGTGGCATTATCGCGTTAACGTTACGAGACATGCCACTATCGATTTCTGCAGGTATTGGTTTTATAGCATTGTCAGGGGTCGCGGTATTAAATGGCGTGGTGATGTTATCGTTCATTAAAGAACTGCGTGAGAGTGGTTTAGAGCTCAGCAAAGCGGTATGGCAAGGTGCAAGTCAGCGCTTACGTCCAGTCTTGATGACAGCCTTAGTGGCAAGTCTTGGTTTTGTACCGATGGCATTCAATACAGGGACTGGTGCTGAAGTTCAACGACCGTTAGCGACCGTGGTGATTGGTGGCATTATTTCTTCGACGCTATTAACGCTCGTGGTATTACCGACGCTTTATCAGTGGGTCTATTCAACCTTTAAACATCGAAGTAAGCACGCCTAGATAACAATGTTATTGATTTAAGATTGCAGCTATAAAGATCAATATAAAGAAAACTAATAGAGAGGACTAGAAGCAAATGCTTTTAGTCCTTTCTTATTTTATCTAAAACGACTTATGACGAGTTCTAAAATTCATACCAGAAAGCAAAAATAAAATCACACCAAAATATAATAATGCACCGCCTCCACCCGAGGAGCTACTAGCAGCGACAAATGGCGCAGCAGGAATGTAAATACCAAACGATACCGAATCTTTTTGCCCCAAACTATCGGTCACAGTCAACTCAATAGAATGACTACCAATAGACTCCACCAGAAAACTTGCCTTGGCAGACGTCGAATTTTCAATCGTTACATTTGATGGCGCTACATTACTCCACTGATACGTTAATGGCCCTTCTACATCACTACTTCCACTTGCATCCAAAATAATTGTTTCACCCTTTAATCGCTCACCATCCACTTGAAAGTTAGCCGTCGGTAAACCATCAACAGTAATGTTAATCGTATCTGTATATTCAAATCCACATTGATCGTAGATTTTCACATCTAATTGCGTCTGAAAACCCGCACTGGGAGCAACAAAGCTATAGCCTGAAGGTGTTGCTTCAATCATGGACGTAATATCAAAACCAGACTTATGCTGCCACTCAGAAGATGCAACTAAACGACTACTATCTTCTAAAAGTAAATTTAGGTTCACCACGGTTCTTGCGGCGACAGTACGATCAGCTAATGGGATCAATCGAGAAGACTGACTAGGCTGCAACATCTCATCTAAAGCGCGAGCAGCATCTACTAAGCCAACGCCCGTCACATTGTCAAAACCGACTTCTGCTCTTTCCCCTTTAACATCTTGGGCTGAACATGTCAGAACTTGTTTTAGTGCTTCTGGGGTTTTAAGTTCTTGCTCCAATAATAATGCCGCTACGGCAGCAGCATTAGGTGCAGCTGCTGAAGTTCCAAAGAAATTTGGCTGACCATCATCCTCACCAAAAAAGTTACTACCGCCAAAGTTGTCACCGAAGAAAGTCGTATTATTTCCGTCGACGGACGCTAAAGTTGGAACAACAACACTGCGTTTATTAAAGCTGCCATCATCTGAGAAATATTTATTTAAACGCCCACCTTGTGCAGTAAAATATTCGGGATCAACTTCCAATGTTGGCCCGCCCGCTTTATAAAAAGCGTCTGTTTCATACCAAGGCACTGCTGCAACTGAGATAATACCTTCGGCATTACTATGGCCATACATTGTTGATGCTGTCGGTTTGATATTCTCAGGAAAACCAACTTGTCCTTTTATGAAAAATACTAAACGAAATTCTAAAGCGGTCCCATCATCCTGAGGGATATTTTCTTTATTGCCAGACCAATGATCAATAGCAAGATAAACAGTTTTAGAAAACAATTCTGTATTCTCGTAATCTACAGACTCAATAGGATCCGCACTCGACAGTAAATCCGCTTGATCTTCAATACCAATACTTAAGACATTACTTCCATTTGTATCTGGGGCTTCTTCATTACTCAACAAAAATAAATCCAGATCAATTTTAGGAATGTTAACGATGTTTGTTGGATTAGAAAGGGCTGGCTGATTCCACTGTAAAATAGCAGAAAAACTAGAGCCAGCGGGCACTGTGATCTTTAGATAAGCTTGACCAAAAAAGTCATCATTCCATTTATGAAAATCATTGCCGCTAACCACACCCGAATCTGGGCTACGATTTATACTGGGACTAATATCGTTATATTCCATTTGATAGGCATCACTGCCATTATTCCCTGCGGCTGAAAAATATGGGATTCCAGATTCAACACAGGCTCTAGCAGCTTGACTCACTATGTCATCCTGATACATCAACTGTGAAAGAAAAATAATATCATCAACAACAACCGTTGCGCCTGCCCCGCCCTCCGATGCTGGAGTACACATATCTTCAATTGCTAAAGCAAAGGATAAAATCGATTCACCAACGGTACTGAATGCTATCGCGGTACCTGGAGCAATATCGTGAACGAGTTCAGCCATAGCAGCACCCTCATCGCTACCACCCGTTTCATTATCAGCAGCACTACAGCTATTCGCATCATCTTTACGAATATCGATCACTGCAGGTAAATCTCCGCTATCTTGAGATTTACTATTTTCCAATGTACCTTTTATACATTTAGCAGGAGTGGTATCGGCATCACGCATACCGCTAGTATGAGAAAAACTATCCGATAGAATGCCTACTACCTGTCCAGCTCCGCTTAGATTGTGCGGATTCGCAGTTATCAAGTTTGACTTCAATGCCTCTGGTGCACGGCTCGTTGCAGCACCCGACTTTTTAACTCGACCTAATTCTTTATTAATGTATTTAACTTCAGACCATGTCGCTAGTTCACTTAAGCTAGCTGTTGGACCCATAACAATGGACCCCCGCTTATATTTTTCCGATAAAGCCAAAACATCAAAGTCAGCAGATTTTAATCTTTTCTCCATATCAGCAGGAACCGAATTAAACATCACATCCAGCAGTATTGGTTTATTCGTTTTCTCAGTGCTAGATGCTAGTGAATACTGTTTATCAGAAGGTCGCTTTGTCAGTAATTTATTACTGATTTTCCCTCCTTTTTTAGTCAGCACACTGCCTGCTTTATAGATATTTTTATCTGATGCCATAATTGAATTAATGGGCATCAGTATTATAAGACACACGATATACTTTAAATAACGATTAACATTTAACATAGGCTACTTCCCTTTCTCTATACTAATTTGGCGAATAAAGTTTTTTTCTATCAAAAATTTCAGCGCAGCATAACTTCGCACATACATCGATAAACGTTGATATTTAACAGAACTGGCAATCATAGAAATATCATCATGCTGCACTACGCCCACATTGACTCCGTTCATGCCTATCGTATTTACATCCAATAAGACTCCACGCTCAGTTGCAACGATGTCTAATTCTTGGCCTTTCTGGATGAAACTAAGATTGCCTTCTCCAGTAAGCAGTTTATTTAATGCGCGACTTAATTTCGGAGAGTCGCTATTAGCACTGCGAGCAAAGGAAGTATCTTCGGGTAAAGTATTGGTTGATGAGCAAGCTGTTAGCGCTAAGGCAATGAGCCAAATTGACAATATAATCCGTGTCATGAGTATCCCTAATTTGTAACGATTCACTCAAAGTATTGAGTAAAGATAAAATAAGGGCGGAATAATATAGAAAAATAAAATACAGGGGAAGGGGCAATGGAACTAAAATTGTAACAACCCAAATAGGCAATGATTATTGTCTATTTGGGTTGTTACAATGTCATGGAGTTTAGCTTTAATAAACCCCATGACATCAACTGCTAGCTAGTCGATGATTACAGGTGCGAAAGACTTAACTAAGTCATCAACGGCTTTCATCTGTGCCAAGTAAGGCTCAAGCTTGTCTAGAGGCAATGCACAAGGACCGTCACATTTAGCTTGATCAGGATTAGGGTGAGCTTCTAAGAACAAGCCCGCAATACCCAATGCCATACCAGAACGTGCAAGCTGGAACGCTTGTGCACGACGGCCGCCAGCAGAATCTGTACGACCACCAGGACGCTGTAAGGCGTGAGTCGCATCAAAGATCACAGGCGCTTGAACTTTCATATCATCCATACCCAGCATATCAACGACTAGGTTGTTATAACCGAAGCTTGAGCCACGCTCACACAACATAAGTTTGTCATTACCGGCATCTTGAAACTTAGTCAGGATATGACGCATTTCGTGTGGCGCTAAGAACTGAGGCTTTTTAATATTAATCGCTGCGCCTGTTGCCGCCATAGCAACAACAAGGTCAGTCTGACGAGCCAAGAACGCAGGCAGTTGAATAATATCAACCACTTCAGCAACAGGCGCTGCTTGATGAGGTTCGTGAACGTCGGTAATAATCGGGACGTTAAAGGTCTTTTTGATTTCTTCAAAAATCTTCAAGCCTTCTTCCATACCTGGACCACGGTAAGAGTTAATTGAAGAACGGTTGGCTTTATCAAATGACGCTTTAAAGACGTAAGGAATACCCAGTTTTTCAGTCACTTTTACGTATTCTTCACACGTACGCATGGCAAGATCACGGCTTTCTAAAACGTTAATACCACCGAATAATGTAAACGGTACATCGTTATCGATCGTAAGATTCTGTACTTGAACTGACTTAATCATTCTGTCATTCCTTTAATTCAAAATAAGTTTGAAATATAAATTATTATTAACTGTGCCGATACGCTAGATTTTTGAAGTTTCTGCAATTCGGTTATTGATTCTTTGTTACAGCGTGCGCTTTTGCTCACGCTAGAAGTTGAATTTTAGGCGGCACGCTACGCACTCACTCAGTACATCCTGTACTTCGCCCTTCGGGCAGCCTACGGCTGTGCAAAATGGCTGTCCTGCCATTTTGTCCCTGTAAGCTCAACGATTCCTTCCCTGGAATCGGATGGCCTTAAAAATTAACTTCTAGCGCTCACAGCTTACTAAGCTCAACATTCGAAAACTGTTATTCCTTTGAAAAACAACAAGGCACTCAAGTTAACTTGTAAAAATATTTCGCGTATTAGTGTAAGCCGTCAGATTAGAAAATAATAATTAATATTCCAATCTGAATTAATTTCTGTGGTGATGTATTAGGTGATTCGTTTCAGTGGCGTCATCTGGCATGGATGCCAGATACGAGCCTACAGGGAAGTATTCACGGCGTCCCCTGAAAGGAATTACCTAATACAGCGCTTACCAATATTCAGCACAACGGCGCTTTTAAAATCAACGAACGTTTTAAAGCACCACTAAATTATCAATGTGTATTAGTTCTTCTTCACCAACATAACCCAACAGCGCTTGCTGTTGCTCGCTGGTCTTACCACATAATTTTTGTGTTTCGCTTTGGTCGAAATTAATCAGACCCTTAGCGACCACTTGGCCCTTGCCATTCAAACAAGCAACCACTTCTCCGCGACGGAAAATACCTTTTACAGCTTTCACGCCGATCGGTAATAAACTATTGCCACCCTTCTTCAATGCCTTCACAGCACCGTCATCAAGAATGAGCTCTCCCGCATGTTGAAGATGTCCTGCAATCCACTGCTTACGTGCCACTTCTGGTTCCGTATCAGCGACCAAAAGTGTACCAATTTTTTCTTTAGCGCGTAAACGTATTAATACATTATCAATGCGTCCGCCGACAATTACCGTATCAGCACCTGAACGTGCAGCAACACGCGCGGCTTTTACTTTCGTAATCATACCACCACGACCCAGCGCACCACCATCACCTGCCATGCTAGCAAATGACTCATCCGATGCACGGCCTTCGGTAATTAACTCAGCATCATCATTATGGCGTGGATCTTTAGTAAATAAGCCATCTTGGTCCGTCAGGATTACCAGCGTATCGGCTTCAACTAGATTGGCAACCAAGGCACCCAGCGTATCATTATCACCAAAACGAATTTCGTCAGTAATCACCGTATCGTTTTCATTCACAATCGGTACAACACCCATTTCAATTAACGTACGCAAGGTCGAGCGCGCATTAAGATAGCGTTGGCGATTGGATAAATCAGCGTGGGTTAATAAGATTTGTGCAGTGTGTTTATCGTGCTGTTTAAAAGCCGTTTCGTAGGCTTGAACTAAGCCCATCTGGCCAACGGCAGCGGCCGCTTGTAGCTGGTGAACTTCACTGGGGCGTGTTGTCCAACCTAATCGCGTCATGCCTTCGGCAACCGAGCCTGAAGAGACTAAAACGATTTCAATGCCTTGCGACATCAAGTCACTAATTTGATCAACCCAGGCTTGGATACCTGGGCGATTAAGACCTTTACCATCATTGGTGAGCAGAGCACTGCCAATCTTAATAACCCAGCGCTGCCCCGATACGAGGCGGTCTCTGGCGGTATTTAAATCAACAGCTGGTTTCATTGCTCTTGCTCTCACGTCTGACTTATTGTCGTTTTCAACCTCTCTAAGAAAGAGGGCTTATTCTTGAACCCACTCAACTTCTACATCGTAGTCGTCATCATCGTCATCTTCCAAACCGGCTTTACGAGCAGCGGCACGTTGACGGCGGAATTCAGACAACTCTTCCATACGATCACGAGACTCTTGCTCAACGGTTTCACGCTCTTCAACGATCTGCGCGGCAAACTCTTCATCTTCAGCAGCACGCTCACGGCGCTCTTCGATGTAGTCCATGATTTTATTGGTCAGTACTTTCGTTCCAGCACCGGTCAATGCAGAGATTTGGAATACCGGGCCTTTCCAGCCTGTTCTTTCCAATAAATCTTGGCACAAGGCTTCATGTTCGTCTTCCGAAACAAGGTCTAGCTTGTTCAATACTAACCAGCGATCACGCTCGGCTAATGCAGGAGAGAATCGCTCAAGCTCACGGCTAATCGACATCATATTCTCAGCTGGATCACTTTCATCAAGTGGAGCCATATCAACGATATGCAGCATTAGCTGAGTACGCACTAGGTGCTTCAAGAAGCGAATCCCTAGGCCAGCACCATCGGAAGCGCCTTCGATCAAGCCCGGAATATCGGCGATCACAAAGCTTTTATGTTGTCTTACCGATACTACGCCAAGGTTAGGAACCAAAGTCGTGAACGGATAATCAGCTACTTTCGGCTTAGCCGCAGACACGGAGCGAATGAAAGTCGACTTACCGGCATTCGGTAAACCCAGCAGACCCACATCGGCTAATACTTTCATTTCAAATTTTAGGTTACGTGACTCGCCAGGCTGACCTGGCTTTGTCTGACGTGGAGCACGGTTTACTGACGATTTAAAACGGGTATTACCCAAACCGTGGAAACCACCACGAGCAACCATTAGCTTTTGCTTATCTTCAGCAAGATCGCCTAAAACTTCAAGGGTATCTTCATCAATAACGGTTGTACCAACCGGAACCAGCAAAGTAATGTCTTCACCCATATGGCCAGTCATATCACGACTTTGACCATTTTTACCGTTCTCTGCACGATAACGGCGAGTATAACGATAATCAATTAGGGTATTAACGGCATCATCAGCAATAACGAAAACAGAACCGCCGTCTCCGCCATCACCGCCATTTGGGCCGCCTTTGGCAACGAATTTTTCACGATGGAAGCTCATGCAACCATTACCACCTTTACCAGCGTCAACGCTGATACTGGCTTCATCTACAAATTTCATGGCGACCTCGTTTTCATTCCAATTAACAAAGTCGAGATAATATGCACGTTGTTGACCGGCAAATCATCTCAACTTCTCGCATCCTCTCAGATGCTAAATTCTTTTTTCAGCAAAATGTCTTTAACCGACTATTACTGTTTAAACAAACAAAAACGCCCCAGCAAGGCCAGGGCGTCTTTAATAACACACTTAACTGTAAAACTTAGCTAGCAACAATAATGCTAATAGTCTTACGGTTACGTGGGCCTTTAACTTCAAACTTAACTTCGCCCGCTTCAGTAGCGAACAAAGTGTGGTCACGACCCATGCGAACGTTAGTTCCAGGGTGAAACTTAGTGCCACGCTGACGGATCAGAATGTTACCAGCAAGAGCCTGTTGGCCGCCGAACATTTTGACGCCTAAGCGTTTAGCTTCGCTATCGCGACCGTTATTAGTACTACCACCAGCTTTTTTGTGAGCCATGCTCTAGCCTCCAATTTGGTTCCCTTGGTGCATCACTGCCGCCAAGTTCGCCGTAATTAATAAATTAGTTATAAAGTCAGAATTAAACAGCGATGCTGGTAATTTTGATTTCAGTGAACCACTGACGGTGGCCCATTTGCTTCATGTGGTGCTTACGTCGCTTGAACTTGATGATCTTAACTTTCTTGTGACGACCATGAGCAACAACTTCAGCGCTTACTTTAGCGCCTTCAACAAGTGGCTGACCGATTTTAACATCGTCGCCATTGCCGATTAACAAAACTCGTTCGATCTCTACGGCTTCGCCAGTAGCTACTTCAAGTTTTTCAACTTTAAGAGTTTGACCTTCTTCAACACGGTACTGTTTACCGCCTGTAACAACAACTGCGTACATAGCAATGTCTCCGTTGTGGATTTAAGAATCTAAATACCGAATCTCACAAGTGATTTTACTCAGCCTGCCGTTGCTTTTGTTCTAGATCTACGGGAAACACTCTGGTTTCCAATATAGTAGAGAACGGATTTTCGGGGCGCGAATTGTAACTCAGCCACTACACCAACGCAAGCTTGGAATTTGCCGTCATACTTGACAGTTTAGGTCCATCGCAATAGCATTACAGCCCAGAGTTTACCTAGCCTCATGGCTTCATTTACTCGCACAGTCCACAGCATCCAGTAAAGGCACTATTTCTACCATGCAGGTTAAAGACATTTACGCGATTATCGAGCAGGATTTTGCTGACGTCGATACACTTATCCGCGAGCAACTCTCTTCACGCGTGCCTCTGGTAGAAAAAATCGCCGACTATATTGTCTCCAGTGGTGGCAAGCGTTTGCGCCCTTTATTGGTGGTAATGACAGCCAAGGCACTTGATAAGTCAGGCACTCAAGCAAATAAGCTCGCCGCTGTGATCGAGTTCCTTCACACCGCAACGCTATTACACGATGATGTTGTTGATACTTCAGACATGCGCCGTGGCAATCCAACCGCCAATGAAAAATGGGGCAATGCACCCAGTATTCTCGTCGGTGACTTTTTATATTCTCGCTCCTTTCAAATGATGGTTGAGCTGAAGAATCTGCAAGTAATGGAAATTTTATCCAATTCGACCTGCGTCATTGCCGAAGGCGAAGTACTGCAACTGGTTAACATTAAAAACCCAGATACCAGCGAAGAACAGTATATGGATGTCATCAAGGGTAAAACCGCGATGTTATTCGAAGCGTCGACTCACTCAACAGCGGTATTATGTGAAGCCAATGCCGAGCAAGAGCAAGCGCTAAAAGACTATGGCCATCACCTAGGCATGGCATTTCAATTAGTCGATGATGTACTCGATTATGAAGGCGATGCCGAGACTATGGGCAAGAACGTCGGTGACGATCTAGCCGAAGGTAAAGCCACTTTGCCATTGATTCACGCCATGCGTGAAGGCACGGAAGCACAAGCGAAATTGATTCGTACAGCGATTCGAAAAGGCGGATTAGAAGACATCGATGCCATTTTGGAAATCGTAACAAGCTGTGGCTCATTAGAGTACACAAAAGAAAAAGCACGGATACACGTGCAAAAAGCACAAAATAATTTGGATAGTTTAGCTGATACTCCCGCAAAACAGGCTTTGCATCATTTAGCACGCATTGCCATTGAACGAAATACTTAGACTAGCCTCTTATACAGAACGCTTTAGATAAGCACGCTTAAGGCTAGTTAAATAACAGGAGCCTAACATGGCTTGGACAACCTCTTTCTTTTCTACCCTCCTCTTGCTGCTGAGCATCAGCTCAGCTCAGGCAGGTATTCTCGACAGCCTTACCCAAGGCGAAGCTAAATTTTTACCCGTCACCGAAGCCTTCCCTTATCAAATCGAACAAAAGGGCGCTGAGCTCAGCGTCATCTGGGAAAGTGCCGACGAGTACTATCTTTATAAAAAGAAAATGCACCTTAAACAAGGTAAGCAAAAAACCAAAGCCCAGCAATTTTCGGAAGAAGGCATTTTAAAACACGATGAAGCTTTTGGCGAAGTGATCGTCTTTTATGGCCAAATCGAAATACGCTTTAATCTTAAGCAGCTAAAGCCTAATACCTCCACTATTTTAGGTTTTCAAGGCTGCGCTGACGCCGGTCTTTGCTACCCACCGCAAAAAATTGAATTGGCTATCGATTGGGCGGAAGTTGAGAATGCTAAAGTTGAGAATGCTAAAGTTGAAAACGCTGAAGCTAGCAGCCAAGTAAATACAACAGCAGCCAAAGAAGCCGCCAACGAAAGTTGGATCGAAGGTAAGTCTTGGTTTAGCGTTGTCGGCTTATTCTTTATTCTCGGGTTAGGGCTCACGTTTACCCCGTGTGTACTGCCGATGGTGCCGATCCTAACCAGCATCGTTATTGGCCAGCAAAAGCATACCCCCGCCAAAGGCTTCGTACTTTCTACGACTTACGTTATGGGTATGGCCATTACTTATGCCGCTGCCGGTGTCACCGTCGGTCTGTTGGGCGCAGGCGCTAATATTCAAGCTTGGATGCAAACGCCTTGGATACTGTCCATTTTTGCGATCTTGTTCTTAGTGCTTTCACTGTCTATGTTCGGCTTATATGAACTGCAATTGCCTAGCGGCTTACGCAATCGTTTAAATAACATGAACCAAAAACAAAAAGGCGGCAGCTTAATCAGTGTCTTCCTAATGGGTGTTCTGTCCGCGCTAGTGGTTTCTCCTTGTGTCTCTGCTCCTCTTGCCGGCGCATTGGTTTACCTAAGCACGACAGGCGATGCTTGGTTAGGTGGCAGTGCATTATTAGCACTTGGCCTCGGCATGGGCACCCCCCTCATCATCTTAGGCACATCAGGCGCGTCGATCATGCCTAAAGCCGGTGGCTGGATGGATCAGATCAAAGCTTTCTTTGGTATTTTATTAATCGGCGTAGCGATTTGGTTATTATCACGCTTCTTAGATGCGACATTAATCCTTGCGATGTGGGGTGTACTAGCGATCGTCTATGCAATCTACCTAGGCGCTATCGAACCGATTGAGCCCGCTCAAACCGGCGTTAAACGTACAGTCAAAGGCATTAGCTTTGTGATTTTGGTTTATGGTGTATTGGCGTTAATCGGCGCTCTACAAGGTAATGGCGATCCGCTAAAACCATTGGCTTCTAACTATGCCGCCAGTGGCGTGAATAATACTCAAGCTCATAGCAATGCCAGCCCCTTTGAAAACATAGAAAATAGGACTCAGCTAGAAGCCGCGATTAAAAATCATCTAGCCGCTAACCCTAATGGCGCGGTAATGCTCGATTATTACGCCGATTGGTGTATCGCTTGTAAGGTAATGGAAAAAGCCGTCTTTCACGAAGCGGACGTGCAAGCTCATTGGCCAGAATTATTATGGCTACAAATCGACGTTACTGATCAGACGGCTGAACAAGTTGAGCTGATGACAGACTTCAATTTGTTCGGCCCACCCAGCCTGTTGTTTTTCACTAAAAATGGCGAGCAAGATACGCTGAGAATTTTAGGCGAAATGCATAAGGAAGAATTTGTGCAGCACTTGAATAAAGTCAAAGCGACCTTATAAACACTGCATCGAATTGAAGAAATAAAGTCGAGTTTTATTATGTTAATCGTTTGCTCACACTGCCATTCCACCAACCGCATTCCTGATGATCGCAAAGCCAGCGAAGGCCAATGTGGAAAATGTAAGCAAACGATCTGGCAAGGTAAGCCGGTTGACCTAAGCGAAAGCCAGTTTGCAAAATATACCAGTAAAAACGATATGCCAGTGGTCGTCGATTTTTGGGCAAGCTGGTGTGGCCCTTGCAAAGCGATGGCACCCGCTTATGAACAAGTCGCAGTGCAAATGAAAGATCAGGCCTTATTCGCTAAAGTAAATACTGAAAATGCTCAGCAGCTGGGCACTCAATTAAATATTCGCAGCATTCCTACGCTCGCGGTATTTCGTAACGGCAAAGAAGTCGACCGTATTGCGGGGGCATTGCCTGCGAATCAATTGCAGCAATGGATTCAGCAAACGCTAAGCAAGTTACCCTAAATAGAAATATTGTTAACTCACCGCTAGCCGTTAATTAATTGCACTAGCGATTAATTAACTGATCTAGATCAAATCCATTTTCTCCCCACTAATTAAACTACAGGCAGTTAATCAAAACGCCTAAATTAAGGAAGTGGAATGAGCATTGAAAATCATAACCTGCATAACGAATTCCCTCAGCACAATGATCGAATTCGTGAACTAAAAATGAACGATCGTCATTTTGCTCGTTTGTTTGAGGAATACCACGATACTGATCGTGAGATACGTAAAATCGAAGAAGGCACAGAAGCCTCTTCAGATGCGCGTTTAGAAGGGTTAAAAATGCGTCGCGTACATTTAAAAGATGACCTACTGGGCATGCTAGAAACAACAGACGCATAATATTAAAACATGATTATTTAAGAGGCTGAATAAATACGCCTTTTAAATATGATTCAATAATATCATCTCGCTAGGATGAGTCTTAAAATTTAACGTCCTTCAAAATACCCCTTATATTTTCAAGCGCTGGCATTAAAAATTGGTGACTCTTCTGCACATACACAGTTTTCCGTAAATATACACCGCTCATGATAAATGACCGACCTATTAAAATGATAGGCTGGGCCGCAGTACAAATGATGCGGTATTTTTATCAACAATTAAATGCTGGCCAATGGTGGCGCTAGTGACTTGATCTACTCTAAGTTTAATTCAACACCCACTCCCCCCACTGCCATATGAATGCACACTCCCTAGGCAGAACAGTATGCTTACGACATAAGCTTGATAAGAATACTTGAATTTAAGCTGCCAGAATAAGCAAATGAAGCTCATGAGTATAAAAGCATCATCGTAAGTGTAGACGTATCTGCCGTTAGTTAAGCCAAAATTTGGTTATACAGAAACAGCTAGTGGAACCAATCCAACTAGCGTCCTGACTTAGCCATTAGGCCCCGTCTTTTCTATAAAGGTTTCACCGGTAAATACATTTCAACCATGTGCTTATTTTGTGGATGCATTTTAGGATCATTTAAATAGCGCTCAAAGCAGCAGCGTTGATCCGGCTGATAACCACTCTTGGGTAACCATTCATCAAACAGAATATTCCAAGCTTGCTCGTATTATTCAGCATCGATTTCGAAGTAAGCCACTGCGTATTTACCCCCCTCAATAGTTCCAGCACACACTTCACCTTGTCCGATAATCGGCTTTTCAACAGAGATACACAGATCGGTTTTAAACTTACTAAAATCCGTGATATTTAAATCGTCACGAAATACAGTGTAATATTGAGTACCAGGGCAACGCACTAAATCCCGGCTTGATCCCCATTGCACTAAGCGTTGAAAAATTTCACTCCAGCGTTTCTTTTCGCCTTTAAATTCACCTAGGTGGCGAATGTAAGCAAGATTCACTTCTGAAACATGTTTCACTTCTACCTGAATGTTTTTTAAATGCAGCATATTAATTTCCCAACTCATTGAATTTGTAGTGGGATCAATATACATAGGGGAAACATCCTCTGTTTGCCAAGCCTTGCCAAGCGCTTCACTATCGTTGCTTTGTGCTTTGCGATTCTTGCTAAAACTGTCACTTGCGCCCTTACGCCACTCACTCGCACTCACACCATAATGCTGTTTAAATACCCGAGCAAAAGAAGCTGAGCTGGTAAAACCACAGTCAATGGCAATGTCTGAGATAGGCGTTAATGCTTGATATTTTAACAAGCCAGCCGCTTTTTCAATGCGAATACGCTGCACATATTTATTTAATGGCTCACCGGTAATGCTGGTGAATATTCGGTGAAAATGAAAAGGAGAAAAATTCGCAACCTTAGCAAGCTGCTCTAAATTCACATCCTCGCCATAGTGCTGCCCTAAATAATCTAATACGTTATTAATGCGCTTTAGATATTCCTCTTTAATTTCCCGAACCGCCATAAAGTCACTCTGCAACCATCATTTATAAGACGGCCAAGGTATCATTGAACGATTGCCAGAATCTATCGGTAAGAATAATCCCTTGGCTTATTTCTCAGCAGTGACAAAGTCATTAATCGCTTGAATCACCTGCTCTGATTTTAATATTTTTCGATGCCCACACCCTTGTGTCGACAGTAGCTGAGCATTATTAAGCACCAGCTTTAAACGCTTCGATTCACTATAAGGAACTTCAAGATCGGTGACATCATGTATCAACAAGGTCGGAACTTTACACTGCCCTAACAAGCTAGTTGCATCCATTTCACTGGCGGGAATACCGACAATACGACCAATCGCCGCAATAAATTTATTACTGGTATTAGCATTCAGACCGACAAACCGAGTGAAGTGCCTTAAAACATTTTCAATCGATGAGGGGCCCGCAATCAAAACCATCTTATCGGTACTCACCCCCTTACCCACAGCAATCGATGTCGCACCCGCACCCATAGAGTGACCAATAATAGCGTGAAAATGCCCTAATACCTGCTGCGCCAAAGTGACAGTTTGCGAGAAAATATAGGCGTTCGAAGTCTCCCCTTTAGAATGTCCGTGTCCCGGCATATCAATCGCGACCACCGAATAGCCTTGGCTGATTAACCCTTCGACTAAAGCAAAAAGCTGAGTGCCCCGACTTTCCCAACCATGTACTAACAGTATTTGTTTATTAGAGCCGACCGTACTGTTCTCAACCCCCTTTTTCGCACTATCTTCATCCTTCCCCAACCAACGAATAGCACTGATATCAGGAGCAAGCTGAAAACGCTGCCCTTGCTGCTCTGCTTTATGCTCCCAATCCTTAATCGCAAAGCGCTTAGGCGTTAAAAAACCTTCCGCTAATTTCTGCGCGGTTTGTGTCGGTGCAAGCCAGCTACTTAGTTGCGTTTTAAAACGAAAAGCCATCAATGCATAATTCATATTAATTTCCTTCAAGTGTCTATTTTAATTAAATTCTTAAGGATCGATCAATCTAGCTATCTATTCATCTATTCATCTATTTATGCAGCCACTTCTTTACACCTACCTGACGAGAGGTAGGTATAACGGTCAAAATTTTTAGTCAAAAAAAGACTAAAAATAATGGCTAGCTACGCGTGTGTTAAATACTGAGTCACGACCTTAATCGCCCCTTCAAAAGGCTGCTGACTACCCCCAACACGGCTGGTTAACAAGCCACCTTGAATACAGGCGACCAACCACTGACTCAATTCTTCAATCGTTTGTCCATGATCATAAAATTCACCACTGGCAATACCTGCCGCCAATATTTGCTGCAAACACTGACTCTGCATTTTAATTAAATACTGTACTTTAACCTGAACAGACTCAGATAATTTACCCCACTCACCGGCAAATGCACCACCGGGGCACATCATCTCGCTAGGGATAATGTGGACGCGATAAATATTAATATAATACAGCAAGCGCTGTGTCGGCGACTTTCCTTCGCCACGAGCAAAGCTCTCTTTAAGCTCAGTCGTTGCACGCTCTAGCAAAGCTACCGATAGGTCGTCTTTGCTTTCAAAGTGATAATACATACTGCCTTTTTTAATGCCCGTACGCTTAGCCAGCTCTTGAAAGCTAACACCACTAATGGACTGGCGCTGCACCATATCAAGGGCGGCATCTAAAATTGCGGTGCGTGTATCTTTAGCGGCTAATGTATCTTTAATTATCGTCATCTACCTACCTTACGTCAGGTAGTGTATTTATGTCAAGCCACCCCGATTTTATCTGGGTGACTTATACACAATGAAATCAACAGAGGAATCAATAATGAAGATTAACGAGCAAAGTCAGCCAGTTCGGCATTCACTTCTGTTTTGGTAATATGATTGGTGTAGTTCGATAACGCCTTCAGCATATTGCACACCAATAAATCGAGCACATTTTCACGCGTAAAACCTGCGTCCAAGAAGGCATCAATGATCTCATCAGCCACAAAGCCACGATCAGTCACAATCGCCTGCACAAGATCGACCAGCGCTTTATCTTCTGCATTCTCAACCACGCCGCCATCACGAATTGCTTGTACCGTCTGTGCATTCGC
>Ga0105355_10001008_pt1 | contig 26223 bp, 25 predicted proteins | sample GOMGulsemesocosm_2_FD_83508 | JGI IMG/M metagenome (GOLD analysis project Ga0105355, IMG submission 83508) | Methane-oxidizing microbial communities from mesocosms in the Gulf of Mexico - GOM9C Gulf of Mexico | ecosystem: Environmental > Aquatic > Marine > Cold seeps | place: Gulf of Mexico...
TCAAAAAGAGGCTGAATAATTTCATCGGTACTAATTTCAGCCTCTAGAGCTTGAATTGACTGATGAACTATCTCTCTTTGCGCTGGAGTCATCGAGGAAAGTTGTTTCGTTATCCGGTTAAGCTTACTTACAAATGATTTAGTATTCATTACCAATACCCTCAATAAGTTAATCGCACTATTGAGTATAGACAACAATTGGCTACAACAGCGCCTAATTTTCGAAGAAAAATTATGGGTAATACCTGATTCCACATATGGTGTGCACAATATAAAAGCGTGGATAGAACTATTAGGGGAAGGCGACAGAATCATAGTAGCTCAGATCGTTCATCTCCCCTTCGATTGGCGCGCTAAACGTTTTTTTTTCGGACTTGAAGCAAAATTAGCGATTAAAGATATAAAGCAACTTAACGAAATAGAGTCGAGAATTTCAATATTACGTAACGCCAACATTAGTGAGATATTTTAAATCAGAGAAGGGTTTAACATGAATAATAATGAAACTCCTGAAGGTTACCTACCTTTACCTACAAATACCGCTACTGAAGGTTTATCTTTTCTCAAAATGTTGCAGCTGGAAATATCGGTGCTGGAATAAAAATGAATATTCAAGGCAATACCATTCCTCAGGTCAGGCTTGAGTATAAGAGACTAATTGAAAAATTTGAACAAGATTAACACTAAAAAAGAAACAAGAGCTTTCAGCAAAGAAAATCGCCAAGTGGGCAGTCAATGAACGCACGAAAATAGCTGGGGTAATGCGCAGAAAGCAAGGTACCAGCTCAAGAATAATATTAGATTTACGTGACCAATTAAAATACGGATTAGGAGGAAGAAACTACAATAACCTTGAGAAGCGTGCTTTACGCGCAGGGGTGCCCCCCTCTCAAGTACCTAAAAAATTATTGAATAATGCAACCAAACCTAACACAGCCATAAGTAATGCAGCGATTAAGGGTGCTAATTTCCTAAAGCACGGAGGAAAAGCAGTCGTGGTAATATCTATTTCTTTTACTGCATATACACTTTTGACAGCTCCAGAGCATAAATTTGAGCAAATCATCTATGAAGAATTAGGCGGCGTTGCAGGTGGAGCGATAGGAGGAGGTGCAGCTGTTGGCTTATGCATAGTTTTTGGAATTGCTACTTCAGGTTGGGGTTTACTTGCGTGCGCAGTTGTCGGCGGAGGACTAGGCGGGATAGCAGGCTCTTCAGCCGGAAATAAAGTCTTTTTAATCAAAGACCAATATATTAAAGATTCAAACTTGATCAGCCAAGGTGGATTTGAAGTATACGATCCAGCAAAGTTCATGCGAGTTGTTCCATAATTTTCACGAACGTTGAAATGGGGCCCCTTAAATATCAAAATTAAATTATTGCCCCATATTTACCCCTCGAACATACCAAAGCCCCATTGAACTTAGAGAAGCGTCCAATCTAACATCGATGCTATGGAAGTTTTGTGTTGAGACATGAATATAACTCGGTAGTAAAGAGTGTTTAATCTGGCGCTAAAAATAACAATCTAATAATGGCGTGAATTGCAATGAAAACAACCAAAGCCATTAACGTATTAGTTGGACGGATTAGTTGGTGATAATTGAGCAAGATGCTTTTCTATCGCTGCTATGCAAACTTTAACGCTTGAGGGTAGATGTTTATCGTATGGATAAAGGGCATACACCTGATTTAATGGCAGTTTTAATGCAGGAAACACCTCTCGCAAGGCCGGTTTTGTTCGATCAAACTGAAAGTCGGGGATCACGCCAATGCCTGCGCCTGCCTTTATCAACGCTAAGCAGGAATAAAATGAGTTGGCGCTGCATTGTGCCGTTGTTTGGTAGGTGCTTAGTTGACCATCGGCATCGCTAAATTGGTGGCTTATGTGTTTCCCTTGCCATTTGTTTGCGATATAAATAAGGTTGTCGATGTCAGCCTCTTCAAGCAACGCTTGCTTGGCGCATAGCACATCTCTAAATTGTCCAATGCGCCGCTGCTTGATGTTACTTGCTTGAGATTGCCCCACTCTGATGGCCAAATCTATATTGTGTGACATTAAATCAAGGTGTGCATCACCACTAATTAATTCTGGTTCAAGTAACGGGTATTGCTGTAACAATTTCCCTATCGCGGGCGCAATCACCACATCCATTATCGCATTTGGCGCGGTAATTTTTACCTGTCCTTTAGGGACTGCTATCGATTCTTGCGCACGCTGCCAAGCGCTGTCTGACATTTCATTTATTGCTTTACAAGATTGATAAAAATCTTTTCCTGCGCTGGTTAAAATCTGTTTTCTAGTGGTTCGCTTTAAGAGTAAAACACCAAGTTCTAGCTCGAGTTCTTTAAGGTGTTGGCTCACGACCGATTTTGATAATTGCAGTGACTCTGCCGCGTTGGTTATTGAGCCGGTATCAACAACATGAGCAAAAATTGACATATGGCGTAATTTTTTCACTCTCAATTAACCTAAAAAACAGAACAGTAAATTCTATTATCTCTGTTTTTAGCGGTAACAGCCAGTGTTAATATTTACGTCATTGGACAACATACAACGGATAAAAATGATGACAGATAAAACAACATTAGCATTATGTAAAGCAGGTATTAGTGCTTGGCAAACGGCATTCAATCAACAAGACGCCGCAGGGTGCGCCGCTCAATACAGCCAAGATTGCGTTATGGAGGCTAAGCCACTGGGTGTATTTAAAGGCAGAGAGGAGATCTTAGTGTGCTGGCAAAACATTATCGACCAAGGTTTTTCTGACGTTGAGTATAGCAATGTCAATTGGCAGCCAGCGGCAGATGGTGGTTACATTCTAACGGCTAGCTGGGAGATGAACAAAGCGTATGGTGTGGTGCATCGTGAGCATTGGATAGTCGAGCAGGATGGTAAGGCTCGCCTGAAAAGCGATTCCTTTGAAATTATCGGGGACAGATAAAGCTGCTTTATCGTTAAAACAACTTGATCATTGATCAAGTTGTTTACGCATTAGCTCAGGGATTAATAATTTTCATTTTCTGATAATGTCTGTATCTTTTGCTCCGCGACATAACAGAGTATTTTAAGCGCAAGGCCGTACACTAGGGTCAGTATTGAGACCGAGAATGCAGGTCCTATCATGCTAACATCATCGGCCATTGCTCCGATCGCGACCCAACCGATAAGCGTCATAAGAACCCCTAACAAAATACCCGCATTGCCTAATACTGAAAACACCCGTTTACACGATCTATAAACTTGTGGCTGCTTGCTTGCATCAGCAACCATTAAAACACTTAGCGCACTTTTAACTTGGTTGATCGAGGTTGCGGCACAGGCAAAAGCTATTGCCGGTGGAAATATCAGCAGCACCGAAGGGATATCGACATACATACTAACGCCACCAGCGATATCCATGGCCATATACGTTAGCCCTAAAAATAAAATGATACTTACGATAAACATGACAAACCCTCCTTGAGTTTTTAACATAAATTGCATTGCCGATTTTACAGCTTGTCGCCAATACCAAAGTTTGGCTTTTAGTAACTGATTATTAGCCGCGCGTTGCAAGTATTCTTCTGATAGATCACCCAGCACCGGTTCAACTAAGTATTGAGGTAATGCCCAAGACAGAAGTTTACTCGCCACTGTTGGCGGTTGGTTATCGGTTAAGCTTGCGTTTTTCATTGTGTAGAACCAAGCAGTGAAAGCGCTACATTTTCCCACATTGAGGTTAACGCTCGCTTTGAGCGAGTCAGCGCATGCTGGCCCTTAGCGGTTACTTTAAAATACTTCTTGGCCCTACCACCACGTTCAGGAGTTGCCTCCCCCATGTGGCTATCGAGTAAGCCCTTTTTATCGAGCCGTTCTAGTGTTGTGTACAAGGCACCTATTGTTACGTCTCGGCCAATAGTATCGGCGAGTAACTGACGAATGCTACTGCCATAGGCGTTATCCCCTAGTTTCAAAATTGACAGTAATAAAAACTGCTCAAACTCGCCTAAGAATTTTTCTTGTTGTTGCATTTTAAATAGCCTAAAAACAGTAACCACTACAAAGTAGAGTATATATAAAGCCATGTCAAAATATTTCAAAGGAATTGACTGAATTAGATGGTTATTATCCCCATTTCTTTCATTTTAGCCTTAAGCGATACGAGGTTTTTTTGACTTGGAGCAACGCTGATTAAAGTTATTTACCCGCTTGTCCTTCGCTTGATCTCGATCGTTAGTTATCTCGAATGATGTTGTTAGTATCGGCAAAAATTTAATCGTGAGCAATGATGATATTAACTATAAACGAGCTGACTCCGGCGCAATTTTTGCGCGACTATTGGCAAAAAAAACCCTTGGTGATCCGTCAAGGATTCAATAATTTTCAAGATTTTCTTAGCCCCGATGAAATGGCAGGATTGGCCAGCGAAGCGATGGTTGAATCGCGCCGGGTGTATAAAGAACATGGTCAATGGCAGGCCGAGTTTGGCCCTTTTGATTCTTATGAGCATTTGGGTGAAAAAAATTGGACCTTTATTGTACAGGCGCTCAATAACTGGCTACCACAGGTTGAAGAATTAATTACGTGCTTCGACTTTATTCCGCGCTGGCGACTCGATGATGTGATGGCAAGTTATGCCACACCGGGCGGTAGTGTCGGGCCACATATCGACCTCTACGATGTGTTTATTTGCCAAGGCTCAGGTAGCAGGCGCTGGCGAGTGGGTGATATTGGCGAGCATCATGAATTCGCTGCGCACCCGGCACTTCTTCATGTCGAAGAGTTCGACGCGATGATCGACGTAGAATTGCGCACTGGTGATATTTTGTATCTGCCGCCGGGCTTCCCTCATGAAGGCGTTTCGGTGAGCGAGTCGATGAGCTTCTCGGTGGGCTATCGCACGGCTTCTGCTCGCGATACGCACAGCGCGCTAGCCGATTATTTAATTGATAACAATTTGGCTAAGCAACAAATTTCCGACCCGGGCCGCCCTTTAAGTACCACGCCAGGACAAATTGATGCCCAAGATTTCGCCCGGATTAAGCAACAATTATTAGCCACCTTTGATGATGAAATGCTAGCGGATTTCGCCGGTCGTTATTTGACTCAATCCAAGTGTGAACTCGATTTACCACAAGAGAGTTTAGACTTTCAAGTGAGCGATGTGAGCGAGATGATTAAACAGCAACCATTAATCAGACTCGGTGGGCTACGCTGTTTATACCTTGAACTCACATACACCGAAGGTGTGTTCTATATTAATGGTGAGCAGCAGCATTTGCCGTTAGCCATGAGCGATGCCATTCCACTATTATGTGATAGCCCTTCACTAGAGGCCGTCGAGCTCGCGCCTTGGCTGAGCCAGCCGCTCTTTATTGAGCAACTAACGGCTTGGATAAACCTAGGTTATTGGTATTTCGAAGAGTAATGTAACTCAAATATCCGCTCGGCCAAGTTGTTGTTTAACTGGGCGGCTACCAATCACCTGTAAACGACAACCTCGACCCCGCAACAAGTGGCGACTAGCCAGATAACATCAACCATGCTAGATCTACAGTGACGACATTGCCTAAACGCCGATAAAGCAACCACAATATAATTTCGCGTAAATTAAAGGCCGACTCAATGGTGGTTAACGCCATTATTTACACTAATTTCTCGACATTTTCTTATCAAATCAAATTTCCCGTGCTAAGGTTAGTCCTCAAAACTATTTAATATATTATTATGGCTCATGTAATCAATGCTTTACTCGATAAAGCACAACAAATATGCGAAGAACGCGGCGCGCGTTTCACTCAAACACGGCGCAGAGTATTAGAGCTGATGTTACAACATTCAAGTTCAGTGAGTGCTTATGATTTGCTAGATAGTTTAAAAAAGACTGAACTCAACGCCAAACCCCCAACGGTGTATCGCGCGTTAGATTTTTTATTAGAGCAGCACTTTATTCATCGTGTCGAGTCGCAAAATGCGTTTATCGCTTGTAATGACTTCACCGATAGCCATCAATTGCAATTGTTCATTTGTGAAAAATGCAATGAGGTACAAGAACTTCATTCGCCACAAATTCAACAATCGTTAAATGAACAGGCAAGATTGAACGATTTTCAGATAAACACCCAAACAGTAGAAGTTCGTGGCTTATGTCATCATTGCCGCGAAGACTAAGTTAGTAATAGGAATTAAATTAAATCATGAATGCTGATTTTGTAAACCCATTTTTAGAATCGCTATTGAACGTATTAAGTACAATGGCTAGTACCACCCTAAAACCAGGCAAGCCCGCGCTTAAGAAAGGCGAAACAGCACATGGCGACGTCTCAGGTTTAATCGGCTTAGTGGGCCCAGAAACAAAAGGCTCATTGTCGATTTCTTTCGAGGAGTCCCTTGCCTTGCAAATAATGCAGAGAATGCTTGGTGAAAACCCCGGTAAGGTTAATGAAGAGGTCACCGACATGGTTGGTGAAATCACCAACATGGTTACCGGCGGTGCCAAATTGCTCTTGGCTAAGAAAGGTTATGATTTTGACATGGCTACCCCGATTGTCGTCGCAGGTAAGCAACATAGCATCTCTCATATGTCAGACGGCACTAAAATCATGATCCCGTTTACCTCATTAGACGGTAACGCAATGATCGAAATTTGTTTCGACAAAGTTAAAAAATAAGCAGGCTTATTTCTGCCCAATGCAACAGGCTGTTTAACAAAAAGCAGCCAGTTACATTTATCACCTCACGTAATAACATATAACCCCTTCGACTAACTCTAGTAACTTACCTACAATACAACCACTTAAGCGTTGCGCTTGATCTTCATCATTAATCTGGCAATAAAAAAACAAGTAATGACGATAATGATATTGATTCCTATTTGTAAAGTAATGTAAACTGTTTGCAATTATTAATTTGTAGAGAATCATTTCATGTTTAAATCAAAGCCAAGCCTTATTGCATCAGCCGTACTCCTCTCATTAGGCCTGAGCGCCTGTGGCGGAAGTAGCAGCAGCGACAAGAAAGTTGTTGAAACGCCAAACTCTGCGCCAACGGCCGTCACGTTATCAGCAAACGCAGTGAGCGAAAATGCTATTGCCGCTGAAGTTGGTTCGTTAACTACAGCAGATACTGCTGGCGATAAGCACACTTATACCGTTAGTGATGAACGTTTTGAAGTGGTTGGCGACATGCTTAAGTTAAAAGCCGATACAGCGCTTGATTTTGAAGCGGCCGCTGAAGTGGTTCTTACGGTTACAGCAACAGACAATGGCGGTTTAAGCAAGGCGCAAGAATTTACCCTTAGCGTAACTGATGTGGTTGATACCTATAAATTTGCTAGCAAAGTAATGACCGGCGAATCAAGCGTTTCTTACGGCGGCCAGATTGCTCGTCAAATTCTTATTGTTCAACTAAATAACTACATCAGCTCAGGTCTTGCTGCTGATTACACCTCAGGCAAGTTCACCAGCAAGGCTGATGTTGTGACTAAGCTAATGTCTTTATACGCAGGTTCTGCACAGGCGTGGGAGGATGGCGACGTTGATAGCGCCCTTACATTTGACCTCGCACTACCGACCAAACAAACCACCATTGGTGAGATCAGCTCTTCACACAAAAACCTCCAAGGTAAAATTGCGGGTCGTGATCTTAAAGGCCAAACCAACAACTGGGAAACTGATCTTGTCGGCTGGAACGACAAAGGTTCAATCAGTCCAGATGGTTTAGTACAAGAGTTCTTCTCGATGATTGGCGACAATGTTCAAGCTGATATCGACGGCACTGCACGTGTTGATGTTAATGGCGCTGCAATCACTAAGTTCTACATCACCGACAACGGCTTAGATCTTAAGCAATTGACCCAAAAATTCCTACTTGGCGCAGTCAACTTCTCGCAAGGCGCAGATGATTACCTAGATAACAACTACGATGGTAAAGGTCTGTTAAGTGACAACATGGGCGGTGATAAAGACGGCACTAAGGCATACACTGCACTAGAACATTCATTCGATGAAGGTTTTGGTTACTTTGGCGCGGCGCGTAACTACAATGATTACACCGATTTAGAAATCCGTGCTAAGAGTGGCCGTGATGGTTGGAGCAAAGGCTACAACGATTTAAATGGCGATGGCGTTATCGATTTAACCTCAGAGTTTAACTTCGGTAACTCTACTAATGCGGCAAAACGTGATGTAGGCAGTGCCGGTAATGCTAATGCTACCGACTTAACCAAAGAAGCGTTTGATGCCTTCCTTGCTGGTCGTACTATCATCAATGAAGCGGTGGGTGACAACTTTACTGCTGAGCAGAAAACAGCACTAGAAGCGCAAAGCGCGCTAGCGGTTAAGGCATGGGAAAAAGCAATTTCTGCGACCATCGTTCATTACATCAACGAAGTTATCAACGATGATTTAGCAACGATTGGCACCGATGGCTTTAACTACAGCAACCTTGCTAAGCACTGGTCAGAATTAAAAGGTTTCTCATTAAACCTACAATTTAACCCAAACAGCCCGGTAACCGCTGAGCAGTTCGCCAAGCTACAACAGTTAATCGGCATGCAACCTGCACTTGTCGCTGCTGATGTACCTGCATATCAAGCAAAATTAGAAGAAGCGCGCGCTATTTTAGCAACGGCTTACAGCTTCGACGCAGACAATGTGGCTAACTGGTAAACACCACGTGTTAACCCGTTAAAAGCATCAAGGGCGCGCTTAATCTTAAGCGCGCCCTTTTTTTTTGATTTTAAACAATGATAATTGTTATCATTTATGTTTAAATATCCGCCAAATCCCCCCTATACTGTAATGGTAAAAACCTTAGGGCAAAAAATTATGAACAGCATCTCAAACACATTTCGTCCCCTCTTATTGGCGAGCACCATTGCCCTGATACTTGCAGGCTGTGGCGAAAGCAGTGATTCTAGCGCAGGCGCAAATTATGGCGGCGAGCAAACAGTTAAGCCAACACCACCGAGCAGCGACTTTAACGAAACAAACTTGTTGGCTAACTTGGCTGACAATGTGATCAGTCCAACCTATCAAGCATTCACCACATTAAGCGCGCAGCAGCAACAAGCGATTGGCAGCTATTGTCAGGCGCCAAGTGCCGACACGCTCAAATCTGCGCAAGATTCGTGGAAAGAGGCGATGGCTAAATGGCAGCAAATAGAAGTGATGCAAATTGGCCCACTAACCGATAACTCATCGACCCTGCGTAATAACATCTACTCATGGCCGGTCACCAGCAGCTGTGGCGTCGACCAAGATGTGATGTATTTCGATCAAGGCACCATTAACGAAAAGCCTTATGATATTGCCGGACGCACCGCCACCCGCCGTGGCTTGGATGCATTGGAGTATCTGTTGTTTAACACCAATACCGAGCATTCTTGTACCTCCACCAAGGATATTCTCGCAAGTTGGTCGCAACACAGTGATAACGCGCGCCTTGCGCTGCGCTGTAACTTTGCCGCAACCGTGGCTAGCGACTTGACCAATAATGCCAATACCTTAGTGGACAAATGGAGCGGCACTAACGGTTATGCCAGCACCTTAAAAAACGCAGGCCAAGTCAATAACAAATTTGCTAATGCCCACGACGGCATCAACGTCATTAGTGATGCGCTGTTTTATATCGACAAGATGGTTAAAGATGAAAAATTGGCGACGCCACTGGGGTTCTTTAGCAATGACTGTGGCGGTGTCGGCAGTGTTTGTCCGCAAAATGTTGAATCTCCTTACAGTGACAATGCAATCAACAACCTGATCAATAACCTGATTGGTTTTAAAACACTCTTCAATGGTGAAGGCAGCGATACCAACAATACCTTGGGCTTTGATGACTTCCTCGTTGAGGTTAACGATAGCGCGACAGCAACAAAGATTCTAAATGATACCGACGCGGCCATCGCCGATTTACAAGGCTATAACACCACACTAGCGCAAAGCCTTAGCCAGGATAGTCAGACGGCGGAACAAACACATCGCAAGATAAAGAATGTTTCTGACCAACTCAAGACTGACTTTATTAATTCATTGGCTTTAAAACTGCCACAAACGTCCGCTGGCGATAACGACTAAGTAGGGTTAACCCATGAAAAAAACAGTATTAGCCACGCTTATTGGCTTATTAGCCAGTGGTCCTTATCTTAGCGCGTATGCCTTTGATGACCATGGCGTGAAAAAGAGCAAAGTCACTAAAGAAAAGGCTGACAGCGAAAAAACCGCCAACGAAAAATTCGTTGAGCATATTCGCATCATTGGCCATTCACAAGGTCTGCGCACCGAGGCTGGTTCGGCAACATTTATCGATGAAACCGAGCTGGAAAAATTTGAGTACGACGATATCAACCGTGTGCTGGCCAATGTGCCAGGGGTTAACATTCGCCAAGAAGACGGCTATGGTCTGCGACCAAACATCGGATTTCGCGGCGCAACGCCAGAGCGTAGTAAAAAAATAGCCTTGATGGAAGATGGCATCCTGATCGCGCCAGCGCCCTACTCAGCATCGGCTGCTTACTACTTCCCAATGGTTAGTCGCATGACTGGGGTCGAGGTATTTAAAGGCCCAGCGTCGATAAAATATGGGCCAAACACGGTTGCAGGGGCATTAAACCTGACCACCCGATCTATTCCATTAGACTCACGCGGCGGTGTTGACATTGCCGGTGGCAGCGATGGTTACAACAAGTACCATCTTTATTATGGCAACACCAATGGCAACTTTGGCTACTTGTTTGAGGCGATTAGCCTTGATGCCGATGGCTTTAAAGAGCTTGATGGTGGTGGCGATACCGGCTTTGATAAGAAGTCGTACATGGTTAAGTTGAACTATGATCTGTCGACTAAAAACACCAATCAACTGATTGAACTAAAGCTTGGTTATGACAATGAGCTATCTAATGAAAGCTACCTTGGCCTAACCGATGATGATTTTGCGCTAAACGCTAATCGTCGTTACGCCGCTTCTCAGCTAGACTTAATGGATTGGACTCACTCGAACGCGCTAATTACCTACTTTATCGAAGGGCGTGATTTTAGCCTGACCACGCGCGCCTACCGCAACAACTTCGAGCGTTCATGGAACAAGGTTAATGGCTTCGATCACAATGTAAAACTTGAAGACATCATCGCTAAACCGCTTGAGGGAACAAATCCTGAGTTTTACGAGGTGCTTACTGGTCAGCGTGACAGTGAAAGTAATCGCGAAACCATTATTCTGGCAGACAATGCCCGTGAGTATTATTCACATGGCTTGCAGGGTGACTTGATCACTAGCTTGCAACTTGGCGGGCTTGAGCACAAACTTGAAGTAGGTGTTCGTTACCATGTCGATGAAATAGAGCGTTTACATACGTTAGATTACTACGATATGCGCGATGGCACGCTCGTCAAGAAGAGCGACGCCGCGCCGCAAAAGACCACCTTTAACACCGAGAAAACCAGCGCGCTTTCGGTGTATATTCAAGATAGTATTAGCATAGACAAGCTCACCTTAACCGCTGGTGTGCGTGGCGAGTTTATCGACGCAACCTATCAAAATACCTTCGATGAGCTCGATTGGCTAGAGAAATCAAGTCGCATTTGGTTGCCTGGCTTTAGCGCTTTCTACAAGGCCAGCGATAGCCTTGGTTTCTTGTTCGGTGTCAATAAGGGTTATGTGCCTACTAGCCCACAGCAAGATCCACAAATAAAACCAGAAGAGAGTGTCAATTACGAGTTAGGCTTGCGCTTTAACGACAGTAAAACACAGGCTGAGTTGATCGGTTTCTTTAACGACTTTAGCAACCTCAAGGAAAGCTGCACCTTCTCTGCATCTGCTAATTGCACCGTGGTTGATACCGAATATAATGCCGGCGAAGTCGACCTCTATGGCATCGAAGCGTCCCTTAAGCACACACTTGCGCTGACAGATGACTTAGATATGCCGATTAGCGTGGTATATACCTATAGTGCCTCAGAGTTTAAGCAAAGCTTCACCTCTGACTTCCCATTATGGGGTGAGGTTAAAGCCGGGGATGAAGTGCCTTATCTGGCCAAGAACCAACTAACGGTTACCTTAGGATTATCGGCCAATAAATGGCAGGCTTCTTTGCTGACCAAATACATTGGTCAAATGAAGGAAACATCAGGCATCGGTGAAACAATCAACTTTGTTGGGGTAACGACTAAGCCCTTAACCGTGGTTGATTTCTTAGCCAGTTATGATATTGCCGATGGTGATGATGGTAGTATTTACCTTAAATTCGACAATATCTTCGATACGGTTGAGATCATCAGTCATCGTCCATACGGCGCGCGCCCAAGTAAACCGCGACAGGCGATGATCGGTTATAAGATTACGTTTTAGCCGGCCTTGAGGCGTTATGTTTTTGATAGCGCCTCATTTACTTCTTGATATTAACAACGGATGTTGCAAACCAGTAGATCCCCCCTATGAATGCACAAGTGATTAGCAGCGCCATTGTCGGCTATTTCCTCGATATCGCCAGCTATGTCGTTAACCCCAATCAGCGTATCTTCTGGCTCTACCTGTTCGTGGCCATTCCCCTGGCTTATGTAGTCTTTCGCCGTTATCGGCGCACAGACAGCAGCGCGGCTCAACTTTCATTCCTTAGCTATCTTTTCCCGGCTAAAATTTGGCTGCACCCGTCTGCCAAGCACGATTACGCAATATTTCTGATTAATAAGCTATTAAAACTCAGTGGACTAACGGTTAGCCTGGTATTGATGGCGCCCATCGCTATCGATCTTTCCGGTTGGTTTGAATCATGGCTGGGCGCTAGCCCACTGCTCAACAGCTCCTTAATGTTAGTGACCGTTAGCTTTACCGTGATATTGTTTATATTTGATGATTTCACCCGCTTTCTCGCCCACTATCTACTCCACAAAATCCCCTTCTTATGGGAGTTCCATAAGGTTCATCATAGCGCAAAGGTGCTCACGCCTATGACCATATATCGCTCGCACCCGGTCGAGAGTCTACTGTTTGCCACGCGCATGGCTGGCACACAAGGCATCGCCGTTGGGGTAAGTTATTATCTCTTTGGCCCTACCCTTGAGATGATCAGTATTGTCGGCGCTAACGTGTTTGTGTTTGCTTTTAATCTGATGGGCGCTAACTTACGCCATTCACATATTTGGCTAAGTTGGGGTGATAAGGTAGAGCGGATATTTATCAGCCCGGCACAGCACCAAATCCATCACAGTAATTTACCCAGCCATTTCGATACCAATTTTGGTTCGGCGTTGGCGCTATGGGATAGGTTATTTTGCTGTTATATTCCAGCCTCAGCGGTGAGTGAGCCCAATCAACTTAAATTTGGGGTCAGTCGAAAAAATACTGAACATGGCAGTTTAACCGAGATATACTTGATGCCATTTAAACTTGCGCTACAGTCGATGGTTAGCTCATTGGCTAAGATACGTGCACTGAGCAAACGATAGAGAGATCATGAAAAACCCTGAATTAATTCTCCTGTTATTAAACGCCATTATTATCGGATTAAGTTATTTAATCATCTACCCACGTGTGGCGGGTGCTAACATCAATAAAATTTTAATCAACGATGTCATTGCCACCACTTGCGCGTTACTGGTTGCCGGCTCAATGTTTTGGGGCGCGGATGTGCAATTTAATATTATCTTGGGTGACCTAAATTGGTTTTGGTTTGCGCTGCTTAGCTACGCTGCACTCGAGATCCCCATGATGTTATGGTATTTTAAAAAACACAACGTAGCATGGCGTTAACCCTAGGGTGATACGATTAACGTCATCGATGAACAGTATTACGGTTTAAGGTAGCTCATAATAATGCTGTCATATTGGCCGGTCTGGCGTAATTTCTGCAAACCTTGATTAAAATCGTCTCTTATTTTTTCATTTCTAAAGGCGACATTAAAAGGGCTTTTGGCAAAGAGCGGCCGCATCTCAACCGCCTGACTAACATCGACCTTTTTAACCTTGTGGCGAAAATACTGGAAGATTTTTGAATCGACTACGATAGCATCAGCGCGACGTGAAAAAAGCATCGCTATTTGCGCTTGGGCTTTGGTCAGTTCTTTATAGCGCTTGTTTTGCTTACTCATGTCAGAAAACGCCTTACCTAGATACTTATTCGCTTCCTGAAAGGCAATAATTTTCTTATCATTGAGATCGTCAATCGTGTTAAACACATGATCAGCGCTCGCCAGTGCTATGACCATATTATTGTAGGTTATATACGTGTCGGAGTGGAACACGTTTTGTAAGCCAAGGTGACTATTGGCGGTCATTACCGCGTCAAATTTATTTCGTTTAAAACCATTGAAGCCAATACGATAGGGAACATAGGTAAGTTCTAATTGATGCCCTGCTATTTTTAACGCTTGGCGTATTATATCAACTTCGATGCCCTTGCCCTCTTTGGCGAACAAATAGGGAGGGCGAGACAAGCCTGCGCTGATCTTAACAATATCGGCAAGTGCCACCGACTGCCCAAACAGCAGGATGAGCGAGATAGAGAGTATTTTAACGAATCGAATCATAACGTCCATGTTCAAATTGATTGGTAGTAGACTTAAACTTATACAGTAAATTATCAATGGCGACAACTATCGCCATCGGCTAATTAGGGTTAGCGTGAAAGCAAACTCGATAAGTCGAGGTTATGAGTCTGTGATACATTAAATAATGGGCTGTTTACTTTAATATCTAACGGAATATTAGGACGCTGGATTAAACTAAAGATGCTTGAGGCTAACTTACTAGTGCCTATCGTCAGTGGCAAAGTTAACCGATTGCTGCCTTGTTTTAACTGTTGATTGTTGAGCTGTCCGCTAAGCAAAAGTTTGCCAGCAGTGGCAATTGAGTAATTAATATTATCGAGCGGTAATAAAAAATCGTTTTTGTTGTCGATGTCTAAACTTAACACCATCTCAATCTGGTTAATGCTCGCCTTAGCAATTTTAACGTTGCTAATGCTTACCTGCGGCACATGCAAAGTCGCCGCATGCTCAAAAGGCAGCGCCAAACCCATCACTTGAACATGGCCCGCGACCTTATAGTCAATCGCTTTAGTGTCAAACAGGCTTCGCTGCAGACTCTTTAGGACGTTGTCCTGCAAGGTAACGCCTAAAGTCACCTCTTTAGCCACATTGGGCTGTAGGGTGCCCACATCGGTTGTTTGACCACTGAACATCTGCTTGCCGCCTAAGCTTAGTGTGTAATCAACACGTTCGACGGGCACGCCAAAGGCGTTAGTATTGAGCAGACTAAAAGTCGGCCTTAATTCGATGCCCTTGCTATTCACTTGCCCTAAAGCTAATGATTTATAGCTCACCGACGGGGTATTAACAAAGTTGCTTAACGAGTCAATACTCGCGCACGCGTTTAATAGTAATAAGCTGGCCGCTAGGCCTATGGTTCTTAACATAACAATCCTTTATAAATAACGAGTAGTATACCCAGGCATGATGAATGGGGCTTTAATGGATATCGCCACTCCTTGCCATTACTGCCAAGGATGGCAGTACTTAGAGTTTGTCTGGAACTAAAATCTCTGTACACATGGATGTGTGTACAGAGATTTTTCCTGGAGCATAAAATCTGCCATGGCACCGCGGCATTGCCGCCAGGGACGGCGGTACTTAGAGTTTGTCGGGAGCAAAAACTCTGTGCGTGCAGGCGAAGCCAGGGATGGCGCAGGTAGAGCGACGCAGGATGCCAAAGCCGAGACGCATGTACTTAGGATTTGTCGGGAACAAAAATCCTGACCGTTCATATCGGCACTTGTTCCCTACAGTGCCCTACCTAGCACATCCATGTGCCTGCCTGAACATCGCCGCTCCTTGCCATTGCACACATGGATGTGTGTACTTAGATTTTGCCGGGAGCATAAAATCTGCCCTGGCACCGCGGCATACCGTTCATCCTGAACATAAAAAAGGAGCCACTATATATCGAATACGGGCTCCCTTTTTTATGACTAAGTTGTCAATTTAACGGCTAAACACCATATTATCGATCAGGCGCGCCTTACCAAGATACGCGGCGGCGAGAATAACCAGCCTGTTATCACTGTCGCAGACACCAGATAAGTCTTGGGCGTTTTGAATGCGGATATAGTCAGTGGTGAAATCACTGTCATCGATGGCTTTTATCGCATTGGCGATGGATACCTCGATACACTGTCCCGCTTGGACGGCTGTGGCCACCTGTTGCATGGTTTCATACAATAGCGGTGCAACCGTTAATTCTTGCTCGGTTAAATAGCCATTACGCGAACTTTTAGCTAAACCAGAAGTTTCACGAACGGTTTCTACCCCAACTATCTCGATATCAATCGACAGATCCTCGACCATCAATTTTATCACTCGCAGTTGCTGATAGTCTTTAGTGCCAAAGCAGGCGACATCAGGCGTGACTAAATTAAACAGTTTGGCGACAATGGTGGCGACACCACGGAAATGACCGGGCCGGCTAGCACCACACAAGATATCGCTGATACCAGGTACTTCAACAAACGATTGGGCGTCAAGGCCTTTGGGATACATGATTTCTGGGGTTGGCGTAAATAACATATCCACACCCTCTTCAATCAATTTTTTCTGATCGCTAATCAAGGTGCGTGGGTAATTGGCCAAATCATTTTTGTTATCGAACTGCATTGGGTTAACAAAAATACTAGCAACTACTTTGGTCGCGCGCTTTTTAGCTTGTTGCATCAAGGTCAAATGACCGCGATGCAAGTTACCCATAGTTGGTACAAATGCGATGGTTTCGCCATCTCGACGCCACTGTTTAATTTGCGCGCGTAGAGCTTTAGTTTCTGCAATAACTAACATAATATTTTACTCGAAACTGTGCTCAGGACCTGGGAAGCTGCCGTTAGACACTTCCTCTACATAGCTTGCAATGGCTTTATGAATATCGCCAGTGAGGGTCATGTAGTTTTTAGAGAACTTAGGAATATAGCCGGTGGAGATACCCAACAGGTCATGCATAACAAGAATTTGACCATCGCAATCAACGCCAGCACCGATACCAATAGTGGGTATGGTTAAGGCTTCACTGAGGCGTTTAGCCAAGGCGCTAGGAATACATTCGACGACTAACAACTGTGCACCAGCGGCTTGTAAGGCCAATGCTTCTTCAACCATCAAGTCTGCTTGTTCTTGCTCGCGTCCCTGGACTTTATAGCCACCAAAGACATTAACCGATTGTGGTGTTAAACCAAGGTGAGCACACACAGGTATGCCGCGTTGGGTTAACCCCTTGATGCTTTCAAGTAGCCACTTTCCGCCTTCAAGCTTAACCATGTTGGCGCCAGCTTGCATTAATTTGCCCGCATTGAGCCAAGTAGCCTCAGGCGTTGAATAAGCCATAAAAGGCATGTCAGCGATAATTAATGAACCTTTATTACCCGCCTTGACACAGCGCGTGTGGTAACAAATGTCTTCGATGGTCACTGGTAACGTCGAATCGTGGCCCTGCAATACCATACCTAGTGAATCGCCGATTAATAATACGTCGACATGTTGTTCACTAAATACACCAGCGAAACTGGCATCGTAAGCGGTAAGCGCAGAAATTTTTTCGCCATTAATTTTTTTCTGAATTAATTTGGCGCTAGTCATACTTTTTCTCATCATTTCCTCGCTCTTTTTATACGATTATTAACTCGTCTCACTATATATTTGCAGCCCATTTAATGGACATGCGTCTAATAGATCACTAATCGTTTTCCCGTCGGGCATACTCAACATTGGTTCAATTTGAGCCAATGGGTATAACACAAACTCACGCTGCTTCATTCCGTAATGCGGCACAGTTAGTCGTTCACTTACTATTTGCTCATCTCCGTAGAGCAATATGTCTAAATCTAAGGTTCTTGGGCCCCAACGTTGTGCTTTACGCACACGGCCCTTTTCTAATTCTATTTGTTGCAATGTATCAAGTAAAAGCAATGGTGCCAAGTCTGTTTCAATTTTAGCCACCGCATTTATATAATGGGGCTGATCACTCGGGCCCATCGGCTTACTACAATACAAGCTTGAAACACTAACCAAACGCGACTTTGGCAGCAGACGCAACGCGGCGATTGCCTGCTGCGCCTTCGCCGCTGGCTGGTCCAAATTGCTACCGATGCCGATGTAACAAATCGTGCTCACTAGTGTTGACTCTTCTTTGGACCGTTGCGACGACGTTTAGGGCCGCCAAGTTGTCGAATCATATCGCGCTGTATTTTCTCGTCAGCGTGCTGGAAGGTCGTCCACCACTGCGCCAGTTCAGCCACTTCACCGCCTTCAATCTCACCACGAACCAATAACAGATCGTAACCGGCGCGAAATTTAGGATGGGTAAGTAACTTAAACGCACGCGCGCCACTACGGCGTGGCAGACGAAGTTGCAAGTTCCACATATCACGGGCCATCGCCGAAAAACGCTTGGGAATGGTGACGCTGCGACACTGTGCGTCACAAACATCATTCATCGCCACCATAATCGCGTCATAGTAGCTCAGACCAGCTTCGCTGATTAGCGTTTGCGCATGGCGCTCAATGGGGTACCACAAAAAGGCAGCAATGATAAATGCTGGCGTAACACGCTGATCATTGGCGATGCGGTTATCGGTATTGGTACAAACTAATTGCATCAAACGATCTTCTTTACCATCGCTATTGTTAACCAGAATGTCGGCAGATAATGGGAACAGCGACTCGAATAAATTATATTGATTAAGCAATTTATAGTTGGCTAATGCCTTACCTGAGAGAAACAGCTTTTGATATTCTTCAAATAAACGTGCCGCAGGGATAGACTTCATCAACGACGCCATCGCTTTAATCGGCGCCTCTGTTTCTGGGCTAATGCTCATGTTTAGTTTGGTGGCAAACCTTACCGCGCGCAACATCCGCACCGGATCTTCTTTGTAGCGGGTTTCTGGGTCACCAATCATGCGCAGCGTCGCAGACTCTAAATCTTGCAGACCGCCGCCAAAAGCTTTAATAGAATAATCAGCGATATCGTAATACATGGCGTTTACGGTGAAATCGCGACGCTCGGCGTCTTCTTCGATGGTGCCATAAACATTATCACGCAATAACATACCGTTATCACTTTGCTTGGCGAGCGTCTCGGTGTCGCCTTCTTGATGATGACCGCGTAATGTCGCCACTTCAATGACTTCGCGGCCAAATAAGATATGTGCCAAACGAAAGCGACGACCAATCAAACGACAGTTTTTAAACAACTCTTTAATTTGTTCTGGGGTTGCATCTGTCGCGATATCGAAATCTTTCGGTCGATGACCTAACAATAAATCACGTACACCACCGCCAACCAAATAGGCCTGATAACCATGACGATTCAATCGATTTAATACTTTAATCGCGTTAACACTCATATGAGCACGCGATACGCTGTGCTGCTCTCGAGGTATAGATTCGACGGCTAAACCGGTAGCGCTTAATTTGCTCGACTTGTTTTGCTTGTGCGAGGCACTAGCCATCACTTTGCGGCATAGCCCTATAACCTTGGAAAAAATAATACACCCCATAAATTTGATAATATTTTAAGCGGGCAATAATACCCTACACAGGCACGAATGATAAGCCTAGAGTGGGTACATAAGCCAATTTATTTTAGCTCAAAATGAAATTGTTTGATCCTGTTTAGGTATATCATTGATAGACCAGTGTTTGGCGCTGTATTCAAGCATTTGTTCGAGAGTAAAATCTTGATATTGTGGTGAATTATTTTGGCCTAAAAATGATAGTGCACGTATCAATAACTGTTTTTTATCATCCAGACCCAAGGCCTTGGCATGGTTTTGCTTACTTAATTTCTGACCGTTTTGCATCATCGCCAGTGGCAGATGCAAATAGCGTGGCATCGCTTGCCCTAAATACGAAAATAGTGTCATTTGTCTAGTGGTTACTTCGAGTAGGTCGCAGCCACGCACAATATCGGTAATTCCCTGCTCTATGTCGTCCAATACCACCACCAGCTGGTAGGCGTATAAGCCATCTTTACGTTTTAAAATAAAATCTTCGTTGGCAAATTCGCCGCTAACACAGGTATGGTGTTGCAACCGATCTTCAAATTGACCTATCCCTTGATCATTTTTAAAGCGTAACGAGTGGGGCAAACCGACATCACTAATGGCTTTATCGCGACAGTGACCTTGGTATAAGCCACCCTCTGCCATGATCATTTTGCGCGTGCAATCACAGGCATAACATGCGCCTTGGTCGATTAATTGTTGCAGCTGGTGGTGGTAAAAGTCATGGCGCTGACTTTGGTAGACAACAGGTTCATCCCAATGTAAGCCAAACGACTCTAAGGTATTTAAGATAGCAGCACTGGCACCGGGGATTTCTCTTGGCGGATCAATATCTTCAATTCGAACAAGCCATTTACCCTGATGATAACGAGCATCGAGATAACTGCCAAGTGCAGCAATAAGCGAACCGAAGTGTAGCTCTCCCGAGGGAGATGGCGCAAAGCGGCCACGGTAGTTTGGAATTAACATAGAGTGGAATTAAAAAAGAAGCATGAATAGCATGCTTCTTTTTTATACATTAACAGTTAACCTGCTAATTGACGTTCTTTTATTTCAGACAATGTCTTACAGTCAATACACTGATTGGCTGTCGGACGTGCTTCTAAACGACGAATACCAATTTCGATTCCACAGGTGGTACAGAAACCAAAATCGTCTTCTTCAATAAGCACTAAGGTTTTTTCTATTTTCTTAATCAGCTTGCGTTCACGATCTCGAGTACGTAATTCAAGTGCGAATTCTTCTTCTTGCGCCGCGCGATCAACTGGATCAGGGAAATTAGCCGCTTCGTCTTGCATGTGATGCACGGTGCGATCAACTTCCTCGCGTAGCTGATTGCGCCACGCTTCTAATATTTTCTTAAAATGGCTCAATTGGCCATCTTCCATGTACTCTTCACCAGATTTTAGCTGATAAGGCTCTACTCCGGCCAGCGCCATGATACCTAATTTTTTAGCTTTCTGTGTAGGCATTTCGTTTCTCCTGTACTAGCCAACATCTGCTACATCATTCCCAGTCCCACAAAAGGGGGCGGTATGTATAGCAAATAAAATTTACTTTGGCAATTACTCGCCATTATTTCTTGGCTAAGAGATGGGGGCGCTATTTCTAAATTCAACCCGATCTCAAAATAAAAAATTTAAATAATCCCTTAGCTCTTTTAAACCCGCTAAATAACGCCATAAATCGACGAATAATTCACCAGCAGAATAAAAAAAGTAAGGTACTTTAAACTAAAGTACCGCTTTTTATACTTGTAAAGCAATCTTTTATCAATGATTACCTAATCGAAATCATTGATTGCTTGATAATTAAACGTCGGTCTACGAACTTTGCATTAGTCACCAAACAAACCTCAATGCAAATTAGTGCGAAATCACTTCAATACTATCGACTGTGGATTAATCTGCGCAAAATAACGTAATACTTCGACCCCTTGAGCGATTGCTTCGTTCAGTATTTTGGCATATTGGGGGTCGATATGCGCCGCCGCTTGCACGTCTGACATGCCAGTATGAAGCACAGCAAAGACTAACACCGCACGGTTCCCCGATTGCGCAACACTGATTAACTCACGCAGATGCTTTTGCCCTCGCGTAGTCACTGTATCGGGAAAGAAGCCTTGACCGTCTTGTAATAATGTCGCGCTTTTCACCTCAACATAGGCATCAGGGCGCTCGCCATCACTTAGTAATATATCAATCTTACTATTTTCTTCACCATACTTTACTTCGCGAGTTAATGACGAGTAGCCCTCGAGTTCCTTAATTACGCAGTTGTTAATAGCCTCTTCCACCAAAGCATTGGCGCGAATAGTATTAACACAGATAAAATGGCCGGCTTTGGTTTCGGTTAATTCCCAGCTAAATGGATATTTCCTTTTGGGGTTATTCGATGCCCAGTACCACACGCTATCCCCTGGCTGCGCGCAGCCTGTCATCGCGCCGGTATTAGCAACATGGATAGTGGCTTGAGTACCGTCTGCCAAGATGACGTCAGCGAGAAACCGTTTGTAGCGCTTAATCAACGTGGCTTTGTGTAGTGGCGGATCAAAAATCATAATAAACCTTAGGGATATGATAAATAAATAGTCGGCTATTATACTTATCTAGGCAACGCCCTCAAGAGCTCAATAGTGCCAATTTGGTGGTTAGCGATTAAAGAATTCAATCGACTTTTTAAGATGGCTTGCCTGCGCTGCCATCGTCTCAGACTCAATCGCGACATCACTCACTAATACCGCATTCTTCTGGGTGCCACTATCGACACTCGAAATGGCAATGTTAACCTCTGCTATCCCCGTTGCTTGCTCGTTGGTGGCTTTGGCAATACTGTGAATAATGTCTGATACCTGATGAATGGCACTGGCAATTCGGTCTAGCTCTTCACCCGATTCATCAACCAGATCGCTACCATCCCTTACCTTGGCAACGCTATCATTGATTAAGTTCTTTATTTCCTTGGCGGCTTTAGCACTGCGCTGAGCCAAGTTGCGCACCTCTGCGGCAACAACCGCGAAGCCACGTCCCTGCTCCCCGGCGCGCGCGGCTTCAACGGCGGCATTTAACGCCAACAGATTAGTTTGGAAAGCTATTTCATCGATAACGCCAATTATTTCACCGATTTTATTGCTGCTGGCGCTTATTTGTGACATTGAATCGATCACTCGTTGTGAGATGGCACTACCTTGTTGTGCCAGTGTTTTGGCATTTTGGGCCAACTTAGCTGCATCACCGGAGTTTTCGGCGCTCAATTTTACGTGCCTACTCATCTGCTCAATACTCGCGGACGTTTGCTCAAGGCTGGCTGCATTTGAATCGGTACGGTCTTTTAAGGTGCTATTACCGTCACTTATTTTTTGTGCGCCATCGGCAATTAAGTTGCCTGATTTTTCGATATCCTTAACGATTCCCTGCAATTGCTGATTGGCTTTGGTAAATCCTCGATGAACTTGTGCAAACTCACCTTGAAACTCACCTTGCATCTCATAATATAAATCACCACTGGCTAACGCATCTATCGCCAATTTCACCTGATTGATCGGCGCTACAATGGCGTCGAGTAATTCATTAATACCAACGCTAATATTGAGCATAAAATCGCTGCCAGAATCGGTATTAAGCCTTGAATCAAGTTGGCCTGCCGTCGCACTAACAATCAATTGCTCTATTTGCCGCTCGGTGCGCAATTGCAGGGTCAAATCTTGCCACTCGTAAACCGTGCCTATGCGTTGTTGATGGGCACTTACAACAGGACTAATATTAACCTTGAAGTGACGTTTACCCAAATTAAGTAACAACGTGTTTCGACTGTCTGTGCTGCTCAGCAATAGCGATTCTTGGCCGTTTATGTTAAAAATATTAAGTGATTTATGACACAAATCGGCCGCGCTAAAGCCATCAATAACCTCGCTAATATCGTCTTGGGCCAGACGCAACATATCGAGCATCGACGCATTATGATAAAGAATATCGCCATCATTATTGGCGAGCATCACCGGCGAAGTCACGTTATCGAGTGCTTCCTTAATCCGTTGTGACTGGTTGAGGGCAATCTTACTTTGGGCAATGTCAAAGCCCAGTTTAATTTGCATACTCTTGACGGCGCGAAACAAATCACCGATCTGATCGACGCGGCTAAGATCGACATCGCTATGATATGTCCCCTGCGCTATCTGTTTCATGTAATGACTAAGCGCAATAACGGGCTGCACAATTTGTTGCTGGAATAGTTTGGGCACCACAATGAGCAGCAGCGATATTAACAAGCCAAAGCCGCCGAACGTCACGCACAGGGCTAGCGTCAATGCGTTAGATGATTGCACTGGTTCTGTGTGGCTTTGCAGGTTAAATAACGTGGCGCCTATGCCTAATGCTAGCGCTAGGCTAAAGGCAACAACACTAGCCAGTAAAACGCTGAGCCGGCCATTAAGGCTTAATTGCTCAAACTTGGTCGGCTCAGGTAATGTTGCGTTACCTTGGTTGATCGCTTGGTATAAATCAGCAGCAGCGGCTATTTCTTGCTCACTGGGCTCGGTGCGAACTGACATATACTCGACGATTTGGTTTTGTTCAAAGATAGGTGTAACGTTAGCCCTGACCCAATAATGATCGCCATTTTTACAGCTATTTTTTACCACGCCGGTCCACGCTTGTCCCGCCTGCATTTTGTGCCATAAATCGGCAAAGGCCCCCGCTGGCATGTCCACATGACGCACTATATTATGCGACGCACCAATAAGTTCTGCCTTAGAGTAACCACTTATATCCACAAACGCCTGATTAGCAAAGGTAATATTGCCAGCTAAATCAGTTTTTGATACGAGATCCTGGCCAGCATTAAACCTAACGCGACGACCTGTCTCGGGGGAATTTGACATCCTAGTCTCCTAAATTTATCCATCATCCATGCAGCATATTGCTGAGGTTTTTATTATGAGTACAACAATAGGCTATTACCACTAGCACCAGCGGAGATCTCAATTGATTTGAGCAGGACTTGATCTAAAACAATTTTTAATCAGCGAAACCACTGGAACTTGTTCCACGACATAAAAATAGATTAAATTTAGTCCGCGTTAGCGATTCACCATACTCGTCCAAAATGGGCATTTATCTCCTTTGATAATAAGGTATGATGTTGCCAATCAACAATAATAGGAACTTTGCCATGAGCCAAGCACTGACCATTAAATTAACCACCGAAACCGCCGATGCCAAATGGGGCAAGAATGCACTACTGACCAGCGATGGCGATTGCATGTTTATTCACCTGACAGAAAACCGAGCTAACCATTTAGAAATAATCCAGCGCGGTGCGAGACGTTTACAGACCCAAGGGATCAGCAATGTTGCGCTAGACGGAAATTTATGGAGCCAAAACAATCAATGGGCTTTCGCGAAAGGCTTCAGTGTCTCGCGCGGCCCAGCCGATATCGTGTGGGCCAGCAAAGATCAAGCCGAAATCAGCCGCTTAGAGGCGTTAAAAGCCTCACGTGATTGGGCCGTCGCGATGATCAACGGCGCGCCAGAAGACATCTATCCTCAAACGCTAGTCGACAGTGCAATCGCCGAAATAACGCGTGTGGCCCCTTCTCACGTGACCAGTCAAATAATCAAAGGGGATGCACTACTCACCCAAGGCTGGGTTGGTTTACACACTGTTGGCCGCGCTAGCGTACGCGAGCCAGCCATGCTTATTTTAGACTACAACCCAACGGGCGATGACAATGCCGCTGTCGATGCGGCGCTTGTGGGTAAAGGGATCACTTTTGACAGTGGCGGTTATAGCCTTAAGAGCGGTCCTGGCATGGTCACCATGAAATGTGATATGGGCGGCAGCGCTACCGTTACCGCGGCATTATCACTGGCCATTAGTCAGGGGCTCAAGAAGCGAGTTAAATTGATCCTTTGTTGCGCCGAGAACTTAGTTAACGGGCAAGCCTATAAGCTAGGTGATATCATTACCTATAAAAACGGTACCACGGTTGAGATTTTAAACACCGATGCCGAAGGTCGCTTGGTATTGGCCGATGGCTTAATGGTGGCTGGTGAAACTGGCGCGCCGTTAATTATCGATGCAGCAACACTTACCGGTGCTGCGCTAACAGCCGTTGGCACTCAATATAATGCTGTTTTGGCACTGGATAACGCGCTAGCGGTTCGTGCGATTGATTATGGCAATCAAGTCAATGAAATGAATTGGCAGTTACCACTGGCTCCTTTTCATATGTTTGAATGCCCATCCCCTTATGCTGATACAGCCAATACCACCGCAGGTCGTGGTGGCATGCCAGGTGCAAGTAACGCCGCAGGCTTCTTAGCACGCTTCGTGCCGAACAATGGCAAAGGTTGGTTACATTTTGATATTGCAGCTTGTTTCCAAGACAGTGGTAACGCCAAGTGGTCACCAGGCGCTACAGGTGTGGGTATAGAGACGATAGCTCAGATTCTATTGAGTGAATAACGCTGCTATTAAGGGCGAGTGATTAGCTCTAATACTGGTCTGCTAAGCTGAATAATTATAGCTTCAATGGATTTTTTGATGTGCTTATTAACTTCATCATATTAATTGAGCATGACACATGCACACCAGTTACTTTTCTTTATGAAATACATCCGTGTATTTCACCCTGCGGGCCAGCTTGCAGCTGTTCAAATTGGTTCCAGACCAATTTGTGCTTCTTAAAGAAAAGTAACCAA
>Ga0105355_10001021_pt1 | contig 26074 bp, 18 predicted proteins | sample GOMGulsemesocosm_2_FD_83508 | JGI IMG/M metagenome (GOLD analysis project Ga0105355, IMG submission 83508) | Methane-oxidizing microbial communities from mesocosms in the Gulf of Mexico - GOM9C Gulf of Mexico | ecosystem: Environmental > Aquatic > Marine > Cold seeps | place: Gulf of Mexico...
TTCCAGCATGGGGTAAACGATCCACGTGATCCAGTGCTTGAATCTGACTCGATGGTGCAGGCTCTTCGTGAAAACAACGTGCCTGTAAAATATATGCGTTTTGCCGACGAAGGTCACTCTATTGCTAAAGTAGCCAACAAGGTTTTATTTTACCGGGAACTGGCTCGTTTCCTCGAAAATCACCTTTGATAATCACAGTGGTTTAATAGAAAAATCTTATTGGGGTAGCATCCAATAAGATCTTTTTGGAAAAATATCGCTTCATGCTTTTAAGCGGTCGTCTTTGAATGGCACAAAACAGCCGTCAGAGTAACTTATTTCATAAAACTAAAAGCTCAGCTTTAGGCTCTTAGTTGCCACTTTGAAGCTAAATATCAATGTCGGTTTTGAGCTTGAAGAATACATTAGCTATTATGATGTTATCTCTTCCACGTAGCGCACAAAATAAACATTAGCGATAAGCTTTGTTGCTGGTCAAGATTGAAAAAATTTTGACCGTTTTGCGAGGCAGTAAAGAAGATCGTCTTAAAATATCGGTATGATGCTTAACCTGATATTGTTAATTTTACTTTATAAAAAGGATGATACTAAGCACTTTTAGTAATTGTACCTTCATACACAAGTGTGTTTTATTCTTTATGATCACTTTACCCTTTGGAAATGACTTAGTTGGGTTAAGTTATAAACCAATGGAATAAACATAATGAATAGTTTCTCGATTTCTTTTTATTGCCAAATTTTGATGAGAAACTGTAATATGATGAAGATACGCTATTATTGATATACCATCACTTTTGTACTGGGTTTATATGCACTTAAAAGTTACTCATAAAGTTATTATTGGATTTGTTGTTATTTTACTTTTGCTATTTGTAGCAAGTATTAGCTCGATTAAAATTTTATCAGGAATAAAAAGTGCAACGTTACAAGTAGATGAGTTTGCTATACCCGTACAAAGCTACAGCAGTAAAGTACAAATACTTTTATTAAAACAGGCAAAACTATCCTCATTGATTCCTTATGTTACAGACAATAATAAGTTAACGATTTTAAAATTACAGTTTAATGATGCGGGCAAGCAACTCAATCAAGAAATAATAAAAATAGAAGCTTTGCTAACCGGTCACGAAAGCTTTACTTTTATTAAAAACTTCAAAACGCACTACGCTCCTTATTTTAATACTGTATCAACAATGTTTGCAGAGAAAGAATCTATATTATTGCAACAGTTAGCGCTTAATGAACAAAAAGATGCAGTAGTTGGTGCTTTAAGGAATGTAGAAGATCAACTGGTAGAGTTGTCTTATATTGAAGATCCAGAGAATGAAAAACTTCTTGAGCAGCTATCTTCTGTTTCTGTGCAAGTTGAGGGCTACCTGATCAGTATAAGTGACTTGGTTGAAACTATCCCTGAAACTAAAAATATCGATGAAGTTTTGGCAATAGAAGAAGCTGCCATCCTTGCTTTTAAGAGTAGCAAACCATTGTTGGATTTTTTAAAACGTTTAAGTAAGAAACACCTCAGTTTCGACATGGTCAATAAAGTGATGGCTGAGTATGAAAAACTTAACCCTTATTTACTTGGTGGGCAGAATATATTTCTAATGAAAGTAGGGCAGTTAGAGCAGGTAAATGTATTAGAACAGCAATCGTTGTCCTCAGAAAATCAAGTTAACAATTCAATAGCTGTTATTGATAAATTATTGATAGCATTTAATCAGCAAGTAAAAACGCTGCAAGCTAACGTACTAAACGATGTCGATAAAGGTCAAACATCCACTTGGATTTTATTGCTTATCATTAGTGTTGTTAGTTCAATAATCTCCTTTGTAACGGTTCGTTCGATGAGTTTACCTTTAATTAGAATTAATAAAGCGCTGTCGTATATAGCGAAAGGTGATCTTTCTCGTCAGCTCAATGTTGACTCTGATGATGAATATGGTGTTTTATCTAAAAACGTAAACTTGGTTGTGGCAGATTTACGCTCTCTTGTTGGTGAGATTAGTAGTAATTGTCATTTACTTAATAATGCAGCGGAGCTATCTAGTAGTGAAGTGGCAGAAATTGTGACTTCTTTAGAGCAGCAACAAAGTACCGTTGGCCAAGTTACCGATATTACAATACAGCTCAATGAAAGCGCTAATGGTGTATTAGAGCAAGCTCAAACAGCTGAACAGCAAATGACACAAGCACTTGCTAAAAGTGATGATCTTAAATCTATTGCCAATAGCACTAATCAACAAATTACCAATTTAGCTGATGGACTTGATACCACCAGTGATTTGATTAACGATCTTCAGCAAGAATCCAATAACATTGGTGGAATTTTAGACACCATTCAAAGTATTGCTGATCAAACTAATTTATTAGCTTTAAATGCTGCGATTGAAGCTGCCCGTGCGGGGGAAAGTGGAAGAGGTTTTGCTGTTGTTGCTGACGAAGTGCGAATGCTCGCTAGTCGAACTCAAGAATCAACGGCTGAAATTAATGTAATGATCACATCACTGCAAAATCAAACAAAAAAAGCAGTATTAGATATTAAAGAAGGAAAAACAGAAGCGGTTAGTTGTCAAGAGCACACTGTACAACTACTCGATACATTAAACTTGATCACTCAATCGATTGAGCAAATGCATGCAATGAGCTTGAATATTGCAGAATCCGCTCATCAGCAAAATACATTAAGTAGTAATATCAATGACAGCATTAAAGATGTTGTTGAACTGAGTCAATACAGTAACGATAAATCCCTCTCTACTTTATCCCATAGTGAAGAAGTCGCTAGCTTAGCGCAGAAATTAGATAACTCTGTGGATGAGTTTAATTTATAAAATGAAATACTCCTTACAGGTAAATAAATCACTTCCATTCTTCTGCGTAAAACTTTGATTCTCAACACCTCAATTTAGGTGTTAAACTCTGCTTCGAAAAAATATAATAAAAATTAAAGGTTAAGTAAGCATGAGCTTAGTTAAAAACAGTCGGAAGTTTCATAAATGGTTAATGCTGTTTTTAGGTATCCAGTTTTTGATTTGGACAATTTCTGGTGCTTATATGGTGATTTTAAATATTGACTATATTCATGGCGATACGTTAGTGGTTAATCACCAAAGTACTATTGATGTTGGGCAGGTTAATTATCCGTTGTCAGCAGTTATTAAAGCTTATCCTGAAGCTAAAAATATAGAACTAAGCTTATTTATTGAACAAGTAGTTTACCGTTTTAAGCTAGGTAAGGATATCTTTATGCTTGATGCTAATCATGGTCAAGTATTGTCACCGTTATCTGAATCAAAGGCGATAGCTGCAGCAAAGCATTATTATTCAGGCAAAGGTGAACTGAAAAGTGTTGAACTGATCAGTGATAATCCACCATTTGAATTGAGCCGTCGAGCATTGCCTGCATGGCGAGTTGATTTTGTCGACTTTGCTAACCCTTCACTTTATATTTCAGCAACAAGCGGGAAGCTAGTTACTAAGCGCCACCAATTTTGGCGAATTTTTGATTTGATGTTTAGTTTGCATGTGATGGACTACGAAGAGGAAGATCCAAGCAATTTATTATTATTATTTTTTAGTTTATTTTCATTGATTTCAGTGCTTGCTGGTTTGATATTGACCTATTTTCGTTTTTTTAAAGCAAAAGCTAGCCTGTCAAGTATCAATAGCATGGACGACTCTACAAAGGAGTCTGTTTAATGCCAATGCTTAAGAAAATACATAAATGGTTGTCGTTATTGGTTGGTTTGCAATTATTAATTTGGATTGGCAGTGGTTTGTTTTTTAACTTAATGGATCATGATAAATCATCGGGGAATCAATATCGTCAACGAATAGATAATGATGTAAAGATTGATGCTACTCGTTTATTAGAGCCCAAGGTTATTTTAAATAATGTTTCGGGGGTAATATCAATAAAACAACAAGTTGTGCTGAATCAACCGGTTTACTTATTAACTCATAAAAAATCTTTATATCGCCACTTTGTTAATCAGTATTCATTACTTGATGCATATACTGGTGAATTGATTGTAATTGATCAAACAAAGGCGAATGCCATTGCTTTATCAAGTTACAGTGGCTTTGCTCAAATACGTTCAACGGTAAAGTTATTACCACCGATTGATGATATTTCTCGTGAAAAAAACATGGTTTGGCAAATTAACTTTGCTGATGATCTCAATACCAGTATCTATGTAAATGCTGAATCAGGTCGATTAGTCGCTCATAGTAACGATGATAAACGCTTTGCTGATTTTTTCTTTATGCTGCATTTTATGGATTATGCAGGAGAGGGCAGTTTTAACAATATTCAAATTATTATCTTTGCGATTTTTACTTTATTTTTAGCATTAACAGGCTTTATTTGGACTGTAGAATTGGCGAGAAATGGTCAATATAAATTCAACTTTATTAATAACGTTAAAAGAACTCAGCAAGTGAAGTTATTTGATAAAAATAAGCAGTTGATGAAGAAAGTTGACTTGTCTCACTCAAATAATTTATTAGATGCTTTGATTGAGCACGACATCGCTCTACCGTCAATTTGTGGTGGAGGCGGTAGTTGTGGCAGTTGTCGAATACAGGTTTCATCAAAAGTTGCTATTAGCTCAGCAGATCATCATCACTTTACTGACAATGAATTAAAACAAGGTTTTCGTTTGGCTTGCCAACATTCATGTGAAGGACTCACTGAGTTAACTTTACCAGATGTTATTGAAGCGAAAAAACATACAATTGAGCTAACCGAAAGTCGCTTTATTAGCCCTTTTATTAAAGAGTTACGTTTTAAAATTGTTTCAGGAAAGGCATTTAGCTTTAAGGCTGGTGCATTTGTTCGCTTCGTAATTCCAGCGGCTAAAGGTTGTTCTATTCCACTAAATTTACCGGATGAGTTTAAACCACATTGGCATCATATTGAACAATTGGATTATGAGCACCTCGCTTGTACACGTAGTTATTCATTAGCCGAATCTTCGTTAACTACTAGTGAGTTAGTTTTTACTATTAAAATTCAAACTGCGCCTGAACAAACTATATTGCCAGGTGTTGCCTCCAGTTATTTATGTAACTTAGCCGTAGGTAATAAAGTTGATGTTATTGGCCCATTTGAAGAATTTTTTGCAACGCCACACACAAACAAAACCATGGTTTTATTAGGCGCAGGCTCGGGTATGGCACCGCTTAAATCATTAATTGATGAACAATTATCCCTAAACAGGAATCGAGAGCTTCATTTTTTCTATGGTGCTCGTATGGAAGGCGATTTGTTGTATAGGAATGAGTTTGAGCAATTAGCCAAATCACACGAAAATTTTCACTATTACCCTACACTCTCGCAAGCCAATGAAAACTGGCAAGGCGCAAGAGGTTATGCACAACAGGTTTTAGCGAATCAGTTCGAGAGTTTAGCTATGAGTGAGTTTTATTTGTGTGGACCACAGGCGTTAATGAATGAAACAATTGAGCTATTAAAAAGCTATAATGTTGACAGTTCTTCAATATTTTTTGACACATTCAATTCATGAGAACACCACTGACTATGATATTTACTAAGAAATCTTTATTTATTTTCTTTATTTTTTGTGGAATTTTCTTACCGAGTCATTTAGTTATGGCTTTTTCTGATGTAGATAAAAATATATTGAAACAAATGCAATTAAATCCAGCGGAAGTGTTTGTAGAGCTGAAGAAAAAAATATCAGAGCCAACATTATCGTTAAAAAGTAAAGCGGAGTTAAGAGTTTTACTCGCCGAACTTGCTTATTTCCTTGATCAAACGGATGACATTTTTGAATTTACACAGTTAGCACTTAAAAGTGATGTATTAGAGCCTCAATGGCATATGCGAGCGCTAATTAGTTTAGCTCGTGGTTTTTTTTCAACGTAAGCAGCCAGAAAAATCTTATCTAATAGCAAATGATGCAGTGAAGTATGCAGAGCAGTTTAATTTACAAAAACTTAGGGTACCTGCTTTGGTTGAACGAGCATATGCTAATTTATACTTAGACAAAGCAGCCAAGGCAAAACGAGATATTACTTTGGCTCAGCGTTATTTATTGGTATTGCAAGACGATTTTAATAAAGCCATTATTTTAGAGCGCCTATCCGGAGCTGTTTCATTACTGAAGGATATTAAACTTGCTTTAATATTAGAGCAGCAGGCTATTGACATTCTCACCAACGTAGCAGGTGCTCATTATTTATCTATAGCTTATTATAATTTAAGTCGTAATCATCATGCGTTAAATAATGTTTTAAAAGCTAAAGATAGTATGGAACTATCCTATCAGTGGGCTATTAAAGATAATAACAACTTAAATCAGGCATTTTCTTTATATCGTTTAGCACAGTATCAAACTCAGTTAGGCCATCATAAACAAGCTGAGCAGTCCTTACTTGCCGCACTGAAAGCTTCAGATGAAAGCAATTCAGTAAGAGTTAAAGTCATTGTTAGAAAAGAGATGGCAACGTTTCTATGCAGAACAAATAAAATAGAGCATTGTGAAGAATTGCTTATTAAAACTATTGATTATGCAAAGCGTTACAGCATGTTAGCTGATCTAAAAGAACTATCTATTGCTCTAGCTGAACTTTATTATCAACAAGAAAAGTATCAAAAAGCCTATAACACGCTTAAAAGTATTTTATAGCGGTTTCTTTTACAAAAATCAGTAAACATTTCCCTTTTCACGCTAGTAAAAACATCGTTTGCAGGTATAATGTGCGTGCAAATTTCCAGAACTTTGAAGCTTTGCAATACTAATCAATCAAACTGTATAATTTTTTGTTCAACTTGAAGAAGTTAAATTGGAACTTTAAGTGAATAAATAATTGTACAGATTGGTTAAAAATTACAATCTAATTAACTTATATTTAAAAGGAACATTTATGTTCAATCCAGTTACTAAAACGTTTGAGTTCGGTAAACATACCGTAACTCTTGAAACGGGCGTGATCGCTCGTCAAGCAACTTGTGCTGTTATGGCTAGCATGGACGATACTTCGGTATTAGTTTCTGTTGTTGGTAAAAAAGAAGCGAAGCCTGGTCAAGACTTTTTCCCACTAACAGTTAACTACCAAGAGCGTACATACGCTGCGGGTAAAATCCCAGGTGGTTTCTTTAAACGTGAAGGTCGTCCTTCAGAAGAAGAAACATTAATCTGTCGTCTAATTGACCGTCCAATTCGTCCATTATTTCCAGAAGGTTTCACTAACGAAGTTCAAGTTGTTATCACTGTTGTTTCTGCTAACCCAGAAATCGCCCCTGATATCATCGCTTTATTAGGTACTTCTGCAGCATTAGCTATTTCAGGTATGCCTTTTAGTGGCCCTGTTGGTGCAGCGCGCGTTGGCTATACTGACGGAAAGTACATTCTTAACCCATTACAATCTGAATTAGCAACGTCTGAGTTAGACCTAGTTGTTTCTGGTACTGATTCTGCAGTATTAATGGTTGAATCAGAAGCTGATGTATTATCTGAAGAAGTAATGCTTGGCGCTGTTATGTATGGTCATGAGCAAATGCAAACGGCTATTACAGCAATTAAAGAAATGGCAGCAGAAGTTAACAATCCTAAATGGGATTGGGTTGCTCCAGTTAAAAATGCTGAGCTTATTACTAAAATTGCAGAACTTTCTGAAGCGCAAGTTGATGAAGCTTACCAAATTACTGAGAAAGCTGTACGTTACGAGAAAATTAAAGAAATTCGTGACGGTGTTGTAGCGCAATTACTTGAAGCTGATGCAGACTTAGATGTTGGTGAAGCAAAGGACTTATTTCATGACTTAGAGAAAACTGTTGTTCGCGGTCGTATCACTCAAGGTATGCCTCGTATAGATGGTCGTGATCCTGAAATGATCCGTGCATTAGACGTAATGACAGGTGTTTTACCAAGAACTCATGGTTCAGCGGTATTTACTCGTGGTGAAACTCAAGCGCTAGTGACTGCTACTTTAGGTACACAACGTGACGCACAACGTCTTGATACTATTATGGGTGAGAAAACTGACGCATTTATGCTTCATTATAACTTCCCTCCATACTGTGTTGGCGAAACGGGTTTTGTTGGCTCACCTAAGCGTCGTGAAATCGGCCATGGTCGTTTAGCAAAACGTGGTATGTTAGCTGTTATGCCTTCAGCTGAAGAGTTCCCTTACGCTGTACGAGTGGTTTCTGAAATTACTGAATCAAACGGTTCATCTTCAATGGCTTCTGTTTGTGGTACTTCATTAGCACTTATGGATGCGGGTGTACCTATTAAAGCTTCTGTTGCTGGTATCGCAATGGGCTTAGTTAAAGAAGGCGACGATTTTGTTGTTCTTTCAGACATTTTAGGTGATGAAGATCACTTAGGTGACATGGACTTTAAAGTAGCGGGTACCACAGGTGGTATTACTGCTCTTCAAATGGACATTAAAATTGAAGGTATCACGCAAGAAATCATGCAACTTGCTCTAAACCAAGCAAAAGCTGCACGTACGCATATCTTATCTGTAATGGATGACGCTATTGCTGGTCATCGTGAAGAAATTTCACAATTTGCACCACGCATTCATACGATTAAAGTTGCTCAAGATAAAATCCGTGACATTATCGGTAAAGGCGGCGCAACCATTCGTATGCTTACTGAAGAAACAGGTACAACTATTGAAATTGATGACGATGGTACTGTTAAAATTGCTGCAACAAATGGCGATCAAGCAGAAGATGCAATTAATCGTATTAAAGCATTAACTGCTGAAATTGAAGTAGGTACTATTTACCAAGGTAAAGTTGTACGTATCGTAGATTTTGGTGCATTTGTTAACGTACTTCCGGGCAAAGATGGTTTAGTTCATATCTCTCAAATCTCTGAAGAGCGTGTTAATGCAGTAACTGACGTATTAACTGAAGGTCAAGAAGTTACTGTTAAAGTACTTGAAGTTGACCGTCAAGGCCGTGTTCGTTTAAGTATCAAAGAAGCGGCAGAGAAAAAAGAAGCTCCAGCAGCAGAAGCTGACGCGGCTGAGTAATAACTGATTTTTAAAGATGAATATCAGTTAAATCGTCGTTAGAAACATCACGACAGACAGTAGATAAAAAGGAAGCTTAATTGCTTCCTTTTTTATATAATCAAAAAAAGTTAATTTTTAATAGGTTGTGTTGATTCGTGAATGTTATTAGTAATGGTATGGTTAAAGCTATAGCTTTAGCGAGTATTTTCTTTTTACAAAGTTGTGCAAACAATCCAACTAAATTATCTGATAATACTAATTCAGTGGTAGGACAATTAGTAATTTCTGAGCCTTTATCGATTAATTATAAAGATGAAATTGCTATTGCTCGTTGGACAGATATTATTCAACGTACTGAAATTTCAGCTGAGCAGAGAGCAAAAATTTATTACGAGAGGGGGCTGATTTATGATCGTGTCGGCTTGCGTGTGCTTGCTCGCATTGATTTTGAACAAGCGTTAAAGTTAAAGCCTGATATGGCTGAAGTTTATAACTATAAAGGAATTCTTTTAGTTGCAATGCAAGAGTATGCTCCAGCATATGAAGCCTTTGACTCAGTATTAGATTTAGCACCTGAGCATCAATATGTTTATTTAAATCGTGGTATAGCTTTGTACTACGGTGATAAACCTCAATTAGCGTTAGATGATGTTAAAGCTTTTTATCAATTTGATACCAGCGATCCCTACCGGTTATTATGGCTCTATTTAGTTGAGCAAAAGTTAGATGCGGCTCAAGCACTTATTACCTTAAAAAATGGCTTGGCAGAGGTTGATGAAACCGTTTGGGCAAGAGAGATCATTCGTTTATATTTAGGGGAAATAACTCAACAAGAGTTTATTGCCTCTTTTACTGTTGATATTCGTTCAAATAAAGCATTAAGTGAGCGCTTATGCGAAGCTTATTTTTATTTAGGCAAACTTAATCAAATGCAAAACCATGATCGTGTTGCAATTAACTTTTTTAAACTGGCCTTAAGTACTAATGTTTTTGAGTTTGTAGAACATAGATATGCAAAATTGGAGTTAGACTTGTTTCGACAAGCCTTAACTGAAGCTAAGCCTATTCTGTAAAAGTGAATGTTATTTGTTGACCAAATGAAGATTAAAAAGTGGTTATTACTAATGAGCTTAACGGTAGGATTATCGTCAAGCTCGTTTTTTTTTACGGACTATTTTGATGACTTAGTTGCAGCAGAAAAAATAACGCCAAATGAGTTAGCTTATGCTCAATCGATAGGTTTTAAACAAGCTTATTATTATCAACGCTTACAGGAAAAAGTAGGTAGCACAACGTGGATAAAAAATAGTACTTTATTGGCTAAAACAGATGGTGAAATTGCTGCTGAATTTGCTCAATATTACTTTCAACAAGCCAAGTTAATAGAAGCTAATCAAACTGATATTAGAAAAGCGATTTTTTGGTCTTTACAGGCAATTGAATTAGGGGAACAAAGTAGTCGTTTCATTCTTGCCAAATATTATGTAAAGCAAGAAGAATATCAGTTAGCTTTAAATATTTTAAACACAAATTTAGCTATTAAAGAAAGTGAAGACTTCATTGCCTTAAGAGTAGAGATTGCTGTTATTCAAGGGAATATTACTGAAGTTAAACGCTTAAAGTCGTCACTTGCAACATTCCCATTAGGTCAGAAAATACTTAAGCAGCTCACTAACTATCAAGTGCTCCCTTTAGCGGTAAATAAACCACAGCAAACAAGCCACAAACAATGCTTTGCAGATTTACAAATGTTTGCAACAAACTTAGCTGATTTAACTTACTTACAACATCAAATCACTCTGTTAGCGGAACAACCGATAGGAGGTTATTTCTGTTTTACTCCTGTACGTTACATTGCGTTAAATAAACTAAATTGTCAGCATCAAAACAGTGAAGCGATAACTTGTGATGAAAGCATATGGAAAGAATATGCTGATACAGTTGATACAAGGTATCTTGGTGTTCTGCTCCCTCAAGGCGGAGCGAATGTTCATTCTGGAATTTTATATCTTGATAACGAAGATACTGTCGACGTTTTCTCTCATGAGCTAACACATTTAATTGGTTTTATTGATGAATATCCTTTACCGAAAAATCACGCTAAATGTGCACAAATACAAGAACGAGCATTTGCGCATAATATCGCTGTATTACCACATCGTTTATCAGGAAAAAGAGCAAAGGTTAGGGCTCAAATTTTACAACAAGTGGCATGGCGAGATCACATTTTGGCTACGACACCTGTGATGGAAAAAATTTCAGACAGGTGGCGAGTCGGCACACCTAAAGGATACCAAGGTAAAGTGGGAGTACACTATAGTGAAACTTGTGCCAAACAGTGGGTAAACTCAAGCGCTGAACAAGTGACTTTTAATGCTTTTAAACCACTCGTTGAAGCGAGTAAGTTGAGGTATTTTGAACTTGATTTTCCTCAACAATATCAAGATATTGTTGCCACTAATAAGACACAGTTTTTGATGCCAAGTTTTCACTATAATATTGGCTTAGCATTACATAAGAAGGGAGAAATAAACCAAGCTGAGCATTGGTTCAAGCAAGCGAGTTTATGGTCTCGACGTAGTGAGTAGGGGCATTAGCTTTCTTTAAAGAAAGCTCGAATGTTTTCTAACTCTTTTGCATTGTCTTTTTTAATGCTGCTATTGATATATTCTTGCTGACTGATTAATGGCTTCTTTCGTACCTTTGCAGATGGCCACATGGTATTGGCAGTATTTAATTTCTCGATTTGCTTTTTATCCTGTTCATTACAATGAAGATTTTTAGCTTTTTTATCGTTGATAAACCATGAGAATAAGGACATACGGCTTCCTTGTGATTACCTTATTACTCATTATAAGTGATTATTGTACTAATGCCCTAATAAAATATTGAACTTAGTATCGTTTTTTTAGCTGCTTTTTAGTTACTTTTAGTTAAGGCTTAATGAAAAAATCTAGCGTATAATAAATTCAATATTAATTACCATATATATCAACAACTCCCATGAATCCCTTTGATGTCGAGCGCTTTCGTCAATATTTTCCTTTGTTATCGACCCAAGTAAACGGACGAAAATTAATTTATTTTGATAATGGTGCAACAACGCAAAAACCCAATGAGGTGATTGCCGTTGAAAGTGATTATTATCAAAAAATTAATGCAAATGTGCACCGTGCTTCACACTCGTTGAGCATGAAGGCAACCTCCGCATTTGAGCATGCTCGACAACGAGTAAAAGAGCTTATTCATGCAAAAGAAAGTAAAGAAATTATTTGGACTAAAGGTAGCACCGAAAGTATTAATTTAGTCGCACAATCTTGGGGGAGAAATTATCTTAAAGCCGGTGATGAGATTGTTGTATCTGTTGCAGAGCATCATGCGAACATAGTGCCGTGGCAAATAGTCGCTCAACAAACGGGCGCAACGATTAAAGTTTTGACGATCAATAAACAAGGATGTATTGACGAAGCAAGTATTAATAATGTGATTAATTCGGCAACTAAAATAGTGTGTTGTTGCCATATATCTAATGTACTTGCTCGAATAAACCCAATCGAAAAAATTATCGCTAAAGCAAAGAGTGTTGGTGCATTAACACTCATAGATGGTGCGCAAGCAATTGCTAATATTTCTGTTGATGTTCAAGCACTTGATTGTGATTTTTATGTTTTTTCTGCTCATAAAATGTATGGCCCTACTGGTGTCGGCGTACTCTATGGCAAACAATCGTTACTCGAAAAAATGCCGCCTTATCAATCAGGAGGAGAAATGATAAAGCAAGTGAGTTTCTCAGGCACTAGTTTTAATGAGTTACCTTTTAAGTTTGAAGCCGGCACTCCGAACATTGCTGGTGTGATTGCTTTTGCATCGGCGATAGATTTTATTGAAAAGCACCAACTTAATAGCCAATTAGCTTATAAAAAGCAGTTAATTAATTATGCTTATCAAGCATTGAGCGAGGTAGATGGTCTTAGCTTTCTGGTTAATGATAAACCTGATCTTGCGGTGTTTTCATTCACTCTAGCTGATAGTCATCCTCAAGACATTGCTACTACATTAGATGCCTACGGAATTGCTGCACGAAGTGGTCACCACTGTGCTATGCCTCTATTTGAATTCTTTAAGCTTAATGGTTGTATTCGTTTGTCATTGGCGCTTTATAATACCTTTGAGGAAATTGATATTGTTGTTGCGTGCCTAAAAACGCTTATCAGGTATGGGAAAACAAAGGGTGAAACTCTAAATTTAGCACAAAATTTATTTGATAAACCAGCACAAGTAAGTGAAAGTCAAAACATTATTGATCGCTTTAGTGGTGTGAAAAGTTGGGATGCTCGACATCGGGAAATAATGTTACTAGGAAAAACGTTGCCTCGTCTATCAAGTGACTTACGTAGTGATGAAACATTGATCGAAGGTTGTGAAAGTGCTGCTTGGTTACAAATAAAGTTATCTGACGAGCAAAAATATCAGTTATGTGCCGACAGTGACGCTAAAGTGATCCGAGGATTATTAGTGATTGTATTAGCAGCATTAAATGATAAAACCGCAGAACAGATAAGAGTATTTGACCTTGATACTTACTTTAAACAATTAGGACTAATACAGCATCTAAGCCCATCTAGAGGCAATGGCTTATTAGCAATAGTAAAAAAAATAAAGTCTGCCGTACCATAAAGGTTATTGCGAGTTGATTAGTTTATTTTTTGGTGCTTAGAAATTCATAACTGTTTTTTAAGTAACTTATTGATCGCTTTACTGACCGCAAAAAAAGCGAAACTAGCAGTAACATGGGTGACAGCGCCAAAACCTGTATTACAATCGAGTTTCATTGCACCTTCACCACTTTGTTTTGCATGGCAAACATTGCCTTCGTTATCGGGGTACATTAATTGTTCGGTTGAAAAAACAGCATCAATAGAGAATTTTCGTTTACTGGCTTTTTTAAGATCTGCTTTTGGAAAATTATATTCACGACGTAGTTGATTTTTCACTTTAGCAAGTAATGGATCTTGATAGGTTTTACTTAAATCAGTCACACTAATTTGGCTAGGGTCAGTTTGTCCGCCAGCACCACCAATGGTAATTATTGGCAATTTATTACGTCTACAGTGCGCAATTATAGCTGACTTAATGTTAACCGAATCAATCGCATCAATGACATAGTCATAATCAGCAGTAAGTGTCTCTCGTAAATTTTCTAAAGTTACAAAATCCTCAATACAATTTACTTGGCAGTCATTGTTAATTAATTTAATGCGCTGTGCCATAACATCTACTTTACTCATGCCTACGGTGTTACTGAGTGCATGAATTTGCCGATTAATGTTTGTCGTACAAATATCATCTAAATCTATTAAGGTAATTTGCCCGACACCTGTTCGTGCCAGAGATTCCGCAACCCATGAGCCTACGCCACCAATGCCAATCACACAAAAGTGTGATTTGTTAATAACTTCGGCACCTGCTTGGCCATACAAGCGAGTAATACCGCCAAATTTTAGTTGATAATCAGACATTTTAAAATATTTTCAATAAAAACATAAACGTAAAAAAGTGCCATATTATAGCAAAATAATGCTTAACAGTGACAGCAGAACTCTTTGATTAAAGGGCACTTACTTACTTTATTGAATAATCTTGTTTTATTCGCAACGGTAATTTTATGGCAACGTGTAAGGATGTTTTCAATGTAAATGCTTAATATACTGAAAAGTATAAATAAAATGGGTAGGTAGACAAAAGCAGTTATAACATCTAACTCTGCGTAAAGTGGCAAAATGCTAAGTGAAATTAGCAGTAGCAGTATTATCGATTTATGAATGAGACTTAATAAATTTATCACTTGTTGCATCACTTTGTCCTTAATGAAGATATTAACTTATTATATTGCTTGATCTAACCTAATGATGGTGGCATATTTGCCACTTATTGTGGTTAATGTGACAATTTTGGTTCTGACTGTACTAAAGGAAAAGTAATGAAAATAGTTGTGCTTGCAACGAACAAGTGCGTGGTTTCAGCACTTTATGGTGTGTTAGATGTTTTCTATGCGGCAAACTATTGTGCAGAACAACGTTATGGTAAAGGGATAAAGGACAATTTAGATTGTCAAATCATTACAATAGATAATAAAGCTGTTGTTGGTTATAACGGTATTCAAGTGATGCCTACGCAGCTGTTAAGTCACGATGAAGTACCTGATGTAATTATTGTCTCCTCATCAGTACTTCCCGTTTTAGAATGTTGCGCAGATTCAGTAAATATTGAACAAAAACAACCATTAGAGCTTTGGCTTAAACACTGTAATCAACATGGAACTATTATCTCTAGTTACTGCACAGGGAGTTTTTTGCTTGCTGAATGTGGTTTACTGACGGGAAAAGTTGCAACAACGCATTGGCGTAGTTCAGATTTGTTTCGAAAGCTTTATCCATTCATTCGTTTAGATAGCGAACAATTGATTGTTGATAACGGTAATATCGTCTGTTCAGGAGGAGCAATGGCTTATATCGATTTAGCACTCTATTTAATTGAACGATTAATTGGCAGGGATGTTGCGACAGATTGTGCAAAGTTAATGGTATTTGATCCTGTTAGGCAAAAGCAATCTCCTTATGTGACATTTCAAAGCCAGAAAGATCATGCTGATCAAGCAATATTAAAAGCACAAGAATGGCTAGAAAGGCACTTTAAAAGTGAGATCTCAATTGATGATCTAGCAGATAAGGTCGGTTTAGGCTCAAGAACTTTTAAAAGGCGATTTAAAATAGCGACTAATGAAAATCCATTAAATTATTTACAGCGTATTCGGGTTGAACAAGCTAAAAGTAAGCTAGCAAAAACCACAGATTCTATTAATAATATTATTTGGTCAGTTGGCTATGAAGATGTTAGTAGTTTTAGACAGTTATTCAAACGCTTTACCGGTCTAACTCCTCGTGATTACCGACAAAAGTTTGCCGTTCACAGTACTATTTAGATTTATTCGCTGAATAATGAGTATTAAGCCAATAAATGATAAAACTTAGATGTTTAGGCACTTTATAGTGACATTTGTTGTCAATTACTCTTCGCTATTCCTTTTTTTGGGTCGAAACCAATTAAATTTCATGGTTAAAACTTAAGAGATATTAAAATTTAATATAAAAAAAGCAGCGAAAGCTGCTTTTTTTAGAATAACTCTTTAAGAGAACATAATATTCAACTGAATAATTATCTATCTTGTAGAGGTACAAATTCACGGTTGATTTCGCCAACATAATTTTGACGAGGACGACCAATTTTTTGTCCTGGTTGAGATAACATTTCATCCCAATGAGAAATCCAACCAACGGTACGAGACATAGCGAAGATCACTGTGAACATACTTGAAGGGATACCAATTGCTTTAAGGATGATACCTGAGTAGAAATCTACATTCGGGTAAAGTTTCTTCTCAATAAAGTACGGATCTTCTAATGCTACTTTTTCTAATGCCATAGCAACATCAAGTAATGGATCTTTAATACCAAGCTCTTTTAACACTTCATGACAAGTTTCACGCATTACGGTAGCGCGAGGGTCAAAGTTTTTATAAACACGGTGACCAAAGCCCATTAAGCGGAAAGAATCATTTTTATCTTTTGCTTTAGCAACAAATTCATCAACACGTTCTAATGAACCAATTTCTTCTAACATGGTTAAACAGGCTTCGTTAGCACCACCATGAGCAGGGCCCCATAAAGAAGCTACACCGGCAGCAATACATGCGTATGGGTTAGCGCCTGAAGAGCCAGCTAAACGTACCGTTGATGTTGAAGCATTTTGTTCATGATCCGCATGAAGGGTAAATATTCTATCCATTGCGCGAGCAACAGTAGGGCTTACCTTGTATTCTTCTGCAGGTACAGAGAACATCATATGTAAGAAGTTTTCTGCGTAAGTTAAGTCGTTACGCGGATAAACAAATGGTTGACCTATGCTGTATTTATACGCCATTGCTGCAATGGTAGGCATTTTAGCAATTAAGCGATGAGCACTACGCATACGTTGTTCAGCATCATTAATATCTAAGTCGCTATGATAGAACGAAGATAAAGCACCAACTACACCACAAACCATTGCCATTGGATGCGCATCAGGTAAAAAACCTTGGAAAAAATGAGCTATTTTTTCATGAACCATGGTGTGATTAGTGATGATGTCTTGAAATTCATCATATTGAGCTTTGGTTGGTGCATCACCATTTAATAATATATAACAAACTTCTAAGTAATCTGCTTTTTTAGCAAGATCATCAATAGCATAGCCTCTGTGTTGTAAAACACCTTTGCCGCCATCAATAAAGGTAATGGCTGATTCACATGAGGCAGTAGCTAAAAAGCCAGGGTCATATGTGAAGTATCCGTGATTACCCAATGTTCTAATGTCTATAACGTCGTTACCGGCGCTACCTGAAAGAATGGGTAAGTCCGCAACTACTTTACCATCAATGCTGAGAGTGGCTTTTGATTCAGCCATAATGTTTTATCCCCTATCGATACCAATACTGTTTTCTGATCATACATTTTCACTAAATGAAAAGTTAATCAGTTTTTATGAATATAAAACTGCGGGCTATTCTACTTCAAAATACCCCCTAGAAGTCAATTCAATTGTTATAAGATTAGACTAAAGTCAAAGGAAAAGTTGATATCGGTCAATAAATAGCCGCAAGCCTTTAAAATAGCAAGAAAAATGTCGGTCAAGAAAATTGTAATTGAAAAAAATCATCTATATAATCCCTGTTGATCTGTGCTTTATTAAGCAAAATAGCTGTTGCCTGTTAGCAGTTTGTTAAATATTGACTAAGATCATTGGGGGGTTGCTCATTTATTTAATAAATAATGTAGTAACAATAAAAAAAAGTTGAAGGCTCTAAGAGCTCTTTAGGCGCAATCGTGAAAAAACAACGTCCTGTAAACCTAGACTTAACCACTATAAAAATGCATGCCGCTGCAAATGTATCTATTTTACACCGAATTTCTGGTGTGATTATGGTCTTTGCCATTGGTATTTTATTGTGGACACTTTCATTATCTTTATCATCAGCTCAAGGATTCGCTCAAGTAAAATCATTACTTGACGGTTGGTTCTTTAGCTTGATTATCATTGGTATTATTTCTGCACTTCTTTTCCATATACTAGCGGGCATTCGCCACTTTATGATGGACTTAGGCTATTTTGAAGAATTAGACTCTGGCAATGCCACGGCTAAGTTTTCAATGGCACTTTGGTTGGTATTAACCGTAGTGGTAGGAGTTAACTTATGGTAGGTAATGTGGCAACTGTAGGCCGTAATGGCGTACATGACTTTATTCTTATTCGAGCAAGTGCTGTTATCCTTGCGCTATATACATTTTATATTCTAGGTTTTTTTGTTATTACGCCTGAAGTGACTTTTGAAAATTGGCAAGGTTTCTTCGCTTGCATGACAACAAAAGTTTTCACCATTATGGCTCTTTTGGCTTTATTGACCCATGCGTGGATTGGTATTTGGCAAGTTTTGTCTGATTATATTAAACCTGCGTTTATTCGTGGTGTTTTACAATTTTTCTTTGCTGTTACATTACTAGCTTATTTAGTAATGGGCACTTTAACTGTGTGGGGTGTGTAAGTGAGCGTTCCAATTCGTGAATTTGACGCCATTGTTATTGGCGCTGGTGGTGCAGGCATGCGCGCTGCCCTAGCAATATCTGAATCAGGCAAGTCATGTGCCTTGATTTCTAAAGTATTTCCAACTCGTTCTCATACTGTTTCTGCGCAAGGTGGTATCACCGTTGCTCTGGGTAATGCCCATGAAGATCATTGGGAACAGCACATGTACGATACTGTTAAAGGCTCTGATTATATCGGTGACCAAGATGCAATCGAATATATGTGTAAAGTTGGCCCTGAATCAATTATTGAATTAGAGAAAATGGGCTTACCTTTTTCTCGTACAGATGAAGGTAAAATTTACCAACGTCCATTTGGTGGTCAATCTAAAAACTTTGGTGGTGAACAAGCCGCTCGTACAGCAGCAGCAGCTGACCGTACTGGTCATGCACTACTTCATTGTTTGTACCAACAAAATGTTAAAAATAAAACGAACGTTTATTCAGAGTGGTACGCTCTAGATCTAGTTAAAAACTCAGATGGTGCAGTTGTTGGTACAACAGCTATTTGTATTGAAACTGGCGAAGTTGTTTATTTTAAAGCACGTGCAACTGTTTTAGCAACAGGTGGTGCGGGTCGTATTTTTGCTTCAACTACAAACGCTCACATTAACACTGGTGATGGAGTTGGTATGTCACTTCGTGCTGGCATTCAAATGCAAGACATGGAAATGTGGCAGTTCCACCCAACAGGAATCGCAGGTGCTGGTGTACTAGTTACTGAAGGTTGTCGTGGTGAAGGTGGTTACTTACTTAACAAAGATGGCGAACGTTTCATGGAACGTTATGCGCCTAATGCTAAAGATTTAGCTGGTCGTGATGTTGTTGCTCGTTCAATGATGACAGAAATTCGAGAAGGTCGTGGTTGTGAACATCCTCAATACGGTCCTCATATCAAGCTTAAACTTGACCATTTAGGTCGTGAAACGCTTGATAAACAATTACCAGGTGTTTGTGATTTAGCTAAAACATTTGCTCATGTAGATCCTGCCGTTGAACCTATTCCTGTTATCCCTACTTGTCATTACCAAATGGGTGGTGTGCCTTGTAATGTTAACGGTCAAGCACTTAGTTATAATCCTGCAACAGGTGAAGATACGATTGTTGAAGGGTTATTTGCTGTTGGCGAAATTGCCAATGTATCAGTACATGGGGCCAACCGTTTAGGTGGTAACTCATTACTTGATTTAGTGGTCTTTGGTCGTGCAGCTGGTAACTTCCTAGGTACTTACTTAAGTGATACTCAAACGGCTAAAGATGCAAGTGAATCTGATTTAGAAGCAGCTCTTGCTCGCACCAATCGTTGGGAGTCATCAACGAAAGGTGAAGATCCTGTACAAATCCGTAAAGATTTACAACAGTGTATGCAGTTGAATTTCTCGGTTTTCCGTGAAGGTGAAGCGATGGCTCAAGGTATGAAAGAGCTAACTGAAATTCGTGAACGCTTAAAAGAAGCCCGTTTAGATGACAAGTCTTCAGAGTTTAATACGCAGCGTATTGAATGTTTAGAGCTTGATAACTTAATGGAAACAGCATTTTGTTCAGCAAAAGCCGCTAACTTCCGTACTGAATCTCGTGGTGCACATGCCCGTCAAGATTTCACTGAACGTGATGATGAGAACTGGTTATGCCACTCTATCTACACACCAGAAACTGAAGAAATGTCGAAACGCGATGTAAATATGAAGCCTGTTCACCGCGAAGCTTTCCCACCGAAAGCACGAGTTTACTAAGGACTTTATTGTAGGAATTAAATGATGAAACAGTTATTTTCAATTTACCGATATAATCCTGATGTAGATGCTAAACCTTACATGAAAGATTACGAATTAGAAGTGCCTGAAGGCTCTGATATGATGATCCTTGATGCGTTAATCTTGCTAAAAGAGCAAGATGCTACGTTATCATTCCGTCGTTCATGTCGTGAAGGGGTTTGTGGTAGTGATGGTTTAAACATGAATGGTAAAAATGGCTTAGCGTGTATTACACCTTTGTCAGACTTAAAAGCAAAGAAAATTGTTTTACGCCCATTACCAGGTTTACCTGTAGTGCGTGATTTAATTATTGATATGACGCAGTTTTATAATCAATATGAAAAAATTAAGCCATACTTGATTAACGATGGTAAAGATGTTCCAGCACGTGAGCATTTACAATCTCCAGAAGAACGTGAAGAGTTAGATGGTCTATACGAGTGTATTTTATGTGCTTGTTGTTCAACTTCTTGTCCGTCTTTTTGGTGGAATCCAGATAAATTTATCGGTCCAGCAGGTTTATTAAACGCTTATCGCTTTTTAGCTGATAGTCGTGATACTGCAACGGAAGAACGTTTAGATGATTTACAAGATGCCTATAGCGTATTTCGCTGTCACGGTATCATGAATTGTGTTGAAGTTTGTCCAAAGGGATTGAATCCAACGAAAGCTATCGGCCATATTAAGTCGATGTTACTTTCTAGAGCTGTTTAGTTAACAGTTCATTTTGTTAGTTTATTTAAGTGATTTAAGCTTTGCTTGAGTAAACTAACAATTTCTAAACCAATAAAAGGTTTAGTTGTTTTAACCGGGTCGTTTATTTGTCTGCGTTAGTACTTTAACACTGCCAGGTAAACGTATTTGATTTTATTGCTTTTATCCCATAAAGGAACAGGCAATGCCAGAAGGTGTAATGAAGGCTTGGATAGAGTCTTCCCATTTAAGTGGCGCTAACGCTACTTATATTGAAGAATTGTACGAATCTTACCTAGATAATTCGCAATCTGTATCTGCAGAGTGGCGAGAAGTATTTCAACAATTGCCAAAAATTGAAGGTGCCGAGCTCGAATATCGCCACTCTACAATTCGCGATGAATTTAAAGTTCTCGCTAAACAATCACAAAAAACAGTGGTTGTTACTGGTGGTGATGCCAAACAAGTTAAAGTACTTCAGTTAATCAATGCATATCGATTTCGTGGTCATCAAAATGCCAACCTTGATCCATTAGGTTTATGGCAACGTGATAAAGTGCGCGATTTGCAATTGTCACATCATGAATTATCAGAGAACGATTTTGACAAAGAATACAACGTAGGCTCACTTGCTATTGGTCAAGATACCATGAAGCTTGGTGACTTATATAAAGCGCTAAAAACCACTTATTGTGGTTCGGTTGGTGCTGAATATATGCATATCACCTCAACGGACGAAAAACGTTGGTTACAACAACGTCTTGAATCCGTGCAATCACAAGCTAAGCTAACGGTTAGCGAAAAAGAAGAAATTCTTAAAGGGTTGATTGCTGCAGATGGCCTTGAAAAATATTTAGGAGCTAAGTTTCCAGGTGCTAAACGCTTCTCACTTGAGGGTGGAGATGCACTAGTTCCAATGCTGAAGGAGTTAATCACTCGCGCTGGCGCTAATGGCACTAAAGAAGTTGTCATGGGCATGGCTCATCGTGGTCGTTTAAATGTTTTAGTTAATGTCATGGGTAAAAATCCAACCAAACTTTTTGATGAGTTTGGTGGTAAACATGACGAAGCATTAGGCTCTGGTGATGTTAAGTATCATCAAGGTTATTCATCTGACTTTGTTACTCCAGGTGGCAACGTTCATTTAGCTCTTGCATTTAATCCATCACATTTAGAAATTGTTAATCCTGTAGTTATCGGCTCGGTTCGTGCGCGTCAAGACAGACGTAATGACGAAAATGGTGATTTGGTACTACCGATTACGCTTCATGGTGATTCAGCTATTGCTGGTCAAGGTGTTGTACAAGAAACTTTTAATATGTCGCAAGCGCGAGCATTTAAAGTCGGCGGTACTATTCGCATTGTCATAAATAACCAAGTGGGTTTTACTACATCAAAAGCTGAAGATACTCGCAGTGGTGAATACTGTACTGATATTGCAAAAATGGTTCAGGCACCAATTCTTCATGTTAATGGTGACGATCCAGAAGCAGTTATTTTAGCAACACAAATTGCCCTTGATTATCGTAACGAATTTAAGCGTGATGTTGTTATAGATTTAGTTTGTTATCGTCGTCATGGACATAATGAAGCTGATGAGCCAAGTGCCACTCAACCATTAATGTACAAGGTTGTTAAAAAGCACCCAACACCACGTCAATTATATGCAGCCAAACTTAATAGTGAAGGAAGCATTGCAACAGCTAAGTCGGACGAGTTAGTCAATTATTATCGTAAGCTATTAGACGAAGGTCAGTGTACCGTAGAACAATGGCGACCAATGACTGAACATTCTGTTGATTGGACTCCTTATTTAGGTCACGACTGGGATGATGCTTATGATTGCAGCATGCCACTTGATAAACTTAAAACGTTAGCTCAAGGTATTGCAACTTACCCTGAAACACATCCTGTGCATGGTCGAGTAAAGAAAATTTATGAAGACCGCGTTAGAATGGCCAATGGTGAGAAATTGCTCGATTGGGGTATGGCTGAAAATTTAGCCTATGCAGCAATTGTCGATGATGGGCAAAGAGTTCGTATCACCGGGCAAGATGCTGGTCGCGGTACATTCTTCCACCGTCATGCGGTATTGCACAATCAGCAAGATGCGAGTACTTATTTACCTCTACAAAATATCAGTAAAGGGCAAGGACCATTTGATGTTCATGATTCTGTATTGTCTGAAGTATCAGTGCTTGCTTTTGAATATGGTTATACCACCGCGGAGCCGGCTGGTTTAACTATATGGGAAGCGCAATTTGGTGATTTTGCTAACTGTGCCCAAGTGGTTTTTGATCAATTTATAAGTTCAGGTGAACAAAAGTGGGGGCGCTTATGTGGTTTAACCATGCTGCTTCCTCATGGCTATGAAGGACAAGGTCCTGAGCATTCATCTGCTCGTTTAGAAAGATTCTTACAGCTGTGTGCTGATCATAATATGCAAGTGTGTGTACCATCAACACCTGCACAAGTATTTAATATGTTGCGTCGTCAAGTGGTTCGTCCTATGCGTCGTCCGCTTGTAGTTATGTCACCTAAATCATTATTGCGTCACCCATTAGCTGTTTCTTCATTAGATGAATTAGCCAGTGGTGTTTTCCATAATGTCATTGGTGAAGTTGATGATATCAATGCAAAAGATGTTGAACGAGTCGTGTTCTGTAGCGGTAAAGTTTATTACGAGTTATTAGAGCAACGCCGTAAAAGTGAGCAGAATAATGTTGTTATTATTCGTATTGAGCAACTTTATCCATTCCCAGAAAAAGAGCTAAGGGCGGAGCTGGAGCAATACCAGCACGTTAAGCAATTTGTTTGGTGTCAGGAAGAGCCGCAAAACCAAGGCGCTTGGTATTGTTCGCAGCATCATTTTAGAATGACAATCCCTGAAGGTACTTATTTGACATATGCTGGCCGTAAGGCTTCTGCAGCTCCGGCGGTAGGTTATATGTCTGTCCATGTTAAAGAACAGCAAGCGTTAATTAATGACGCATTAACTGTTGAATAAACTAGTTTTGCTAGTGTAAGTGAAGGAATAAAATAAATGACAACCGAAATTAAGGTTCCTGTTTTACCTGAATCAGTTGCTGATGCAACTATCGCTACTTGGCATGTACAGGTAGGTGACAAAGTATCTCGCGATCAAGTATTAGTAGATATTGAAACTGATAAAGTGGTATTAGAAGTACCAGCAACATCTGACGGTGTTATCACTGATATCAGCCAAGCTGAAGGTGCAACAGTCTTAGGTGACCAAGTGATTGCTATCCTTTCTGAAGGCGATGCTGAAGTATCATCTCCAGCAAGTACAGCTCCAGCTGCCTCAACTACAGCCTCAAGTGGTGAAGCACTTGATATTCTAGTGCCAGTATTGCCAGAGTCTGTTGCTGATGCAACCGTTGCTACTTGGCATGTTGCCACTGGAGATGCAGTAGCTCGTGATCAAGTTATTGTAGAAATTGAAACTGATAAAGTCGTTTTAGAAGTGCCAGCAACTGCTGATGGTGTAATGGGTGAAATATTACATGCAGAGGGTGATACAGTTTTAGGTCAACAAAAACTTGGTACATTAAACGCAGGTGGAAGTGCTGCAGCGCCAGTTGCTTCTGAAGAAGAAGCAACCAGCTCTGATGATTTAGCTAGTCCATCAGTTCGTCGTTTAATGACTGAAAAAGGTTTAACCGCTGCTAATGTTAAAGGCTCGGGTAAAGGTGGACGTATCACTAAAGAAGACGTTGAAGCTGCTGCTAACAAGCCTGCCGCTGCTCCTGTCGCAAAAGCGGCGACTCCTGCTCCAGCAGTACAAGAGTTAGGTGAGCGTACACAAAAACGAGTACCTATGACTCGTTTACGTAAAACAATTGCGACTCGTTTATTAGAAGCGAAAAATTCAACGGCAATGTTAACGACGTTTAACGAAGTTAATATGAAGCCAATTATGGATCTTCGTAAGCAATATAAAGACTTGTTCGAGAAAACCCATGATACGCGTTTAGGCTTTATGTCTTTTTATGTGAAAGCGGTTACTGAAGCATTAAAACGCTACCCGGCAGTTAATGCGTCAATCGATGGTGATGATATTGTTTATCATAACTTTTTTGATATCTCTATTGCGGTTTCTACGCCGCGTGGCTTAGTTACACCTGTATTACGTGATGCAGATCAACTTGGTATGGCTGGTATTGAAAACGGCATTCGTGCGTTAGCGATTAAAGGTCGTGATGGCAAGTTGTCAATGGCTGAAATGCAAGGTGGAAACTTTACTATCACTAATGGTGGTGTATTTGGCTCATTACTTTCGACGCCAATTTTAAACTTACCACAAGCAGCAATTTTAGGTATGCATAAAATCCAAGACCGTCCAATGGCGGTTGATGGTAAAGTAGAAGTTTTACCTATGATGTATTTAGCACTATCTTACGATCATCGTTTAATTGATGGTAAAGAATCAGTTGGTTTCTTAGTAACGATTAAAGAGTTATTAGAAGATCCAACTCGCTTACTACTTGATATCTAGGTTTGAACTCTGGGTTAGTCATTAGTGATTAACCGAATATATTAAACCCGCACTATATAATAGTGTGGGTTTTTTTATGCTTTTTATCTCATCTAAAATACCACCTAGAAGATAATGAATATTCATTCGATTATGTTAATTATTTGATAATAACTTCGCGTTATAACTTTTGTTTGGTCATCTAATAAAAAAAGATCAGATCTAGACTATAGTATTAGCTCTAAAGGCTTTGTTCTTTAGAGCTTTTGTACTATAATCGGTCAACTTTTTTCGATGGTAGTGGTTTTATATAAATTTTTATAAAAAATCGTTATCATTTTCATCTACAGATAAATGGATAAAACACCATGAATTTGCATGAGTATCAAGCGAAACAATTATTCGCTGAATATGGTTTACCAGTTTCTGAAGGGTTCGCTTGCGACACTCCTCAAGAA
>Ga0105355_10001022_pt1 | contig 26032 bp, 17 predicted proteins | sample GOMGulsemesocosm_2_FD_83508 | JGI IMG/M metagenome (GOLD analysis project Ga0105355, IMG submission 83508) | Methane-oxidizing microbial communities from mesocosms in the Gulf of Mexico - GOM9C Gulf of Mexico | ecosystem: Environmental > Aquatic > Marine > Cold seeps | place: Gulf of Mexico...
CTTGTTGAATTAAATCACCCACACCATCCCAATCTTGCTGTGCTATTGCAGAAGTAACTAAACCTAAATTTGCACCTGCAGAAAAATTATCAGCTTCATTATGAATCACCAGTGCAACAAAATCTTGCTCAACTTTTTCAATACTTTGGCGTAATAAACTTAAGATATCTAAATCAAAAGTATTCATTTTGCTATGAAATTCAAAACAGGCAATGCCATCACCTATATCCCATAAACTGGCTGATACATTTTCTAAAACAGCTGGCTTTTTTAATTTAATATCTGAAAGTAATAAAACCCCATCTGCTCGTGGAACAGGCAGAAACTTCGTTGATGATGATCGATATTCAAGCTGGCCTGAGTTAGTTTTATAAAAACAACTCGTTAATAAAATTTCAGGTATTTTCTCTGCTGGGTTTTGATGCTTTAGTTTATTTACAAACCAGTCAACACCGATTTTGTCCAATAATTCAAAGGGGCCATATTGCCAGTTATATCCCAATCTCATGGCTTCATCTACTGAAGTGATTTCATCGGAAATTTCAGGTATTAAATTCGCGGCATAAAGCAAAGTTTTAGAAATTACAGTCCATGCATAGTTAGCATACTTATCATCTAAAGATAAAAATGTCTGTAGACCTTGTTTATGGGCAACGTTTAAACAATCTAAATTAGGTTTTATACTAGCCCTGTATTCACCCGTTTGTAAATTAATCGATTCCTTGATTCTTTTACCTTCAGATTTATTTAAACGATAAAAGCCACCTTTTCCTTTACGACCTGTATAGCCATCCTTAATCATTTTGTTAAATAATTCAGGTGTATTGTTAACTTGGTGGAAAGCATCACCTTCTGGTAACTGCTGCATACTTTGCATAATATGAGGGATTAAGTCTAATCCGACTAAATCTAATAATCCAAATATGCCTGTTTTAGGAATACCAAAAGGCACCGATAATAAGGCATCGGCCTCTTCAACAGTTATACCTTGTTTAAAAGCTTCTAATAATCCACATTGTACCCAGTAGATACCAATTCGGTTGGCTATAAAACCTAGCGTGTCTTTACAATCAACACAGCTTTTTCCTAATTTATTTTCAGCAAAGCTCCTAACAGCATTTGTAAGTTTACTTTGAGCCCCACTACTCACGATCTCCAACAACCGCATATACCTGGGCGGGTTAAAAAAATGAGTAATCATAAACCGACTCTGAAAACCTGCTGATAAACCATCCACTAATTGTCGAAAAGGTAAGGTCGAAGTATTTGATGAAATAACGGTTCCAGAACTACAAATTTTTTCTAATTTCAAATATAGTATTTTTTTTATCGCTAAATCTTCAATCACCGCTTCTATTACCCAATCAACATCAGCTAATAACTCTAAGTGATCATCAATATTACCTACAGTGATTAAACGTGCATTATTTTTGTGCATTAAAGGAGCTGGATTAGCCTTTAATAGATTTTTAACTGCTGTTTCAGCAATAATATTGCGGTTATTAACCTCAATCCCTTTAATCTTCGGCACAATATCTAACAAATAAACAGGGATACCCGCATTACTAATATGGGCAGCAATACTTGCTCCCATCACACCAGCGCCTATAACCGCTACTTTTTGAATATTCATTAGATTGCCTCCAGAATGGTTGCAATACCTTGGCCACCTCCAATACATTGGGTGGCTAGTGCATATTGTTTATGTTCCCTTTGTAATAAACTGGCTGCTTTTCCTACAATTCTTGCCCCTGTAGCACCTAGAGGATGTCCTAAAGCAATAGCGCCTCCGTCTAGATTTAATTTAGGCGCAGGAATAGGAAGGTCTTTTAAAACGGCTAAAGACTGAGCTGCAAATGCTTCATTTAACTCTACAACATCCATATCAGCTAAAGAAAGATTAGCTCTTTGTAAGGCTTTCTGGCTAGCAATAACAGGTCCTATTCCCATAATTTCTGGGGCACAAGCAGAAACAGCAATAGATTTAATTCTCGCCATTTTATTAAGTCCGTGCTTATCGGCATAGTCTTCACTACAAAGTAATACAGCTGCAGCCCCATCGGTTAAGGGAGAAGATGTTCCCGCTGTAACAGTGCCAGTTGCATTAAAGACAGGTTTTAAATTTGCAAGATCTTCAAGTGTAGAATCAGCACGAATACAGCCATCTTTAGAAAGCAAGCCCCCTTTTATTGTTTCTATCGTTATAATTTCATCATCAAAATAACCTTGTTGCTGTGCCTTAAATGCTTTTCGATGACTTTCTAAAGAAAATTGTTCTTGTGCTTGACGACTGACTTGATATTTATCGGCCAAATTTTCAGCTGTCTCGCCCATATTTAAATAAGCTTCAGGGTATGATTGATAAAGTGCAGGATTAGGCATCATATTATATCCACCCATTGGCACTCGAGACATTGACTCAACGCCCGCACAAATAAATACCTCACCTGCATTCATTTGAATTGCACCTGCAGCATTATGAATAGCTTGCATTGATGAGCCACAAAAACGATTAATCGTCGTCCCTGCAACTGAAATTGGCAAGCCAGCTAAATGAACAACTAAACGCGCCATATTCATTCCTTGTTCGCCTTCAGGAAAAGCACAGCCTAAAATCAGGTCTTCAATATCTTGCTGATTTATGGGTGCTTTTTTCACCAGCCCTTTAATAACTTGGCCGACAAGATCATCAGCTCTCACTTTGGCTAGTTGACCTTTATAAACCGGTGTGAACGGTGATCGACAATATGCAACAATCACTATGCTTTTCATGTTCTATCTCCATCAATGAAGTAAGAAATAAAAGAACCTACTATTTTAGTCTGGAATTAAAGGCACAAGTTCAAACTAAGTGAATTTGATATCACCTTTTAAACTTAAAGCCGAAACCTGTTTTGCTAGAAAAGTATTAATAGTTTCCCAGGTAGCACCAATATTTTCCATTAAAATACCATGCCGATCAGAAGGAATGATAACTAACTCTTTAGATGTAGAGCTAACCTTATCTATAATAATGTCAGCACTTTGTATATCCACAATAGGATCTTTATCTGCATATATAATAAGAACAGGTATTTCTATTTTATGTAGCTGATTATCTACTAAATCATCCATTAATCGCGTTAATTCATACAAGCTTTTAACAGGCACATGACTATAATTAATAGTTTTATGTTCTGGCTCATTTTCAAGAAATGGTTTTACCCCTTTGGCAGACGAAACCCAGTTAGTTAAACGATTAGTCCCATGTAACAAAGGAATAAATAAAAACGATTTGTCTATAAACTTAATAGGAACAGCTAATGCGATAACAGCAATGACTTTATCATTATTTTCTGCTGCTAATTTAAGCGCTAACGCCCCTCCTGTAGAAAAGCCAATAACCACCACCGAATCACAATAAGCATTAATGATTTTTAGCCCTCTTTGCACCGAATTAAACCAGTCTTCAAAAGTTTGCTTTCTTAAATCATAAGGCGAGGTTCCATGACCTTTTAATCGTATTGCCAAAACACTATAGCCTTGTTGTACTAATGCCTCTGAAAGCCCTCTTACTTCGGCAGGTGAAGCGACTAAACCATGAATTAAAAGTACCCCTACCCCATTCGCTTTTTTTGGTCTCAATAAAAAAGGGGCTGGATTTTCATCGGCTTGTTCTTTATCGTTTATATCTTGATAGCGAGCATACGAATAACGTTGTTTATCCCAAGCTAAGGAAATAATCTCATCATTAAAAGCCCATTCTGCCAATTGTTCTTCAGATACTTTTAAACAATCCTTGTACGCCTTAATCAACGTTTTTCTTACGGCACTAATAGGTTCTACTTCGTTATTGTAGACAGCAATTAGATTTTCCATTCTAATGGTGTCAAAGTCATTTTCTTCACAAAGCTTAGGTAAAAACTGATAATTATCATGATATGAAATAATCAGACCTGTTGATTCAGCCACACAGATAAAATGCTCAAAACGCTTACTTTTTCCCTCTAGCAAATCATTATATTCATCAGGATTAAGTAGACTGCGATGTAAGTTAATATTCTTTTTATTTTGCAACTTTTTAATCGCAACATACAGCGTTTTATAAAAACACTGTTTTTTTATCTGCTGCTGTCCCTGCTGCATACAATACATAATGAGTGTTGAAGCTAAATGACTTAAATTAATTGTCACATTGGCATATATATCTTCCATATATTTATTTCGTGTATGCTTCGCACTTTTTCTAAAATAGTAGCCTAATAATTTTTGTTTCCAATTTTTAGGTAAGGTGTAGAGTGAAAATATATCATGCAGTGAATTAAATTCAGTAGACACCATTTCCAGTAAATATTTATTCCACCAATGCCATTGCTGGTAAGGGTCAATAGGCTTACCCATACGTAAATCCATATCAGTATCTTTCAGCATAATATTACCTTCAACCAATAATTCTTCAGTCTGCTTTAGGCTTAATCCATCAGCTAAAAAATTAACGCCTTTGAATAACAAATTTTCTGACGAACGTATGGGATAAAAAGTGATATTAGCAGGAACAATCAAGGTAGGTTTAAGCGATGTTTCTAATAACTGATCCAAAGAATCCAGTTTTAACTGATCTTTCCATAACATCAGTTGAGCATGGTTCTTATTACAATAAGCATTGCGAACTGTTGCTTTAAAAGCTTCTATCCCTTGAGCTAAAACAGCGGCTCCCGTATGTTGCTTACGTCGTTCTCCTGTAATACCTGAATAGATACTGTAATGCCCATGTTTATCAAACACTCGACGGTCTTTAACCATTCCCCCTTCAGGAAAAATAATTATTTTTCGCCCCAGAAATACCTGTCTGGCAAGGTCTGCAAATAGATGCTGATGATCATGAGGAATAACACCAATATTATTTAGATAGGCCGCAAACACAGTGTCATTTTTAAAGAACTCACTCGAGGCAATCGCACAGCTATATTCACCCGTTTCTTCATAAATCAAAAATTGAGGAATAAAGGTTTCAAAGCGTGAAAAATGATTACATAAAAAAATATCGCCCTGTAAAGCTTGCTGATTAGCATGCAGTTTCATGTTTACTTTCAACATCTTTGTTAATGAGCGTACAACTCTTATAGACCAGTCATATGTCTTAACATCAATATCTTTTAAGTCATCATAAACATGCCTTGTGCTCATATTTTTAACCTTTACGAAAACAAAATCAATAACACTAGAATTGATATTGGAACTAGCGATTAAAAATATAGACAAATTAACTAGGGTAAAGTTGTATAAAAAGACTAATTAAATTATTTTTAGATAAAGGGGAAGGATAATGAAATTACCCATTAAAGGTGGCTGTCATTGTGGTGAAGTAAAATATGAAATTACAGAACTTCCTATTGGTGCAGGAAACTGTCACTGCCGAAGCTGTCAAAAAACGGTTGGTACAGCCTATATGCCAGTATTATTTATTCCCTATAAATCATTAATCATTACTGGAGAATATAAGGAGTATGCTACTTTAGCTGATAGTGGAAACACAGTTTACAGGGGGTTTTGCCCTCAATGTGGGACATCCCTATTTGGCAGGAATTCAGGAAATGATAAGATTAGACCTGTAAATGCGGCAACACTGGATGACCCAAGTAACTATCAGCCGCATATGGACTTTTGGGTATCTGATGCTCAAGCCTGGGATATTATGGACCCTAATTTACCGAAATTTGATAAAAACCCTAAGCACCTATAAAGGATAGTGGAGCAAATCTATTATTATAGTTTATCTATTTGGGGCGCAGGCTTTAGCCTGCTTTTGAGCTAAAGAATGCAGGTTAAAACCTGCGCCCCAAAGACTACTACCAATGATAATATTTTATTAAAGCTACAAATTTAACCCATTACCCTAAAAAGAATAACGACTCGATATTAATTCACCAATATAGCAATATTAATTACCAGTAAAATAAAAGAAACACCTTTCCAAAACACCACGGGATCACGCTCTAATAAGGGTGGACGCGTTTCATTATGGAATACCTTATTTGGGTGACGCAGATCATATAAAAACTCTGATATTTCTGAGTAACGCTTAAAAGGGTTTGGATGTAATGCCTTTTTAAGTGTGCCATCTATCCACAGGGGAATATGCCTATCATCATGTGATAAAGGAGTGTATTTTAATTTATTTTGTGCTGATCTAGTAGTCGCTTTTGCTACCTGTGCACCATATGGTTGCTTTCCCGTTAGCATTTGATAAGTGATTACAGCTAAAGAGAATAAATCCGCATTTGACTTACCCTCCTCTCCCAACATGTATTCTGGTGCAGTGTATTGCATAGTACCCAAAAAATTGGCTCTTTCAATAGGGCTAGTAATTTCCACAATACCGGCCACTTTAGTCGAACCAAAATCAATGATTTTTACCGTTCCTGTATTATCAATCATAATATTTTCAGGTCTTATATCCTGATGTAACATTTCTAATCGATGAAATGCACGCAAACCTTTAGCAATTTGTTCTACAATGCCTCTTACCGTTTCTAAATCAGGTGCGGGGTTATCTCTCATCCATTGCGTTAAAGTCTGTCCATCAATATATTCCATAATGATATACAGAAATTTACGTTGTCGTGTTTGAGGACAGGGTTTTAACACATTTGCACTATTATTGATCCGTCTAGCAATCCACTCTTCCATCAAAAACCGTTCTAAATATGAAGTATCGCCTTGTAGATCAATGGAAGGTGTTTTCATAATCACTTGAGTGTCTGTTTCAATGTCTAGAGCCAGATAAACATGGCTACGACTGCTGGCATAAACTTCTCTGATTATTTTATATCCATCAAATTCCATTCTGGCTTCTAAAATAGGCGGGAATGGTAATTCAGTTAATTGTTGATAAATTTCCTCTACATTCTGAGTAGGTAGATCATCAACCCTCAATATTTGTACCGTTAAGTTATCATCACTTCCCTGCTCGTAGGCTTGGTCGACAATGGCTTTTGCAGCTGCATCTAAATTATCACTATGTTCAGTAATAACTTTAGCCATAATTTTTGAATTAACAAATTCATAAATCCCATCCGTTACAAAAAGAAATGTATCTCCACGATCAACTTGAAAAGAATCGTAATCAATCTCTAATCGTGCATTAATACCCATCGCCCGACTCAAATAACTTTTTTCTTCAGATACCCAAAGCCTATGATCATTAGTTAATTTTTCTAAGGAATTATCACGCAAACGATAAATACGCGTGTCTCCTAAATGAAAAATATGTGCTGTGGTCGATTTAATGATCATTGCACTTAATGTACAAACATAGCCTCTATCTTTATCAAAACGATATTGGCCTTGCTGGGTTTGTGAATACAACCAAGAATTAGTTGCACTAAGTACTTGATGTGCTGATTTTTTTACTGACCAAGCTTCTGATGTACAGAAGTAGTCATCTAAAAAACCAGTGATAGTAGCCTGACTAGCAACATGCCCTACATTACTACTACTAATACCATCAGCTAAAGCAATGGCAATACCTTTTGAGGTTAATTGAGGTTCTTCGGGTATTGATACACCATGAAAATCCTGGTTAATTTTCTTGCGACCTTTATCAGAATATTGTCCTACAGATACTTTTAATTGGCTGGGCATGATGAAAAACCTTTGAAAATGATATTTTGAATTTATTTTTTTTGCGCTGACTTTAGTCTGCATTCTATATGAATTTTGCAGACTAAAGCCTGCGCCCCATATATTAAATAGTCTTTCATAAAAAAGCCCCAATCCTATCTAAAGGATTGAGGCTTCAATTTACCAAAACTGATAAGCTTATTTTAAGTTACGTTCTGGACTCATTCTTACATGTGTGTAGTACAGTGGTAAGCCAACAAAGACTGAGCCACCTACCAAGTTACCCAGTACCGTTGGGATCTCATTCCAGACTAAATAATCTAGAACAGTAAAATCCCCACCCATAATCATAGAAAACGGAAATAAGAACATATTTACAATTGAATGCTCAAAACCCATAAAGAAGAAAAGCATAATAGGCATCCACATTGCCATCATTTTTCCTGTAGCAGAAGTAGAAATCATCGCACCTACAACACCCATTGAAACCATCCAGTTACATAACATGCCACGGATAAAAATAGTAAACCAGCCACCCATGCCATGCGCTTTATAACCTAAAGTTCTAGATTCACCAATTGAACCTACTTTTGCCGCGATAACGCCACCATCGGTGTTATACCCAACAGTTAAAATAAAAGACATCATAAAAGCAACAGCTAAAGCACCAGCAAAGTTACCTACAAACACTAAACCCCAGTTTCTTAATACTTGCCCCACAGTTACACCAGGTCTTTTATCTAACAGTGCAAGAGGAACCAATGTAAAAACACCTGTTAATAAGTCAAATTTCATTAGATATAGCATAATGAACCCAACAGGGAAAAGTACAGCACCTAATAAAGGAGAGCCTGTTTTTACCGCAACAGTAATTGCAAATATAGCCGCAAGTGCTAATGTTGCACCTGCCATGAAAGCGCGAATTAAAGTATCTTTTGTTGACATATATACTTTAGCTTCACCAGCGTCTACCATTTTGGTGACAAATTCTGTGGGTTCTAAATAAGACATAAATTTCTCTCTTTACCTTCAATAATGATTATGGATTAAGCTTATTAAACTTATATTTATAGTTATCATTAGCTATCAAGCAAACACCATACCAAAATAGTCACACCTAAGCTATAGTGTTGTTATCCCGAGTATTTATAAGATTATTCATCCTTTTATAACTATTTCAAAAATCATCAAAGAGCACCTTTTCAGTGCAAGTGCTACTAAACACACACCATAAATAGGGGCATTTTATTTAATCACCTTCTCCTGAAGAATAATACTGCTTTCATAGCATTACCTAATATAAGTAAGCCATATGCACTACTAAAACCACTAGACGCACTAAAACAGTGCAAATAATTACAAGCTTCTTACCTAAATCCCTTTTAAATCAACACAATTCAAGACCTTATTTATGGCATACTACCTGCATTAAGATACTAAAATACGATTTACGCATTATTTAGAGGATAGCATGAGCAAAAAGCAAACCTTAGTTGTTATTGGTAACGGCATGGTAGGACATAATTTCTTAGAGAACCTGGTGGCCAGCGATATCAAAGATAATTATGAGATTGTGACTTTCTGCGAGGAAGTTCGCCCAGCATACGACCGTGTACATTTAACAGAGTTCTTCTCAGGTAAATCTGCAGAAGACTTATCAATGGTAACGGAAGGTTTTTTTGAAGAAAATAATATAAAAATCCACCTTGGCGACAAAGCGGTTGAAATTGATACTCGCAATAAATTTGTTACCTCTGCTAAAGGTGCAGCAATAAGCTATGACAAATTAGTCTTAGCAACAGGTTCATACCCTTTTGTTCCCCCTGTTGCTGGGCATGATAGAGACAATTGTTTTGTCTACCGAACAATTGAAGATTTAGAAGCAATGACTACTGCTGCTAAAACAGCTAAAGTCGGTGCGGTTATTGGTGGTGGTTTATTAGGTTTAGAAGCAGCTAAAGCCCTGCAAGATTTAAAGCTTAAAACACACGTTGTACAGTTCTCTCCTCGTTTGATGTCTGCTCAGTTAGATACTGGCGGTGCACAAATGCTGTCAGACAAAATTGAAGCATTAGGCGTTTCGGTATTAACAGGAAAAAACACCACAAAAATTATTGATGGTGACAAAAGTAAGCATAAATTAGTTTTTGCTGATGGTACAGAACTAGAAACAGATGTTGTTTTATTCTCAACAGGTATTCGTCCAAGAGATGAAATTGCACGTAGTAGTGGCATAGAAGTTGGTGCTCGTGGCGGTATTGTTATTGATGACCTATGTAAAACATCTGAACCTGATATTTATGCGATTGGTGAATGTGCAGTTTGGAAAGAACAAACTTTTGGCTTAGTAGCTCCTGGTTACAGCATGGCAAGAACGGTCGTTGCCGATCTTGCTGAACAGCTAATTCCTTTTGAAGGTGCTGACATGAGCACCAAATTGAAATTAAATGGTGTTGATGTTGCCAGTATTGGTGATGCTCATGCTAAAACAGAAGGCTCTTTAGTCTACACCTATCAAAATGGTGCAGACGAAATATACAAACGCTTAGTTGTCAGTAACGATAAAAAGAAATTACTTGGCGCAGTTCTAGTGGGTGATGCATCAGGTTACGGTACTTTATTACAGTACGCACTAAACAGTATTGATTTACCCGAACACCCTGATTCTTTAATTATTCCTGGTCGTTCTGATGAATCAGTTGGTTTAGGTCCTGACGCCCTACCGGCTTCTGCACAAATATGTTCATGTTTTGATGTAACCAAAGGTCAAATATGTTCAGCGGTTGAAAATGGCTGTTCATCAATGGGTCAATTAAAAGCAGAAACTAAAGCAGCAACAGGCTGTGGTGGTTGTGCTGCTTTATTAAAATCTGTATTAGATAGTGAGCTAGAAAAATCGGGTATTGCTGTTAGCACTGATATTTGTGAGCATTTTGCCCATACTCGCCGTGATCTATATAACATTGTTATGGTTGAAGATATCAAAAGTTTTGATGTCTTACTAGAAAAGCATGGTAATGGTGGTAACGGTTGTGAAGTTTGTAAACAAGCAGTAGGCTCTATCTTAGCGTCTTACTGGAATGATTATATTCTTAAACAAGAACACCTTAGCTTGCAAGATACCAATGATACTTTCTTAGCTAATATGCAAAAAGATGGTACCTATTCGGTAGTTCCAAGAATGACAGGTGGTGAAGTTACACCTGACGGCTTAATTGCTGTGGGACAAATCGCGAAGAAATATAAACTTTATACCAAAATTACAGGCGGGCAACGTGTCGATTTATTTGGTGCACGTGTAGATCAACTGCCTTTAATTTGGGAAGAGTTAATTGCTGCTGGTTTTGAATCAGGCCATGCTTATGGTAAATCACTAAGAACCGTTAAATCCTGCGTAGGTAGTACATGGTGTCGTTTTGGTGTTGATGACAGTGTGGGCTTAGCTGTTGAACTTGAAAATAGATACAAAGGCTTACGCGCACCCCATAAAATTAAATTTGCTGTTTCAGGCTGTACCCGTGAGTGTGCCGAAGCACAAAGTAAAGATATCGGTGTTATTGCTACTGAAGGTGGTTGGAACTTATACGTCTGTGGTAATGGTGGAATGAAACCTCGCCATGCAGATTTATTTGCTACTGACTTAGACAAAGAAACCTTAATCAAATATATCGACCGCGTATTAACTTTTTATGTGCGTTCAGCTGATCGTTTACAAAGAACTTCTGTATGGATGGAAAATATGGAAGGTGGTTTAGATTATTTAAAATCTATTGTCATTGATGACAAATTAGGTATCTGCTCTTCACTAGAAGATCAAATGCAACATGTCGTTGAAAATTACCAGTGTGAGTGGAAAACAACAATTGCTGATGAATCTAAACTAAAACGTTTCCGTACTTTTATCAACAGTGAAAAAACGGATGATAATATTCTATTCGTTGAGGAACGTGGACAAATTCGTCCTGCGAATGAAGATGAACGCAAACATGCAGCTGTAACGGAGGAAGTATAATGACTAAATGGATTGATATTTGTGCAGCAGATGATTTGCAACCAAATTCAGGTATATGTGCTTTAGTGGACAATCAACAAGTTGCTATTTTTTACATGCCTAAAGAAAAAGCCGTTTACGCCATCAGTAATTACGACCCTTTTGGTAAAGTTCACGTATTATCACGCGGATTGCTAGGTGATATTAAAGGAGAGCCCATGATATGCTCTCCTTTATACAAACAACATTACAGCCTACTAACGGGGATTTGTTTTGAAGATGAAACCGTTAAAAATGATATCTATGCCATTCGTATAGAAAATGATCGCGTAGAAATCAGCTTAGAGGGATAACAAAACCATGAAATACACTTATTATATTACTGACGTTTTTACCAATCAGGCATTTAACGGTGCACAAGTTGCCGTTTTTCCTGATGCAACAGGTTTAGATAAACTTCAAATGTCTTTAATTGCACGAGAATTAAACCTAACTGAAACTGTTTTTCTATCCAAAATGGAAGACCAAGAGAATCATTTTGTAATGAAAATGTTTTCTCCTCATGGGGAAATTGATACTGCTGGACACCCTATTATTGCAGCAGCCTATACATTAGGTTCATGCTTTAGATTATCAATTACTGATGACCATACACCTGTCATATTTCACCAAAATGCTGGCGAAATTGAGGCAAGTGTTACATTTAAAGATAACAAGCCTAGTTTCATCCAATATAAACGTACCGTTTCTCCTATTGTTGATTACTTCACACCAACTGAAACGGAACTATCAAGCTTTTTAGGGATTGATGCGGCATATATTGACACTAAAAAATATTCTACTCGTTTAGTTTGTTGCGGCACACCTTACCTGGTTGTCCCGACTTTCTATTACAAAACTTTGCGTGAAGCTAAATTTGATTTTTCTGCATGGAGCCAATCGATTGCACCACAAACAGCTGCACAAGAGATTTTATTAGTTTCACCTAAAACACCTTCTCAAGATTCTGACTTTGCAATTCGTTTAGTAGGCCCTAATATTGCCTACAACGATGATCCTCCTGTTGGTTCTGCAATCCCAACATTGGCCGCTTTTTTATGTTCTTTCGATCATATGCAAAAAGGGACTTATACTTTCTCTGTACAAAGAGGGGATGAAAAAACACGTCGCAGTATCATTAACCTGGAAATGGATCATAAAGGCGAAGATACTCTTAACCTTCGTGTCGGTGGTGAAGCAGTTATGGTTTCTGAAGGACAGTTTACTTTTAGTTAAGCTTTAGGAGTAGTAAGGGCTTATATTAAAAGCCCTTACTTACTTTGATCTAAATATCATTTTTTTAGGCTATGCCACCACTAAGGGTGGATATAGTTAGCTCTTAAGCCCCTCCTGCAATTCCATCCACCCCCTTCTTACTAATTTGCACCATAAGCGCCACATCTGCACCAAAACAAACCCAGCAAGGTATAGAAAATTACCAACCAAATTACTAGGTTTTTTAACACCATAAAAAACAACAACATACAATAATACACACCATGGCATACCTTTTGCTTTTATAATTAATAACGTTTGACGTTACTCCCAATTGCTTTTAAGCAAACTTAAACCCTTACACGTTAAATACTGTAAGGGTTATTTTTTTAAATGGAGTATCCCTATTTTGTTGAAAACAATCACTACCCCATAGAAACAATATGCTATTCGGTCGTAACAAAAAAAACCCTATTACCATTGCTGATAAAAAAGTTGAAAAGTGGACTTATTCAACTTGCGGCTACTGCTCTACTGGCTGCTCTATAGAGATTGGTACTAATAAAGAAGGCATCCCAGTCTCTTCGCGTGGCGTAGGTGGTGCAGATGTAAACCAAGGTAAACTTTGTTTAAAAGGTATTTTTGAGCATGAATTATTTGAATCTGCAGGCCGAGGTAAAACACCTTTAATCAGAAACGATTTTCATGAATCTTGGGAAGATTCTGGATGGGATGCTGCCACCACTAAAATGGCTGATGAAATCAAGCGTATTCAATCTACTTATGGTCGTGATTCTTTTGCTATTGTTTCAACGGGACAAATTCTGACTGAAGGCTTTTATACTTTAGGCAAACTTGCTCGTGGTGTTATTGGAACCAATAACTATGATGGTAATACCACCCTTTGTATGGCCTCGGCGGTATCTGGGTATAAACGTTCATTTGGTTCTGATGGCCCGCCTGGCTGTTATGAAGATTTTGAACATACTGACTGTTTAATTGCCTGGGGTTCTAATCTTCCAGAACAACACCCCATTATTTATTGGCGTATGAAAGAAGCGCAAGAAAAGCGTAACTTCCCTTTAATTGTCGTTGATCCTCGTGTCACCATGCTGGCTCAAAATGCAGATATGCATTTACCCATTACGCCAGGCACAGATATCGTACTGCAAAACGCTTTAATGCACGTTATTTTAGCTGAAGGTTTAGAAGATAAAGATTATATAAAAGCCAATACTAATGGCTTTGCTGAATTAGAAAAAGAAGTTCAAAACTACGATCCTACTACCGCCTCTAAAATATGTGGAATTGATGAAGATACTATTCGTCATGTTGCACGTATCTATGCTAAAGCTGGCGCTGCGATGAATATTTGGACCATGGGGATTAATCAAAGTACACATGGCTCTGATGGTGTGGTTGGTTTAAACAACTTAAGTTTATTAACAGGTAATATCGGTAAAAAAGGCGGTACTAGCTTATCTATTACGGGTCAATGTAACGCCATGGGCACTCGTGAGTGGTCTTCATGCTCAGGTTTACCCGCTTACCGCCAACTAGAAAACAAACAAGACCGTGAAGATATTGGCAAATTCTGGAATGTTGATCCTGAATTTTTCCCAAAACAACGAGGTATGGCACAAACAGATATTTTCCCTGCGATTGAAACAGGTGAAATTAAAGGTTTATGGTTAGTCGGTACAAATCCAATGACTTCTATGCCTAATACTGCACGTATTCGTAAAACATTAGAAAAACTTGAATGCTTAATCGTACAAGATTCTTATCTTGATGTTGAAACCACTGACTATGCCCATATCTTTTTACCTGCTGCTATTTGGGCTGAAAAAGAAGGTTGCTTTACCAATACTGAAAGACGCGTCAATATCGTCCGCAAAGTAAAAGAGCCTTACGAAAATACCAAAACTGATTTGCATATTTTTAATGAAGTTGCGAAACAGTTTGAGCAATCAGAAAAAATGAACTTTCCTTATAAACCATCCGATGTTTTTGAAGAAATGCGTCATTTATCTAAGGGACGGTTAGTTGATATATCAGGTATGACTCATGATTTGATTGAGGAAAATCGCGGTATTCAATGGCCTTATACTCAAGATCAAGCAGACAAAGGTGAAGCACCCGTTAAAGGTGGCAAGCGTTTATACACAGAAGAAGGTACGTTCCGTTATGCTGACGGCATGGCTAAATTAATTCCCCTACCCTTTATTGATAATAATGAAGTACCTGATGAAAAGTTCCCTTTCTGGCTAAATTCAGGTCGATTAGTTGAACATTTTCATACCCGTACACGAACAGGGAAAATTGGTAATAACAATAAGTACAGCCCTACCCCATTTATGGAAATGAACCCTGATGCTGCGGCCAAACTAGGCATTATTCATCAAAGCTATGTCCGTGTCGTTTCCAGACGTAGTGATGCGGTAGTGATGGTTATGCTGACTCAACGCATACCTAACAATATGGTATTTATTCCTTTTCACTTTTTTGATTGTGTCAATCGTTTAACTTTGGGTTTATTAGACCCTCATTCTCGACAACCTGCCTTTAAACAATCAGCAGTGAGAATTGAACATATTAATCAAGAAGAAGCGGCCAGGATTAATAAGGAAGCGCGAAGTTTTTAAAGCAACACATTCTTAGTTATCAAGCCCTCTCCTGCTGGAGAGGGTTGGGTGAGGAGAAATATAATAATGCTCTTTTTTGAATACCTTATATTTCTCTATATTTAAAATATATTTATTTAGATATCTCCCCACCCAACCCTCCCCATCAAGGGAGGGCTATTAAGAGATTGAAAACGTACAAGTACCAACCTACACATACAAAACCATGATTAAAGTAAGAAGTGACGAACCTGAATACGCTTATCTTTGGGATAAAGAAACCAAAGAAAAAAACCGTTACGGAAAGAACATTGAGTTAACCGAAGAAGGCGATGATCGTAGAGATAAAAGTCTTAATATCAACTGCGATGCTGGAATAGGTGAAAACCCAAACCGAAATAAACAACATGGTTTTTTCCTAAATGCTGATAACTGCATTGGTTGCCATGCCTGTGAAGCGGCTTGTAGTGAAAAGAATGATAACCCCGCACATATTGCTTTTCGTTCAGTAGGTTTTGTTGAAGGTGGGACTTACCCTGATTATCAACGCCTGAATATTTCTATGGCATGTAATCACTGTGATGACCCTGTTTGTTTAAAAGGCTGCCCTACTCGAGCTTACACAAAATTCACTGAATACGGTGCAGTATTGCAAGACCCAGATATTTGTTTTGGTTGTGGTTACTGTACTTGGGTTTGCCCTTACAATGCACCTCAATTAGATCCAGTAAAGGGAGAAGTCAGCAAATGTAATATGTGTGTTGACCGTCTTGAAGTCGGCTTAAAACCCTCTTGTGTAGCAGCCTGTTTAGGTAATGCACTGGACTTTGGTGTGGTTGAAAATATCCCTGAAAACCGCGATCAAGCGATTACTGAAATCCCTGGTTTTCCAACCACAGATATCACTAATCCTAATATCCGTTTTCAACAAAAAAAACAGAATCATCGTGAAATGACACGTACTGATTCTATGCCTATCAAATACCATAAAGATGATGCCCAAGGCATTTATACACCAGTGGTTGATGAAAAGATGGGCAAGAAAAAACATTGGAATTTTCGCTCACTTTTAACCAGTCATGAAAGTGCCCATGTGATTTTTACATTATTCACACAAGCGACTGTCGGTGCATTTTTAATGCTGATTTTAGGCCCTGTATTTGGTGTGGCTGGTTTTGAATTATTACAAGAATTCTCAGTTCATATCAGCTTAGTACTGACAATATTTGTGATTAGCACTATTGGTCTATACAAACTGAATATGCACTTAGGCAAACCACACCGTTTTTATCGTGGTTTTAATAACTTAAGATTATCACCTGTTAGTCGAGAAATTGCAGGTGTATCTATGTTCTATACTGGGCTTCTGGGGTATGCTTTTTTCGCCTTGTTTGATAATGCTTTGATGAGCCTTTTTGCTGATATTTTTGCTTACCTAGCCGTGCTTAGTGGACCTATTGGTTTATTCTTTATGTATAAACTATACCGAATTCCAGCGCGTCCATTTTGGGATCATTGGCAAACAGGTACAGCCTTTTTAGGATCAATGCTTAGCTATGGTGCTTTAATTATTTCCGCTGTTAGTATTATTGCCTTACCGTTATCAGCATTAACAGAACTGATTCCAACTTTAGCTATGATCATCTGTGCTGGCTTATTAATTGAAGGTATTGGTCATTATGCTCACGCTAAAGATATGCTAGTTATCCAAAATGAAGGGGCAGCGTCTCATTACCGTCAAACCACTCAATATGGTAAATCTTATCAATTACGTAATGGCTTATTAGCATTCAGCTTAATTGCAGCTGGTACGATTGTGTTCACAGGGTTATCAGGCATATTTGGCATAGTTTCAGCAACTGTATTAGCTATCACCATGCTGATAACGGCGGCTTTTGGACGCTCATTATTCTTCGTATTGGTTATTCCTACTACCATGCCAGGTGCATTTTTCTGGAAAAATGATGGCTTTGTTGAACATGCCCGTGAAACAGGTTTAGCGGATGCTCCACAACATGGCGTCGTTTATGAAAGACACCATGCTTTTAAAGTGGATGAATTAATTGAAACGATTAAAGAAAATTCACTTAGCGATATGCTTGAGCATATTAAGTGGATTTTTGGTAAGAAAGCAGACTCAACTAACAAGAAAAAGTAAGTTTTCACAAGCGATTCAATCCGCCCAATATCGTTAATATAATTAATCTATGTAGCTTTGGTGCAGCGAAACGGAATCAAGTTTGATTCCACTTTGTTTCATCAAAGCTACAAAAACTTAGCGACATAGCAGACTATATTGGTACACCTTGATTAGCTAGATCATCTGCTTTTTCATTGCCAATATCACCTGAGTGCCCTTTAACCCAAATCCAGTTTATTTTATGTTTAGCAATTGCAGCATCTAATCTACGCCATAAATCTTCATTTTTAACGGGCTTTTTAGCCGCTGTTTTCCAGCCTCTCTTTTTCCAGTTATCCATCCAGTCTGTGATGCCTTGTAAGACATATTTTGAATCTGTATGTAAAGCCACATCACAAGCATGCGTTAATGTTTCTAAAGCCATAATAGCTGCCATCAATTCCATTCTATTATTAGTAGTTTCCTTTTCTCCACCACACAACTCTTTTTTATGGGCTTTATATTGAAAATAAACCCCCCACCCGCCTGGCCCAGGGTTTCCTTTACAGGCTCCATCTGTATAAATGATGACTTGCTCAGTCATGTTTTTTTGTCCTATGTGTTGTTGATTTTAAACCCGATGAGGCTGTTACTAATCGGGTTGGTTTTGCTTTTACAGGGGTTAACGGAATTAAGGTATATCGTCTTTTAACCGCGCGTACAGCATACGCCATAGAAAAACCTGTTCGTTTTCCTAGTTTAAATTTTTCTGTCGTGGTGAGAATAGAATCTAAAGTAAATTCAGAAGTGGTTTTAATTTCAAAATTTAATAATTTTAACCAATCAGCGACTCTAGACCGGTTTATAAAATGCCCTTGCCATGTATTAGACATTTTTTTATTCCACAAAAACTGTAACCTAACCCAAACATTTATTGGATTAAAATTAATAATAATAACTTCACCTTCGGGCTTTAATACACGTTCAATTTCCCTCATAGTTTGAAATCTATGTTCATCGAACTCTAAAAGATGCGGTAAAAGTACTAAATCAACGGTTTCACTTTGGATAGGCAACAAGTAAGATTTTCCACATATCTTAGTCGCTTGTGAGTACCCCTCACCATTTGCATCAAGAATACTGAATTTTTGATAAAGTGAACAATCAATGAAACTATCCTCCCAAGCCAAAGCACCTATTTGTATAATGGTTTGTTTACAACCCACAGTAATAGATCGCTTTAGATATTTTTGCTCCAAAGTTTGTAACATCTTACCTTGAGGCGTTTCATAAAAGGAAAACAAAAACTTTCTTTTCATACTTCAAACTAGAAATAAATACATTTTAATATATAATCAAATGTTTAGATCAATTTAGTGAGATTCATCTTTACATGTCTGCATTCAATTCTATCAGCTCAAGCAAATATTTACTGTATTTGATTATACTCATTACTTCTGGCTGTGCAGAAAAAGCAACCACCCATGCTTTTATAAAAGAACCTCACCCTTCAATTATTGAATATACCCAAATACCTGAAGAGAGACCTTCCTTACAAAGCAGTGACTCAACTGAAGAAATAAAGCCTATTTCAATTGCCCATGCCACTGTATGGGATCGTTTATTTTCACTTTATGCCTTACCTGATGTTGAAAATAAAAAAATTGAACATGAAATACAAAGATATCTAAAACACCCTGAATATATAACAAAAATTCAACGTAGAGCAGAACCTTATTTATACTTTATTCTTGAGCAAATAGAATCAAAACAAATTCCAGGTGAATTAGCTTTACTGCCTATTGTTGAAAGTGCATTTAAACCCCATGCTTTATCAAAAAGTAAAGCTTCTGGGCTGTGGCAATTTATGCCTGCTACAGGCCGCTATTTTGGATTAAAACAGAACTGGTGGTATGACGGCCGAAAAGATATATATACTTCAACACAAGCAGCAACCACATACTTAAAACAACTGAGCAAAACATTTGATGATGACTGGTTTTTAGCCCTTGCTGCTTATAATGCTGGAAAAGGTAATATTAGAAAGGCCATAAGAAAAAATAAGAATAAAGACTTAGCTACTGATTATTGGTCATTATCTTTACGCCAAGAAACAGTAAATTATGTTCCAAGATTATTAGCTATTGCCAAAATACTTGCTAATTCTGAGAAATACAATATTCCTTTATTAGAAATCCCCAATACCCCTCACTTTTCTGTGGTCGATATTAACTCTCAAATAGATTTAAGCATTGCAGCCGAAATGGCAAATGTATCACTTGATGAGTTTTTTATTCTAAACCCTGCATTTAAAAGAAGTAGTACAGACCCTGACGGCCCTTTTCACTTATTAATCCATACAGAAAAGTCAGAAGTATTTAAAACAAAACTTGCCCAAACACTTAAAAAAGACAGGATGAAATGGATACGTCATCAAATTAAAGCTGGGGAAAATTTAGGCATAATTGCTAGAAAATATAATACATCTATTAATGCTTTACTTAAAGGTAATCATTTAGAAAATAGTAATATCAGAGCAGGAAAATACCTGCTTATTCCATCCTCTTTAAGAAAAACTGATAAGCAAGACAAACATATTTATACAGTAAAAAAAGGAGATACCTTTTGGGATATAGCGCGACAATTTGATGTCCACAGTAAAGATATTGCCAATTGGAATAATATTTCACTTAATAAAATATTAAAACCTGGACAGAAGTTAATTATCAGAAAAAGTTAGCAATAATATTAATGGTGATGGGTTAAGTTTATTGCTTTAACACATTGTTACTAGTCTTAATTGTTTCATAAGTTTTGACAGTTACTCATATTCATTTTTTATCTGAGGTCACCTAAAGTAGAGACAAGGCATACCTTGTCTCTACAGCCCAAAGTGATAATACTGCCAGAATTATGGGACGATATAAATAATAGCCTCTTGTCAAAATACTTATAAGCCACTCAAAGCAGTACTTAATAAGTTAGCCGTTACCTCACCACCACTCTTTTTCACATAATCAACCACAATTGGAACAAACTGGCTTACCATTCCTTTTGACATATCCAGTTGTTGAAATGTATTTACCAATGCTGCAGCACTTACTAAAGTGTCATTTCCTGTTGCACTAGCTAATGTACCCAATAAATTCCCTGTTGTTGATACTGGCTTAGCTTGCGGCACTGCGCCTAGAAAACCTGACATTCCTGGAACAGACTCACTGACTTGCCCAAAAGCAGCATCCGTCATCTTCGACTTAGCCATTTGAAATAAAGCTCCAGACCCACCTTCTGCTTGCGCTTGTGAAACACCTAATTGTTTAACTAAAGTATCAACCAAACCAATTTGTTGCACATCAGATGCAACTTGTGCAGTTTTAGCTGCATTGTTAATTTTATTAATTGAATCAGCAGTTGTACTTTGTGTTTTTACCGCCGTGGATTCAACTGTAGCCGCTTCGTCAGTAGATTGATTTAAGAAATCCAACCACCCAGCCGAAGCTGTTCCTGAAAGAACAAGTGAAGAGCATAATAAAGTTATTTTGATATTTTTCATATTTATCCTTATTTAAGAAATTTTATATTTAGATGGTGATCATATTAATACTAAACAATTGTAATTACTCAGCCTATTAGTATTTTGGGGCGCTGGCTTTAGCCTGCACGGGGATTGATAAAAATGCAGGAAAACCTGCGCCCCAAAGTGATGGGCTTTTAATTTAACCAATTCTTGGTACAGCATCTAAAAGCTGCTGTGTATAAGCATGTTTAGGTGAAGTCAAAACTTGTTCTACCTTACCCTGTTCAATAATTTCACCTTGATACATAACTGCCACTTCGTCTGCAATTTCAGCAACTACAGCTAAATCATGGGTTATAAAAAGGTAACTAATACCTTTAGATTTCTGTAAATTTTTAAGCAAATCAATTATCTGTGCCTGCACAGATACATCTAAAGCACTAGTTGGCTCATCACAAATAATAAGCTTAGGCTCAACCGCTAAAGCTCTAGCAATACATATCCGTTGCCGTTGTCCACCCGAAAATTCATGTGGATATCGCATGGCAGAAGACTTAGGTAATTCAACTTGTTCTAGTAATTTAGCAATTCTTAGCTGTCTATCAGCTGAACCAATTTCAGGGTACAGTGCTTTAATACCCTCAGCGACGATATCCCCTACCAACATTCTGGGGTTCATTGATGAGAAAGGATCTTGAAATACTATTTGAATATCTGCTCGAATACGCCGTTGAGCATCAGTGGTTAATTCACTTAAATCAACACCATTAAATAATACAGTACCCGATGTTTTGGGAATTAAATTAATCAATCCCTTACCTAAAGTAGTTTTTCCACACCCAGATTCTCCAACAAGAGCCAATGTTTTACCCTGTTGCAATTGAAAGCTAACCCCATCAACAGCACGAACATAATCAACAACACGTTTAAAAAAACCTTTTCGGATCGGATAATAAACTTTAAAATCAGTTACTTTTAATAGGTTTGATCTTGTATCAACGGCCTTATTGATACAGCTATCCATAGAAGGTAATGCAGCCAACAGTTTTAAACTATAAGAGTGTTCAGCTTTTTTAAAGAAATTATCCGTATTATTAGTTTCAACAATTTTACCTTTTTGCATGACAGCAATACGATCAGCCATATTAGAAACCAAAGCAAGATCATGACTGATTAACCAAAGTGCCATCCCTGTTTTTTGCTGAATAGTCTTAAGTAATTGTAATATTTGCGCCTGAATAGTTACATCTAAAGCTGTAGTTGGCTCATCAGCAATTAACAAATCAGGTTTTCCAGCTAAGGCAATAGCAATCATTACTCTTTGCCTCTGCCCTCCTGATAACTGATGAGGGTACTCATTAATTCTTCTTTCTGGCTCTGGTATTTCGACGTGATTAAGTAAGTCAAAAACTTCTGCAAAAATTTTAGCTTTAGAATAATTAAAATGAATCTGCATTACTTCAGCAATTTGCTCGCCTATAGTCATCACAGGATTTAATGATGACATGGGGTCTTGAAAAACTAAGCCAATACGCTTACCTCGAATTTTACAAAAATTCTGCTCTGTAATACTTGATAGACTTTCTCCATCAAGTAACATTTGATTAACTGATATTTTGGCATTTCCTGGCAATAACCTTAGCACAGAAAGTGCACTGATTGATTTACCTGAACCTGACTCACCCACTAATGCAAATGTCTCCCCTTTATAAACATCAAAACTAATATCATTAACAACTGTTTCATCTTTAAAGGCTACAGTTAAACCTCTTACTTGTAATAATACTTGTTCCATTTACTCGCCCTGCTCTGCTCGTCTAGGATCAAAAGCATTTCTCACCGTATCTGCAAATAAATTAGCCGCTAATACCAAACTAAACATAAAGACAAAAGAAGCTAATAAAGACCACCATACTACAGGTTCACGTGCCATCTCCAGACGGGCTCCATTAATCATATTCCCCCAGCTATAAGTCGTTGGGTCTACCCCAATATTAATATAAGACAATACTGCTTCAGCCAAAACTAATGAACTAAAATCCAACACTACTGAGATTAAAACGATATGCATTACATTGGGTAAAATATGTCTAATCAATATTGTGCTTTGTTTAACACCTAGAGCTTGAGCTGCTTGTACATATTCCATTTCTCTTAATTTGAGGGTTTCTGCTCGTAACATTCTGCATAATCCTGTCCAACTGGTCACGCCTAAAATTAAACATAAAAATAACAAGCGCATATCTGATCGTAAAATCAAACTATTAAACTCTTCTGCATGATTAGACATATAAACTTGTACCATCAAAATAGAAGCAGCTATTAACAATACACTTGGAATAGAGTTAAGCGTGGTATAAATATATTGAATAACATCATCAACCCACCCTCTAAAGAAACCCGCCATAATGCCAAAAACAATCGCTAGCGGTAGCATAATCATAGTAGTTAATGAACCAATAACTAATCCAGTACGAATACTTTTAATTGCTTGATAAAAAACATCTTCACCCACTTTATCAGTACCGAGCACATGATAATAATCTGATAAATAAATTAACATATAAGATATGGATACTAATAAAAAAACCACTATCCATAATGCTTTAGCTGTAGGGCTGTTTAACAAATGCTTATGCCTGTCATGTAAATAACTCCATAACAAAACGATAAATAGAATAAAAATACTGGCACCTTTTGCAAAGCCTATTGCTGCCTTGGTTAAAACATCTTCTAATCTTTCTTTATCTGGGGTTTTAAGGTGTGCCCCACCAAACTTTAAACGTGGATAACCCCAGCTATGGCTACCATCAGCCAAAGTAATCATTTCTTTACTATATAAATGAGCTGAAAAAGGTGCTGAATAAGTTTTTTCACTTTGAGATCGTAAAGGTTTAGCCCAATAATCTAAAGCACTTATAATTTCAGTAGAATGACCTTCTGATTGTTTAAAATGAATCGAATCCAACAAACCAATAAAAATAAAAAAGACTAAAAGCAGTAATGACACCATACCTGTTTTACTAGCCGATATTTTTTTTAAAGGACGTTGGAAATGAGGCTTTTGAAAGATAAAAAAACCTGCGAACAAACTGGCAAGCACTAACATATAAATAAGTGCATCAGTCCATAGAATAATCATAAATTATAAAATATTTAACAAAAAAAGTTTCTGTTCACCAATATAGCATTATCAGTGCGATGAAATGGAAATTATACAACAAGGTTCTGTTTCAAAATTGAATAATCTAAAATAACGAACTAACATCACCTTAATTTGTCTTATGTATCTAACTTATAATAAACCTCTACTTCCCTATGCGTTATTCTACGGTAATTGCTACAGTTTCATTTTGTGTATTTTCAATAACAGTCGATGCTCAAATAATAGAAAAAAAGACCTCTGTTGATGATCAAACCAATATTTCGATCACTATCTATAATAAAAACTTAGCACTTATAAAAGATCAACGAAAAGTAGGCTTAGACAAAGGGTTTAACCAACTAGCCTTTCGAGGTATTAGTGCAAAAATCCGTCCAGAAACTGCCATGTTACGCAGTATAAGTCACAGCAAAAACTTTAATGTATATGAGCAGAATTTTGATTATGACTTACTAACACCTAACAAATTATTAGATAAATATGTTGGTAAACAAATAAAACTTGCAACTATCAATCCTGCAACAGGAAAAAAATCAGTAGAAAAAGCAACAGTACTCAGTACTCATCAAGGTGTTGTGCTTAAAATAGCTAATAGAATTGAGACCAACCCTACTGGACAGTATATTTTTGATAATATCCCTGAAAATCTTCGTGATCAACCTACTTTAGTTACTCAACTCAATAGCTCAAGCTCTAAGATTCAACAACTAGAATTAAGTTATTTATCAAGTGGGCTGTCCTGGAAAGCTGATTATGTTGCCGAACTAAATGCCAGTGATACTTCTATCAATCTCCTAGGTTGGGTGACTTTAAATAATAATAGTGGTGCAAACTATAATAATGCAAACTTACAGTTAGTCGCAGGTGATGTTAACCGAGTTACCCCTCAAAGACACCCCAGCCCCCGAGAAATGAAAAGTTTTGCAATGGTTGCAGATGCAAGTCCAATGAGAGAAGAAAGTCTATTTGAGTATCACCTTTATGGTCTAAATCGCCCTACCAATATTTTAAACAATCAAACCAAACAAGTTTCTTCACTGTCAGCTCAATCAGTCCCTGTTAATAAAGAGTTTGTGTTGAATGGTGCTAACTATTATTACCATAGCCGACAAGGCCAGATTGGACAGAAACTTAAAGTAGCTATTTTTGTTCAATTAGAAAATAAACAAGCATCAGGTATGGGAATGCCAATTCCCAAAGGAATTGTGCGTGTATATAAAAAAGACAGCCAAGGTAATTCTCAATTTATTGGGGAAGATAGAATTGACCACACGCCAAAAAATGAAATTATTCGTCTAAAACTGGGCAATGCATTTGATATAACCGCTAATAAAAAACAGACTGACTTTAGTAAACGTAAGCATATACTTCCTAACAGAAATGCTTTTGAAACAGCTTATCAAATTGAATTGAAAAATGCGAAAACATCAGCTGTCACTGTTATCGTTAGAGAACCTATTCCTGGTGATTGGAAAGTTTTAAAAGAAAGCCACCCTCACAAAAAAATAACATCAGGAACAGCAGAGTGGAAAATTAAAGTTCCTGCTGAAAGTAGCTCAATACTGGAGTATAGAGTTCTGGTCGAAAATTAAGCTTATTAATACTGCTTTTTTAGTGGTAGTAATTAATTGTTTAGCAGTAGAGGCTCTTGCAAAACTAATAAAAGCGAATGCTATTCTTAGCAGAGAGGGCTAAAAAAGAAAAAACTCACTCAAAAATGATAAAATAGGAAGCGACAAAACAATCTAGAATCATCAATAAA
>Ga0105355_10001044_pt1 | contig 25674 bp, 19 predicted proteins | sample GOMGulsemesocosm_2_FD_83508 | JGI IMG/M metagenome (GOLD analysis project Ga0105355, IMG submission 83508) | Methane-oxidizing microbial communities from mesocosms in the Gulf of Mexico - GOM9C Gulf of Mexico | ecosystem: Environmental > Aquatic > Marine > Cold seeps | place: Gulf of Mexico...
ATGATCGTGCAGACCTAATGAACGAGAAATACGATAGCACAGAATTAGCAATCCAAGCTGATGAGAAGATCCGTACATTCCAAGCTGATTCAGCACGTGAAGCCGGTATCTTCCATCACCTAATCACGCTACCAACTTACCATACAGCTGCGCTATCAACTGATAACCTAGCGAAAGAGTACTTCGGTGATGAAGGTATGCTGGGTTACGTTAAAGGTGTTCAACGTAAAGAAATCCGTCAATCAATTGCGTGTGTTAAGCACCAAAACATGGCTGGTTCTGATATGGGCGATGACCATAAAGAATACTTCGCTGGTGATGCTGCACTGAAAGCAGGCGGTAAAGACAATACGATGAACCAGTTCTAATTTAGAGCTTCATTGGTTATCTAATTATCAGTTAAATAAGAAAAAACCAGCTTCGGCTGGTTTTTTGCGTTCTGGGATTATAGATAAATAGAGACCTCATCCCAGCCCCCCCCCTTAAAAAAGCAGTAACAGAAGCTAAGCGATGTATAGCGCTAGGTTTTCTTATCTATACTTGCTAGTATTTAACAAAATAGGTGTTTAATAACTAATATCTCAGGGAACTTAATGGAACTATCTTTTTTATTACAACAAATTCGCCATGAGTTATCTCTTACCCAAGCGGAGATGGTAGAGCAACTTTCTCTCTTTGATGACAGCTTTGAGCACCTTGATTTAATTACTTATAGTCGCTGGGAACGTAACGTTTCTATGCCTTCCACACTGCGTATTGTGCAACTATTAAGTTTTGCTAAATACGATAAATTAGCCTATTTGTGTAAGCTCGATCTTAAGTTATCTGAGACCAAAAGTAATAAGTTTCAAAAATTAGCAGATCTGCATTATCAAGAGGAGGAAGTATTATTACGCGCTTATTACCCCATCGATAAACCTAACTTTATTCGTTATAGCGCCACTAATCCACTTGCTGATGTGAAACAAATTGAAAAGATTAACGCGGCGACCTCAAGAGTCTTTGATCTGCCTAAAACGAACTTAACAGAAAGAATAGCAGCGGCTGTTAAGCTGCAGCAGAGCAATCAGTTGTTTATGGTGACATGTGAAGACGAAGAACAGCGTTTATGCGCCCATGCATTGTACTCAGTGCATGATAGCAGTGAAAAAGCGCGTCTAGTTGCAGATGTAAAAGGTTTTTACCACCGCCCTCGGGAACTGGGAATAAGTAATAATAAATTTTTATTTAGCCATACCTTTACCCGTTTTAACTTCGATTGGTGGTTATATAACTGCTACTGCATGATAGATATCATTTGTAAAAACAGTGATATTAAAGAGATATATTGTATTGTGATCAATAAAAACATGGCTAAGATCTACCAAAACATTGGCTTTGAGTTAGTTGAACAATTTTCAACTAAAATAGAAAACACACAGGGTCAAAGTAAACTAATGTCTATCAAACGCGAAGATTTTCTATCAAACCACGGCGTGATAACTTGGATAAAAGAGCACCAGTCCTTTATCTACTAACTCTTTGATCGTATTAAGCACTAGGCATTGTTGAATTATTGCTTATCGACTTGCCCTGTTACCCCTGGTTTATTTATCTAAAATGGTTTTATTCTAAAATCAGTGCTGCTGATAAATAACCAGAGATGATAATGAAACTCTTTTTTAAAACTATTTCTCTCGCTGTATTTACGGCCGTTTTATTTGGCTGTGGTAGTGAAGGTCACAGTGAAGGTCACAGTGAAGGTCACAGCACGCCAGAGCCAATTACACCAGCGATACCGACACCAATCATCGACGCACAATTATCAGCGATGGACTTTCATACTGCGGTGCAATTTTCCCAGCCTAATCAGCCACTGACTTTTAATATTTCCAACTATATTGCTTATAGCAAAGCTAGCCATATCCGTTTAAAAAATATTGAAGTATTAAGTGATTCACAGACCTGTCAGATAAGTAATATTGATGCTGAGCAACAATCTTTTACCATCAAACCCAATAAAGCGGGCAGTTGCGATTATCGTTATACCATTAACACTGAAGGTGAAGAAAAAATCGCCTGGGCTTCTATCACCTTTTCAGCCATAAAAGGTGTGCAAAAAGCGCGTAACGACTTTCAAGTAATTCCTAAAGACAACCTACTGCCTGATATCAATAAAGCCACGTCGGTCGGTGATACCATTACCTTTAGCATCTACGATGAATTAAGCAGTGAACTATTAGCCATGACTAATCCGGTGTTTGGTACATCAACTGTGGTGGTGGGCAGTGGTTTAGCCTTTATCACCGAAAATGGTGATTTTAGTTACGATGCAGTTGATATTGGCACCACTAAGGTGAGCTATTCTGTTGTTGATGATAATGGCCTAGCCTTTACAGGTCTGATTAATATTGATGTTTCCGGCGATATTAATACAGCACCAGTAGCTAACGATGCCACCTATGGCCGTACCCAAGGGGTTGGTAATGAGCTGATTTTGGATATTATGAATTTTCCCGGATTTGGGCCTTTAGTAGCAGATGCCGAAGGTGACAGAATTCAATTGGTCTCAATACAAGCCTTTAACGCAGACGTGAAGCTAGCAGATGCCAATGACGTGACTAATACCTCCTTTACTTTCCGCGGTGATAGTAAAGCAATGTATACGGTGAACTATACCGTGTATGACCATGAAGTGGATGGTATTAGCAGTGGCACTATCACCATTGAAACCGATTATATCCGTGAAGGTGTTTTAGAGTTTTCTTTTAATGGTTTTATCAAACTATTTGGTGATGGAGAGCTGGGCGCGGCGGGTCGTAATACCTTAATGCGACCGTTTAAAGAAGATTTAATACCCTATATGCAGGGTAATGGTCTCTATGCCACGGGGCTTAAGAATATTGGTTTTGGTAATTATAAAATTGATATGAGCAGTGAAAATGGTGGTGCTGATAAAATTATCTTGTTTACCGCCGATAATGCCCTGCAAGAGGGCATAGAAAACATCATTACATTACCGGCAAGCAGTCAGGTTTATTATGGCCTCACCTATGCGGATCGTATCCTAGGTTATGGTGGGCTGGTTTTTGAGGTGACTCAAGGAGGCGAACTTAATGTGCATAATCAAATCTATGGCACCTCTAACGCTTCATACAAGAAATTAACCGATAAAATTAATGCGTTAAAGTTAAGTGATGTTAAAAAAGTGGAAAGCTTTGGTCCACTTTCTGCGGTGGTATTTTTTAATGATGGCACAGCAACTTATTACAGTCTTTACGTCCCTGATGGCAAGTTAGTCGTCTTAGATTGGACAGCAAGAATAGGCAAAGTGTCTCAATGCTGGGATGCACCTAATGGTCCATCGCAAGTAGGTACTCATTATTGTATCAGGAGTGATCAGAGTGGTGACGCTTTTTGGTTCTATGAGTCAAGTTTAGATCATGATAAAGGCAATAACTTTTATATTAAATTTCTTAAAAATCTTAAGAGCAAACAAGTCAAGATAGTTAAAACAACACAGGTAAATAAAGGTATTGCCGCTTTAACCGATAAAGGTGACTTATATGTTTCGTTTAATGGTAAAGACGCAGATGGGAATACCTATGCTGGGGGAAAAAGAGTCGCAAGAAGGGTAATGAGTTATCAACAAGCGTCCAATTATGTCACTTATATGCATATGGTTGAAGATGATTATCGCGCTAACAAAAACAATAGCAGCAGTAACGAAGCGCGTGATAGTTATTACCTAGAATTTAATGGTTATGCTCAGTATCACCGAGAAAAATTACCCGATTCTATAGGGGGTAAAACCCTGGACATGACACTCGACTTTAGCAAAATAAGTCACAGCAACCGTAAAAAAGTAAAATTTTATGAAAATACGGCCAATGCAGTAGGGTTATTGATTGATGATAAATTAAAAATATTAACCCATAAGGGTCTTAAGGAATATGGTGGCAGAGATCATCATAATAATATTATTGGCGACTCGGGAAACTCTTTTGGCGTGTATACCGCTACCGCAGGCCAAGGCCGAAGCACCTTTTTTACGCGTGGTAATAAAACCGCTCATCAAGATCATTGGGAACTCTACTCTCCACTGGAAGAGCTGGATAGCAGCTTAACCTGTGATAACAAACCTAAACATGGTGAAGTTTCTTATCCGTACATTTTAACCGGCTGTACCTATCTTGATTTTAAAATGAATGGTGCAGTAATTGCGTCACCAGGCTCTAACATCAGTGTTCATCCAGCGGTGCGTTTTGCTAATGAAGATGCCACGGGTAAGGTTTATCCTGATTTAGTGGATTTAGATAAGGATGGTTTATCCACGGAAAGTGAAGTTAAGCAATGTTTAGCGGATCGCACTAAATATCACGCGGGTGATATTGAATATTGCTCTCAGCCTATTTTATCGGACAGTGATGGTGATGATGTATTAGATAGCTTTGAATTTTTACATCAGGATAAAGCCGCTGGCAAGGGTAATTATCAAAGCCGTTATAGTAATATTGTGGGTGATTATCATGATAATACCTTTGCTCCCTTTGATGGTAATAAAGATATCGATAATAATGGTCAGGATGATAAATACGATCACTAATCGTAATAACGTGTTATACCACCCGCTTAATACTGAGCCTCTGGAGCTGACTGCCTTAACCAGTAAAAAACTCAGGGGTTAAGCGGATGGTATTCCCACAAAATAATAACTATTTTGTTTTTTTATTCACTTAATGGGAACAACATTTAGCCACCTCCATCTCACGCCAAGCTAGACACCTACTGACTTCATCGCAATTCTATTGTTAGCAAAAAGTTAATCGGTAGGCATTTCTATATTTTTAAATTTCGATGTGACGTGTATCACAAAACATCAAGTCTTTATCATAGTTACACGAAGCTTAGCTAAGAAAACTTTTTAACAATTTATTGTTATCAAGTTAATTAATCGTTAAGCGGGTTTATTAAACTTTCTTAATTAAGGTTAACTATGAAAAACAAACTATTACTATCAATCGTTTTATTAACAGCCTCTGCATCTGTTTTTGCTGGTGATGCAACAACAACATTACATTGGAAAGGCGTCGTACCTTCAGTAACACTAAGTGATGAAGTGATCATTACCGGCCCTGGTGGCGCATTACCTTATGCAGACTCAGCCGGTCTTGTGGTAACGGATAACACAGGTGAATTCACTTCAGACAGAATTTCTTTAGAATTACATTACCGTGCATGTGTTAATGGTAGTACAGCTGGTAGTTGTGAGCCTGGGACTACTGTTACCGGTGAAGATGCTGCCGCAGTCGGTGACATCATCAATGATGCATCTTGGACAATGAGCGCATTAGATACCGTGATTGGTACTACAGATACTTCAGCGATTGGCACCACGGTTAATTTAGATGGTGCGCCAATGACACAAGCAACACCAGTTGTGGCAACGGCGGGAACAGTGACTTTCACTACCGAAAATACAACGGCTACCACGGACCTCCTACCTGTCGGTCAAAACATCGAAGTCCATGCGGTTATCAACTCTTCTAAAGCCATTTAATAATCTGCCAATTATTTATTGCCAATGACGGAAATAGCAGAACTATCTTAATGTAATTGGCATTTGGAGCACTTATGAAGAGTTATCTAGCGGTTTTTTGTCATCCTTTATTTATATTTATAGGCTTATTATTCGTTTGCATGAATGTAAACGCGCTTGGTAACTCTTCATCTTTACAACATCAATTTCGTGTTGATACCCATATTGAACTCGCAAAATTTTACGATCGCGAAATTATTGAATTTGAGTTTGTGAAAAACAATTGGCAACTCGAATTTGACGCAAAAAACTATCAATTCAAACGCATTTCCGATGTTTTGCAACTACAAACCAATATTACAGCTACAGATCCAATAGATAGCTTTGCCCTGACCTTAGTTGAAAAACAATCACAATGTTATGACCGTGCTGGTTTAGCCACTACAAGCAAAGATTTTTCTCACGTGTGGTTGGCCGGTAAAGAGATGTTTAAGGGTGATACCTTCATTAATGAAAGCTTAGATGAATTAAATACACATGGTAAATATCGCACCCTGGATATAGACCTTTCCTTCGACCCCGTTCACTACGGTGATGATAACTGTAGCGGTGCAATTCAATTCAGTGTGGAGTTAGAGATATGAACATCAGATGTCTATTAATCATCGCATTGATGGTGAATATCAACTTAAGTCACGCGTCGATTAAAAGTGAAGGCATTATTATTCCCGCTGAATTTACGGATCTCTATCAAGGACACGAGGAACTGTTTACTTTTGAAATGGCCAGTGCAACGGACCTGCTCACGATAAAGGTAACTTCAACACCCACATCGGCAACACTGTCGGCAAGCAGTATCAATAAAATCGAAAACTACCTGCTACAAAATAATATTAAAAAGCAGGCGATTACTAACATCATTAATAAAATGACCAGCAATATCATCAATGCCAGCGCCTGCCACGGTAAGGTCGCTGAATGTACAATGATCCCTGACGAGTTTGCATTTGCCTACGATTACGAACAAAAACACATTACCTTTTTTGCTAATAACAAGCTATTAGACAAAAGCAAAACCAGTAAAATATTCCATGACTCAAACAATGACCTTTACGGTTTCATTAACAGCATGGACTTTAATTATCACTACTTTAACAATAGTGGTTCTTCACTTATTTTACGTGACAAAAGCTTGTTAGGCCTCAAATACGGCAATGTACGCAGTAGCCTTTACCTTGACAGTAGTAGCAGTGACTTAGATGTTGAGCAGCTCTCCTACGATTACGAATTTAAAAACCGTCGCTTTCAATTAGGTCACTTTAAATATGGTTACGAGCAAAATAGTACTGCTTTTTTAGATTTAACCGGCAGTTATTCACAGGATGTCGTGAATTACTCCTCTTCAAACAACTTAATAAGCGGTGGCAAGCAGAATAACCGTAGCTTGTATTACCTACTACCTAACCAGGGCCGCATTGAGGTGTACCGCGAAGGTAACCTTATTTACAGTAAAAATGTTGATGCAGGGCAACAGAGTTTATCTTTTCGCGAATTACCTTATGGCTCTTACATGGCCACTATTGTGGTGATATCGGGTGGTCGTGAATTATTAACCGAGAGACAACAAATTTTTAATAACAGTTCTTTTTCTCTCAATCAAGGTGAGTATGACTTTAGCTTTTCAGCGGGCCTGTTAAATGATCGTTACGATGAAAAAAACGACCGTGAAGATCCACTAGCTGAACCTGAAAATAAACAACAATACGACCTGTGGTTACAGGAAAATAGCTTTGTAGAAGCAAAAGCCACTTATCAGCTATTGGACAGTACGTTAGTGGGGACACGTTTATTAACTAATGTAGACAATAGCATGGTCGAAATAGGGGCTAAAAAATCCTTCGCAGAATACGCAAATGCAGATATGAAATACGCACTGTTTGATAATGGCAGTCAGTTTTTATCCGCCGATACCAATATCTACAATGTGGGTTTTGGTTACGAACGTTACCATTCTGCAGACGGTGAATACAGCTTAGATAACTACATGTTATCCAATATTGGTTACCAGCGTTTAACGCTTAATGTGTCAGCAACGGTTTATGCTGGGCAAGGTTATCTGCTGTTTGTGAATAACAAAGTTGATGAGGCGAACAACGGCCAAGAATATGTGGATCAAAGCGACTACTGGTCAGTGAGTGCAGGTTATTCACATGCTTTTATTGCTAACTCAACGTTGAACTTTTCAGCCACTTACCAAAGTGAAGAGTACCGTTGGAATAATGATGGTTGGTACGCCGGCATTCTTTGGTCAGTACCATTATCAATGGACTGGAGCGCTAATTCGTCAATGAACTTAGGCCACCAAGGTGTGGAAGAGTTCCGTAATAGTATCAGCAACAATCAGCAACTCAGTGACAACCTATCGGTTAATACCGAAGTGGGTGTGACTTATACCGGCAGTGATTATGAACGCAGTGTTGATAGCGATATCAGTAGTTCGGCAAATTACCATAATAGTGTTTTAAATAGTGATGCTTATGCCTACGTTAGCTCAGATGGTACTAAGTCGTTAAACGCGAATCTATCCACCACACAGGTTATTTCTAATAGCGGTAAATTGTATTTCACGGCAGAGAAAAGTGATGCTTATATTGTCGTGGATGCACAGAACCAACAAGATACCGATCAACACCGTGGCCTGTTATCTATCTATCACGAGCAAGAGTTGGGTTATAACGACAATATAGATCAACAAGATACGGTTATCGCCATTGATAAATACAAAGACTTTAACGTGCGTTTAGATACCGAGTCCTCTAACTACATCAGTGAAGATGAGCATCAAGCCACTGGCTACGCACTACCCGGTACAGTGATCAGTTTAGACATGGACTTGGTAAAAATTAAAACCTTTATCACCTCATTTGATGATCTTAATGATAACGCGGTATCAGAGGTGCAATGTACTGGTGAAGGCTGTGTCGATGTAGAAAAAATTGAACTGGGTGTATTTAAAGTCTCTGTCATTGCAGGTGCGGATTACGAACTGTTTTCACACAATCAAACCTGTGTAACACCCAGCTTAGACAGAAACTCAAGCACCATTAGCAATGTTGGTAATAACTACTGCTTACCTGGATTATATCAAGAAGGTGCTTGGTCACTGGCAAATAACAATAACCAAGCAATTGAGCTTGATGGCAAACAATATTATTTCTTGGGTGTTTTTGACAGTGAAGTTGATTACCCACAAACGGCACAAAAATTGAAAAATGCAGGTATTGAGACAATCTCTCGTGAAGTGGGTAAACGCCAATACCTTTATGCAAGAACCACCGAGATGCTAACAGCAATGCAGCAAACATTATTAAATGAATTAAATCTGTACGCCTTAAACAACTTTGATTCAAACAACTTTACATTGAATTGGGATTAAATGATGAAAACAATTAAACAACTTTTAATGATGTGCTTAGTAATCAGTGCAACACCGGTATCAGCAATGTCGATCAGCAGCTTAATGCTTGTTAATGCTGACGACAAAGCAGGTATTTTAACGCTGGATAATACCGACAATATTACTTATTTCTTAAAAACTTCGGTGTCGAAGGTCGAAGTAAAAAACAATCAGATTATCAAAACGCCCTATACACGTAAAAATTTAGATAGCTGGCAGATAGCAACCAAACCATCGAAATTAGTGATTGAGCCAAATATGGTCAAAGATATTCAAATTGAAAACATCTGTGGCGACAGTTGTGACCGTTCCTTAGATCAGGTTTTCCAAATCCATATCCAACCAGTTTCTTATACCAATGAAGGCGAGAATCAGTCAAAAATCAGCATGTTATTTGGCTTTGCACCCTACTATATTATTCCAGCGTCAAAGAGCAAGGTTGAATACCAAGCAAGTTATGACGGCACTAACATCACCGCTAAAAACAGCGGTAATACCATGCTCACCCTGCTGATTGACCAATGTAAAGATAATCAATCTACGCAGCAAGAAGATGGCAACAAACCTGCTCTATGCACTGCTACTTTTACCCTACTCGCGGGTAGAACACGTGTTTTACATGTGCCAGAAGAGCTACAACAAGAAAACTTAGATGTGATTTTGCTTAACCATGATGAAACATTTACACAAGAAATCACCTTAAAACAAGGCCAATAATATGCGTTACCTATTATTACTGTGTTTATTAACCGTTAATGCCCATGCGTTTACCATCAATGGTAAGTTAACCGGTGAAAAATTAGAATGGTATAACGCCAGTAATAATGGTGAATACCTCACACCTAACTATTGGTTTAAACCTGCGCGTTTACCTGAAACAAAAAAATGGGTACCGGGCACTTATACCTCGCCCACTAACCTCACTATAAAGTTAAGCAGTGGTAGTGAGCGTGTTTCTGTACCATTAACACTGAGTGGGGTTAATTATCAGCCCGACCCTGCCTGGGAAGGTGATTGGTATTCAGATATTTATCCAAGCTGTGATGAAACAACCATGATGGGTATTATTACCGTTAAACGCACCAGTGGTAGTGGTTTTTGTATTTCAGATAACAGCCTTAACTACCAAAAAACAGTGGTGCCTTTTAGCGCTGTACAGCCGATTATCAAACTAGATAAAAGTATTTTAATCGCACAACTAAAAGGCAAAAAAAAAGGGGTCTACTCAGGTACGGTGAGTGCAGTGATCAGTTATGGTTTCTTTGCTAAGGGCTCGGAAACGGTAAAAACTTACCGTAATGTGCCTATTACTTTCTCAGTTCAAATTAGCTATAGCCCTAGTGTATTAAGCCGTATTAATGTTTTAGGCGATGGCCATATAGTGCCGAAGTATGATACTACGGCACACACGGTGAGTGGCTTAACGGGTTTTAAAGTTTCAGCATTGGGTTATTTTGAGAATGGCCTGAAGTTTGAACTGATTAATAAAGCCGTTGACGATTACCACTTAAAACCAATCAGTGCTGGTTCAACCTCTATTCCTTATAACATCACTTGCCAAGGTTGCAGTGCAGGTAGCCAACTCGTTGAACAGGGTAAAGTTGTGGCAGATGGTAAAGCGGAAATCCATTCACCAGGTGCTAGCTTAATCCCTTTTACACTGGGTGTTAGTTACGACAATATTTCGGTCAAAGATGTTGAAGAAAAAACCTATGCCGATGATTTCACTATTATGTTTGAGGTGAGTTTATGAGCCGTGTTTATTTATCTGTCTTGTTATTATTAAGCTCAAGTTTTAGTTATGCAGAATCCTTTAATGATGATGGTGGCTGGTACCTAGGTGGAAAACTAGGCGCAACGGTATTAGATATTGAAGCGGCTAACCAGATAAGTGATAAGGATCCTTCGACTGCAAGTATGGGGGTTGTGGCAGGTTATAACTTTAATGATTTTTTATCCGTTGAATCTGACTTAAGTTCCTTTGGCAAATTTAAACAGGGGGCTGAACCAGAGAAATTAATCGCTTTTTCAACCTATATAATGGGACGCTACCATGTCTCAGACCGCGCAGCCCTATACGCCAAAGTGGGGAATAGTATTATTGGTAATGACTTAAACCTCAGTGGTGGTATTGGCCTTAAATACCAAATATCACAACAGCTAGAATTAGATACGGGTTATCGTTTAATTGGTGATGTACCTAATACTGAAGATGACCTGTATGAGTTCAGCGTGGGTATTAACTATAAATTTGGTAAAACAAAATCAGCACCTAAAGTTGTGCCACCGCCACAACCAGTGATTGTGCCAACAACACTTAATAGCAATACCTTATTTAAGTTTGATAGTGCAGAAATTAGTGATAGCAGTGCTTTGGCACAACTAGCCCAAAAAATGCGTGCGAGTCGTGTAGAGATAAGCGTTGAGATAGTTGCATATACCGATACCAGTGGCCCTGAAGCTTATAACCTAAAGCTTTCCAAAAAACGTGCCGAGGCGGTACGAGATTACTTTATTAAACAGGGAGTAAATGAAAAAGTGATTCATACTGGTTGGAAAGGTGAAAAGAACCCAATCGCGTCAAATAAAACCCGTGCCGGGCGTATCAAGAACCGCCGTGTAGAGATTATCTACATTAAAAACAACGTGGTTTATCAATAAAACCTGGATGTTAGAAAATGGCTGCGGACGCTGATGGATTGAGATGTGACGTAAATCGTTAATTTCATTTTGTTCAGATAACAAAAGACGTCCTAGGACGTCTTTAATCAAGTATTTGGAGAGGCCTCCCTCACTTCAACTGGAGTCGTCATATTTACCTCGCAACAAATAACTAATTAATTTTCCTGTAAAACCACGCATTTTTTCAATAAAACGGTTAACAACTACCCCATTCACAAAATATGATAGTGTAAATCGGATCTTGAAACCGGAAGCTGCATAAGATGAGAATAAAAACCAAATTAATCTGTTTTACAGTCTTTGCCGTTGGTGCATTGCTTAGTGTTGTAGCTTTAACGTGGACATCAACAGAAAAAGTCATCGTCATGAATAAGCAAGTCGACAACATCAACAAGCTTAAATTAAGCTTATTGACACTGAGACACATTGAAAGTAATTTTTTATTACAGGGGGAAGCGCAATACCCCGCAAAATTCAAACAACACTTTAAGCGCTTTCAAACCGAGTATTCACAGCTACAACAAAACTTAGCTGATTTTGACGTCTCCATTCCAGCATTAAATAACTTACTTAACTTAGCGACTAATTATCAATTAGTATTTAACCAGTTAGTCGTTAATTATCAGCCCCTCGATTTAAATGGCAATCAAAGTCTACGCAGTAACACCAACACCGCAGCAGAGAAAGTCGATACTAAGCTCATCGATATAAACCAAACCTTATCCTCCCGTATTGATGAGTACGAAACTTTCATGGTAAGAATGACCATGACGATCTTGATCTTATTAGTCGGTGGTTTATTCCTATTATCGGTAATAATTAATAACTCTATTCGTCAGCGTATCAGCTCTTTAAGTGATTTTATTGCCAGTATTACTCAAAACAACGACCTGACAATCATTGCCGATAATAATCATAATGATGAGCTTTCGCAGATTGAAGAAGATGTGAATCACCTGATTAGTAATTTCCGAGAAGTCATTGGTAATGTGCAAAATGCGGTTGGAGAACTGGGTATAGCCTCAAGTCAGTTACAAGATCGCAGTATTTCCTCTGAAGAAACGATCAAACACCAAGAAGGTGAAACTAACTCTGTCGCAACAGCCATCACCCAGATGAGTGCTACTATTCACGAAATTGCGGCGAATACTGAAAGTGCAGCAAACCAAGCAGCACAAAGTCAACAAGGTGCAAGCGAAGGATTAATTGAAGTAAAAACCACCAAAGCCAGTATCGATACTTTATCTAACGATCTGATTAAGGCCAGTAATGAAATAGACAATCTGTCGCAACTATCAGACAGTATTGGCTCAGTATTAGGGGTTATTTCTTCTATTGCAGACCAAACGAACCTATTAGCATTAAATGCCGCCATTGAAGCTGCACGCGCAGGCGAGCAAGGCCGAGGTTTTGCCGTAGTCGCAGATGAAGTTCGGTCATTATCACAAAGAACCAGTGCTTCCACCGAAGAGATCACCAACATTATTGCCAAGCTACAAAATCAGACTAGCGACGTGGTGGTACACATTAATCGTTGTGAAGAACAAGGACGATTAAGCGTTGAACAAGCCTATAGCGCAGAAACGCGTATTGAACAGATCATGACAGACCTGCAAACCATCATGGGAACTAGCAATCAGATTGCCAGCTCGATTGAACAACAATCTAATGTAGTCGATGAAATTGGTCAGAATGTACTTTCGATCCAAAGTTTATCGAGAAAGAATTCAGATATTTCTCAAGAAAATACGCAAGTGGCCTATTCCGTGGCCGCACAATCAGAAACATTAAACACAGCCATTACGGAATATAAGGTGTAGAACAGTCAAAGAAGCCTATAGAGCCCAACTAGTGCTTAACTATTTGGGCTCCGTCATTGAGCTAGATTATGTTATTCCTTTAACAATAATATCCGCGCTTCAAAGTAATCAGGGAAGGTACGGTAAGTATTAATATAGTCATTCCAGTTTTTAAAATACCCACCTAAATAATCCAGCTGATATTGGTTATTTTCAAAGGCACCGCCTGTATCCGCCAATACCGTTAATCGACTTTCACCGTTGTGAGTTAACATTATTAGCTTGCCTAAACCTAAGTGCGCTAAATCACCTGCGACGGTTACTAATGGGTGCACAGGGATCTTATGGTTAGCATCTTTACCGTAACCCATTACTGAGTCTGTTTTCTTAAAATACCAATAACGTCCCTGCTGTTCCTTTTTCAAATTACGTTGGTAGCCAATACCATTATTACGATGCACATTAAAAAATTGACTCGTCACGCCATCATTATCTGACGCGATATCGACTTTCACCGTACCTTGCATTAATGAATCTTCCAGATCATAACGAGACAGCCATACCATAGGCTGGGCTAACTCATCCTTATCTAAAATACCAGTTAACACATCTTGTTTAGTCAGTTGATGACGGGTTAAGTCAGAATTAGCATTACCCTGCTCTAGTGTTAAGCCTTGTTCATCATTTGGTAGTGCATATAACGCATAAGGTGTTTCAGGTGTTTTTTGGGCTGTGCCTTGGGCAAGCTTTATATAATATTTGGTTAATAAAATTTTATCGTCAGGTATGTTTTTTAACAGCGGTTTATTTTTAGCAAAGCCCTGCGCTTGTTTTTTATCTGGCATCCAGCGGATCACATCAAAGTGTTCAACAATAAACTCTGCCTCCATCAAACGGCTTGGATTACCGGCTAATTTATCTTCTTGTTCTACTTTGCAGATAAAATTAAGGGTGCGTTTTACTCGCTCTAAATCGCCACCAAATTGCGTGGTCATGCCTGCGGTAATAATACCGGGGTCATAATCTTCACCTAAGGCAAGATAATCCACCGTGCCTTTCGCTACATTGCAGAGTTCGCTAGTAGATGGCGTGACCATCTTGCCAATAACAGGCTTAGCTTCTAACTGATAAATAGGGTTTACTGCCACGTTCGCAGCGCTATTAAATGCCACCAGCAAGGTAAAAGGTAATAAAGCTCTCAATTTCATTATTTTAACCATCTCGATATTCAAACATGAACAACTAATATTAATAATAACAAGGACAAATATATCAGTAATCAATAATTACAAATGTACATTTATCACACTGATGTAAAGTTTATAGACAAGTTTTAAATACATATCTGTTATCTAAAGAGTGCCAAATATAAACTCTAGCCACTATTTTCGGCAATCGTCATTAATTCTGCTTACATCTATTAATTAAGGTAAAGGAATGCATTTTTTAATCATTACAAATTTGGTATGGGCTTTTTCGTTTAGCCTTATCGGCGTTTATCTCGCAGGACAAGTTGATGCTTGGTTCTCGGTATTATTCCGCATTGGTTTAGCCATGCTGGTATTCATCCCATTTTTAAAGCTGGGTAACTTATCACGTACCACGATTGTAAAAGTCATGGCGATTGGTGCTTGTCAGCTGGGAGTGATGTACGGATTCTATTATCAATCTTTCCTACTATTATCGGTTCCTGAAGTTTTACTGTTTACCGTATTTACCCCGATTTACGTCACTTTAATTGATGATCTATTACATTCGCGCTTCAACCCTTGGTACTTGGGTACAGCGATCATCGCTGTATTGGGCGCTGTAGTAATTAAATACGCCGGTATTAACGAAGGTTTCGTGGTTGGTTTTCTCGTTGTACAAGGCGCTAATATTGCCATGGCGATTGGCCAAGTCGCTTATAAAAAACTATCTGAAAATGAATTAAAAGATGTCAAACATAGCCAAGTATTTGGCCTGTTCTATATTGGCGCATTCCTGGTTGCCGTTGTCGCTTTCATGTTACTGGGCAGCACAGAAAAAATGCCTACGACGACAACACAATGGGGTGTACTAACTTACCTCGGTATTATCGCCTCTGGCTTAGGTTACTTCATGTGGAATAAAGGCGCATGTTTGGTGAATGCAGGGACATTAGCAGCAATGAATAACGTACTTGTACCGCTAGGCTTACTAGTTAACTTAGTGATTTGGAATCGCGATGCTGACTTAGTTAAACTGGCGTTAGGCGGTAGTATTATCTTACTGTCACTGATATTTAACGAAACTGTGGTTAAGCAGAAAGTAAAACAAAAAGCGTTAGCGCAACAAGGCTAATTGCTTAATGACTTGAACCTAGCAATACCCTAGGTAATTTCGGAATGCATATGAAATTACCTAGGTTAGCCACCCTTGCAAACTTAAAAAAATGAGTACTTTTCAATAACGCCGTAATCTCTGCTACAATCGCCTTTTTATACGCAAGCAGATCTCCATGTACTTTTTACTCCCGCTATTCACCGTTATCATCTGGTCAGGCAACTCAATTGTTAATATTTTATCGACCAATGTCATCGCACCCGAAACAATTTCCTTCTACCGCTGGTTTATTGCCTTAATTACCCTTACGCCTTTTTTAATCAAACCAGTATGGAAAAAGCGCCACGCGATTAAACCTTATTTAACTAAATTAGCATTCCTAGCATTACTGGGCATGGCGATTAATCAATCCCTCGCTTACTTTGCAGCAGCAACAACGACAGTCACAAATATGACGTTGATTTTTTCTTTAGTACCGTTATTAAGTTTAATGTTTAGTGTGCCATTACTCGGGCTGTCATTAACAAAAAGAGCTGTGTTCGGGGCGACAATATCACTGACGGGTTTGGTGTATATGTTAAGCCAGGGTCAAGTGAGTAACTTGCTGGCAGAAGGGCTTAATATTGGTGACTCGTTAATGCTCATTGCAGCCTGTAGTTATTCGCTGTATGGGGTATTACTTAAGCGCTGGCGCCTGCCGTTTAATAACTGGATTGCACTGTATGTACAGATGGTATTTGCCGTCATCATCTTATTACCGCTACTCACCTACAACGGCCAGGTTAGTCTGAGCAGAGAATCGTTACCGCTGGTATTATATGCCGCGATCCCAACGTCAATCTTAGCCACATGGTTATGGATGCAGGGTATCCATCATCTCGGCGCGGATAAGACTGCCATGTTCATGAATTTATTACCGGTATTTACCGCGATAATGGCGACATTCATACTCGATGAACAGCTATCAAGTTATCAGTTTATCGGCGGTGCATTGGTATTGGCTGGGGTAATCATGACGCAATTAAAATCGAAAAAATCAGTAGGGAAAGTGGTTACAATCCCGTCTTAGTCGAGTACTAATATAAAATAGCCCCAAGCAATACCATTACTTGGGGCTATTCCGACTAACATATCACCTAATTCAAACTACCAATCAACACCTTTCCTCACTTTAATCCCGGCTCTGAATGCATGTTTGGTATCTTGAATATCACTGACGGTATCAGCCATTTCAATTAGCTCATCACTGGCACGGCGACCAGTCACCACCACAGATTGTTCGCGTGGACGGTTCTTTAATGCGTCAAGGACCTCGTCTTTTGGCAAGTACTCATAACTTAGCATGTAAGTTAATTCATCTAGCAGTACCACATGAATATCAGGGTCTTTTAAAAATACTTTAGCCTGCTCCCATACGATCTTTGCCGCTTCGATATCGACTTCTCGGTCTTGGGTATTCCAAGTAAAGCCAGTACCCATTACCGCAAAAGGGACGTCGAGTTTTTCTAGCAGATTACGCTCACCGCAATCCCATTTACCTTTAATAAACTGCACCACAGCCGCTTTATAACCATGGCCGACACAGCGCGTGACATTACCAAAACCCGCAGTTGATTTACCTTTACCATTACCTGTGATCACCAACATAACACCACGTTCTTCTTTGGCTTTTTCAACGCCTTTCTCAACCTTGATTTTGCGGTTTCTAGATTTACGTAAATGTTTTTCTACTTCGGTCATTCCTGTCATTATTTTACCCTATCCTGTCATTCCATTGTTTTGGCAATGTTTGTTATTTTGGATCCGCGACTTTATTGGTGTAACACAATTGCGGAAAGTGTTCGCCTTCGTGGGCAAACACACTGATGTGGCTAATGCTGGCATAATCAATTTTAATCCGCTGGAATTGTACGCCTTGCAGATAGTCTATTTTTAAACACCAAGCAATTAACGTGCGTATCACGCCAGAGTGTACAAACAAAGCAATGCGCTTACCTTGATACTCTTGTATTACATTCAGTAGCGCAGCCTCAACACGTTGTGAAAAATCCGCTAATGACTCCCCATTCGGCGGGGTATTATTAGCTGGATCAATAAAGAAATTATGCATGTCTTGCGGAAAGTCATTATGCAAATCCTGATAAGAACGCCCATCCCAATCACCAAAATCAAACTCGGCAAAATCAGGATTCATATGCAAAGGCAACTGCTGTTGCGCAGCTATATGCTTAGCGAATAGCGCACAACGCAGTAAAGGTGATGAAATCATCACATCAATATCAGTGAGGTTGGCGCAGTTGTCGGACATTTGCAGCCAACCTAATTCAGACAATTCGGGATTAGTACGACCTAATAACGCGTTACGAATTTGCGGTTCACCATGACGCACTAGATACAACTCAGTCTGCATAACCCCTCCTAACCTTTTAATGCTAGCGGTAATCCAGCCACCACTAAGGTGCTTTTATCTGACACCTTAGCTATCGCTTGATTTAACCAGCCGGCATGATCAACAAAACTGCGGGATAATTCCCCCATCGGTACAATGCCGCTACCTACTTCGTTACTGACAATCACGCAATCACCATCAAACTCTATCAACGCTGCAATAAACGCCTGACGCTGTAATTCAAATTCAGCTAAATTCTCAGAACAGATCCAATTACTTAACCACAAGGTCATGCAATCAATCAGTACCACAGCATTGGTGCCCGATAATGTTTGCAAACAACTAGCCAGTTGCAAAGGCTCTTCCACCAGCGACCAGTCCTGATCACGACGTTGCTTATGCAGGTCGATGCGTTGCTGCATTTCATCGTCGTAGATGGTTGCTGTGGCGAGATAAATTAATTTTTTAGCCGTACTTTTCTTACCAAGGCTTTGCTTAGCAGAGCTTTGGCTTAATTCACCAGCTAGATTTTCAGCATGGACACTCTTGCCCGAACGAGCACCACCAATGACTAAATGGATCATCCTTGTAGTCCTATAATTAATACCATATAAATTAATAACTCACTGAGTTGCTGCGCTAAACCAAGTAAATCACCGGTAATACCGCCCACTTGTTTATGCACAAAATGCCGAAAACAAAACACAAAAATCACTAATACAAACAACATTGGCAAGATTAGTTCAGGCAACAGTAACAAAGGTAATAAACCCAATATTAAACTGATAACCAAATCACTATTGTGCTTGGGTTCGGCGACTGATTTAGATTTTGTATCCGCTGTTTCGCGCACATAAGGTGAGATAAACATCATCACAGTTGCTACCGTCCGACTCAACGGATGGGCAATAAGTAATGCCAGCATGACGCTGTTATAACTAGAGAGACTGATGCTGCTATAACTCAATAACAAAGCAAATTTAATCGTTAATACAAACCAGATGGCAATCGAGCCATAACTGCCAACCCGCGAGTCTTTCATGATCGCCAGTTTTTGTTCACGCGTCCAACCACCACCTATGCCATCAGCCGAATCCATCAGACCGTCTTCGTGAAACGCACCTGTAAGCAATACGCCTGTAAACATGGCAAACAATATCGCAATTTCGACACTGAAATAGAGCTGAGTAAAGTAATATACCGCACTGCAACAACCGCCAATTAGCCAACCAACAACTGGAAAATAACGACAAGATTGATTTAACTTCTTGGCACTAAAATCTAAATTTGCGGGCACGGGAATGCGAGAAAAAAATCCCAGCGCTAACCAAAACAGCGCTAACTCAGCCTTGAGTCTATCTATCATACCGCGTCAATACCTGCCGCAGCAAAGCTGGCCATATCATTATAAAAACTAGCAGCCGCTTGCAATAATGGATAAGCCAACGCTGCACCTGTGCCTTCACCTAAGCGTAAATCTAACGTTAGCAGTGCATCAACATTAAGGTGTTTAAGCATTAATTGATGACCTTGCTCTTGTGATTTATGACAGAACACCATGTATTGCTGGCAATTAGGCTCTATCATCACCGCCAACATTGCTGCTGCGGTGGTAATAAAACCATCTACTAGGATAATGCTTTGACGCTGCGCCGTTGCTAACATAGCACCAGTCATTTGCACAATTTCAAAGCCGCCAACACTGACCATGATATCCATTGCCGAATCAAGTTTGCCTTCGTGCAATGCCATAGCTTGGTTAATTAACGCCACTTTCTTGGCATAAGCGTCATCACTAATCCCGGTACCACGGCCAACACAGTCTTCGACTGGTAACTTAGTAATCGCAGACATGATCGCGGCTGCAGACGAGGTATTACCTATGCCCATTTCACCAAAACCGAGTACATTACTGCCATTATCCAAATGTTTAATCGCAACATCAGCACCAAACTGTAAACCTTGATCAACGCAGGCTAATGTCATCGCCGCTTGTTTGCTAAAATTAGCTGTACCATTACCTAATGATTGCATGGTTAAACGTGCATCCGTCACTGGTAATAAAATACCGGTATCGATCACGTCCATCGCGATTTTGTTACTACGACAGAAACAATTAATTGCCGCACCACCGTTGAGAAAATTCAATACCATTTGCTGCGTCACTGCTGACGGCGCAATACTGATACCTTCTTCTGCAATGCCATGATCACCAGCGAACACCAAAATTGTTGGCTGCTTAAGACTGATCGACTCTTTACCCGTAATAAGTGCTAATTGCAGCGCTAATGATTCTAGCGAACCTAATGCACCTGGTGGTTTGGTTTTATTATTGATCTTGTTTTGAATAAATTCTTGGTTAGTGCTATCCAGCTTTTTAACATCAAACATACGGTATCTTTCATCCCTGTAAATAAAATTGGTTTTAATTCGAGCTTTCTTGTTTGGCATCGAGATCTAACAATAACGATTGCAACTTACCACTGTAGTCACCAGGTTCTTGCCATAATCCCCGTTGCGTTGCTTCTAATAATCGCTCGGCCATCTCCTCTAACGCATTAACATTATGTTCCTGCATAAAGGCTTGGTTTTCTTGGTCAAAAATCAGTGCATCCGCCACTTTTTCATATTGATAATCATCAATCAAATTAGTCGTTGCATCATAAGCAAACATATAATCAATACTGGCCGCCATTTCAAACGCGCCTTTGTAACCATGTTCACGCATCGCAGCGATCCATTTCGGGTTTAATACCCGAGAGCGGATCACCCGGTTTAATTCTTCTTTTAAGGTTCTGATCTTTGGCATTGCCGGATTAGAGTGATCGTTGTGATACACCACCGGCATTTCATCTTTTAATACCCGAACCGCATTAGTCATGCCGCCCTGAAATTGATAATAATCATCAGAGTCGAGTAAATCATGTTCACGGTTGTCCTGATTTTGCATCACCACATCAAGTTTCGATAAGCGGTTTGCAAATGCGTCTCTGGCAACCACCCCATCAACATCCTCAGCTAGACTGCCGTAAGCATAGCCGCCCCAATTCAAATAAGCATCGGCCAGGTCTGATTCTTGCTCCCAGCAACGTTCATCAATGAGTCCTTGCAAACCTGCACCATAAGCACCAGGTTTACTGCCAAATACCCGATAAGATGCTTGACGTTTCGCATCATCGACCGTCAGGCCTTGCTCAGATAATTCATCCACTCGCTGCTTAATATTTTGTTGAATGGTATTTTGTGCACCGGGATCGTCATAATTAGCTAATGCCAATACCGCAGCATCAAACAATTTCATTACATTGGGAAAAGCATCACGGAAGAAGCCAGATACTCGTAATGTCACATCAACACGAGGACGACCTAATAATGCACAGGGAATAATTTCAAAATCGATAACCCGTTGCGAACCCGGAGCCCAAATAGGTTTAATCCCCATTAGCGCAAACGCCTGGGCAATGTCATCACCACCTGTACGCATGGTCGCTGTACCCCATACAGACAAACCTAACTGTTTAGGATAATCACCATGTTCTTGTAAATGACGTTCAATCACAGCTTGCGTTGAACGCTGACCAATTGCCCATGCAGCAGGTGACGGTATCGAGCGATTATCTACCGAGAAGAAATTACGTCCCGTCGGTAAGGTATCTAATCGACCTCGCGTGGGTGCGCCACTCGGTCCAGGTTCGACAAACAAGCCAGCTAAGCCATCTAACAAGGCTGAAATTTCATTCTTAACACTTTGTTGTAATGCGATTAACAAGGTATTTTTTACATAATTCAGCTGCTGCATCGTGCGTGGCAACTCAGTCATTAATTGATTGTATTTTGCAACCTCTTTGCGCTCGTCAGTGACTAATACAAATGTACTGACTAATTGCATTGCTAGCAGCTCTAGACGCTCACGGGTATCAAATTCTGTTCGCCAACTACTATTACAGAGCTTAGCCAATATCGATGGTCTTGCACCTTGCCAAACATCACTACTGGCCGTCAGCGGGTCAAACACATCAGCATTTTCATGTAAATGAAGGTTCTGTAAGTTAAGATCTAACGCCAGATTATGTAATATGCCCTGACTGTGAGCCTCTTTACCGCGTGGTAACCGTAATAACGCCACTATGGTATCGCTGAGTTTATCCGTTTGCGGCAATACCCCAAGAATATGCAGTCCGTGACGTATTTGCGCTTCTTTAATATCACATAGGTAGGTATCTAGTTCGGCAAACATATCATCATTATTGTCGCTGCCACAGCCACTATCGCAGTCAATATCAGTACCGAGTTCTTCGGCAACATGCGAGTTTTTAACTGCATCAACAATCGCTTCTCGTAACCAGAGTTCGCGTTGTTCATCCATGCCCATGGCTTGATAATATTCATCCACCAGCCCTTCGAGTTCAGCCAATTCACCATATACTTCAGCTCGGGTCATCGGTGGCATTAAATGGTCGATAATTACCGACTGAATACGACGTTTAGCCTGCGCGCCTTCTCCCGGGTCATTCACAATGAAGGGATAAAAATTAGGCATCGGCCCCAATACTAAATCTGGCCAGCATTTCTCAGATAACGCATTACCTTTGCCCGGTAGCCACTCTAAATTACCGTGTTTACCTACATGAATAACAGCATCCACTTGATAGCAATGGCGTAACCAAAAATAAAATGCCAAATAACTGTGTGGCGGAATTAAATCGGGATCGTGATAATTAGCAGCTAAATCAATATTAAAACCGCGGGCGGGTTGAATGCCTACAAAGGTCTGGCCTAAGCGAATACCAGATAACATTAAGCGGCCATCACGGTATTTGGGGTCTTGATCAGGACCACCCCACTTATCCCAAATCGCCTGCTGGTTCTCAATCGGTAATTGTTGAAAATGCTGCATGTATTCATCTACAGCGATACTTTGCCAGCAACCTAAATGATGTAAAGTATCAGGGTTATTAGTAATTGAGCCAAGTAACTCATTAATCAGTGCGGTGCCGTTTTCAGGTATATTTTCGACCGGATAATCAGCCGCAGCTAACGCAGTTAATATATTTACGGTAGATTCGGGGGTATCTAAACCAACACCGTTACCAATGCGCCCGTCTTTGGTGGGATAATTAGCAATAATCAATGCAGTGCGTTTATCTTGATTAGCTTTTATCGATAACTGGCAATACTTAAATGCCAAAGTCACCACAAATTCAGCCCGTTCGCGGTGTAACTGATATTTAACGATAGCGGTTTGACAGCGTTCACTAAAGTCAGCTGAGGTTTTAAAGCTCACCGCCCGCGTTTGAATACGGCCATCCATTTCAGGCAGTACCACCTGCATGGCAATATCACGACTGCGTAAACCTTGTTTGTAATCCAGCCAATCTTGCTCGGTACTACTCGATAGCACCAGCTGTAAAACCGGAATATTTAAACTAAACGGAGAAATGAATGAGCTAGGCTCAGCGCTCAAATCTGGGCTGGCGGCGCGATTACAAGAAAAACCCGTGGTATTGATAATGACTGTAGCTTGCGTCTGTAAAAGTAACTCATTCACTAAGCCAATAGACTCATCATCCTTCAGAGATTGAATAGCAATCGGTAATGGCAGCATGCCCTGCTGCTCAATACAATCAATAAGGCCATCAAACATCGCGGTATTGTCACTTTGTAAATGACTACGATAAAACAATAACAAACAAATTGATCGCTCTGATTCACTCACATCAGCGCGATCAGATACTTGCAGCCAACGCTGCTGCCAGTCATTTAAGCTGACTTGTTGATAATATTGCTGTTCACCCCTTAGCGCTGACTGCATTGCTTTGGGCATATACAGCATGCAATTAGGTAACGCTTGTGGCTGTCGCCATACATAATCGTGGTGAAGGTATTGACTGGCTAGATGGTGGTACAAGTTATTAATATTCGCTTCGCCACCCTCACGTAAATAACGCCACACAGCCACAGCTGCATCACGGTCAACGCTTGATGCCAAAAATAACGCCTCATCGGGGGTATCATCTCCAGGAACAATAATAAGCTGACGAGGATTCCTGACCGAACTAGCTGCTAACCAAGCTTGTAACTGTGCAAAACCATACTGCCAATAATTTTCACCACCCAATAACGACACCACAACCACTTTGGCGTGGTCGAGTACTTTATCTTGATAAAGATCGAATGCGGCGGGTTTTAATAACTGCATCCAGTTGGCTAACCGGATAGAGGGAAAGTTAGGATCTAATACCTCTGCGCCACTGGCCAATGCAGCCAGTGAACTATCGGCGGCTGACAAAATAACAATGTCCGCAGGTGATTGCTCAAGATCAATGATACCTTCGTCATCGGTGAAACCACCGGGTTGCGCCGCCAATAAATGCATTAGGCAGTTACAGCGTCATCAGCGCCAATAACGGCTTGCTGCAACGCACTTTCTAGCACGTTACGGTCAAGATTTTTACCAATCACCACTAACTGAGTCTGACGTATTTCATCCGCATTCCACATGCGGTCAAAATGCACATCAAGACGCTCACCAACGGCTTGTAATACCTGACGCATAGGTTTGCCCGGTAATGCGGCAAAACCTTTAGCGCGGAAGATATTATGTTCAGTTAATAATTGCGTTAAGATCTGCTGTAAACGCGGGCCATCCACTTCTCCAAACTTCAACACAAAAGAATCGAAGTGATCATGAGCGTGGTCGTGATGTGCGCCATGAGCATGGTGATGATCATGATGGTTATGAATATGATTAATTTGCTCTTCTGCCGCAGCATCCAAACCCATGATAACGTCTAAGGCAATTTCACCATTGTCGATATACACGGTTTTCACTGCATCCGGTACACGGTTAGCAACGACAGTTTGTACCTGCCCGCGTTCAGTTTCAGTCAGTAAATCGTTTTTACTCACGACCACTAAGTCTGCAGCACTTAATTGATCATCCAATAATTCCTGTAAACTTGGATCGTGATCTAGGCTTTCATCTGCCAGACGTTGTGCTTGTACCTTGTCTGCATCATTGGCAAAACGACCCGCAGCAACCGCTGGACCATCAATCAGGGTAATAACTGCATCAACTGTACAATATTGCTTTATTTCCGGCCAGTTGAATGCCTGAACCAAGGGCTTAGGTAATGCCAGACCACTGGTTTCAATCAGAATGTGGTCAATATCATCACGGCGCGCAACTAACTCTTTCATCACAGGTAAAAATTCTTCTTCCACCGTGCAGCAAATACAGCCGTTAGCCAATTCGTAAATACCGTTTTCACCCTGACTTTGCGATGTTGCTTCATCGTCACAATCCAGTGGGCAACTGCGTAATAAATCCGCATCAATATCCAGCTCGCCAAATTCATTTACGATAACTGCGATACGTTTACCAGCTGCTTGCTTGAGAATGTTAGAAAGTAAGGTTGTTTTACCACTACCAAGAAAACCGGTAACAACGGTAACGGGAATTTTGTTTAATTGCATGTATAGCTCCAAACTGCCATGTTGCTGAGCGAAAAGTGCTGAAATTATA
>Ga0105355_10001057_pt1 | contig 25561 bp, 20 predicted proteins | sample GOMGulsemesocosm_2_FD_83508 | JGI IMG/M metagenome (GOLD analysis project Ga0105355, IMG submission 83508) | Methane-oxidizing microbial communities from mesocosms in the Gulf of Mexico - GOM9C Gulf of Mexico | ecosystem: Environmental > Aquatic > Marine > Cold seeps | place: Gulf of Mexico...
CAGCTTATGTAAAACTATTACTCGGCTTAAGTAATTTTATTGATAATAATGCTATTGATCAATTTATATCAGCTGATATAGCTTTAGAGCATATTAATAATCAGTCTAATTCAATATAACGCTTAATAAGATCCTCCGCAGGTACTGGCTTACAGAAATAGTATCCCTGATATTTGTTACAGCCTTTATCTTGTAAGAACTGTAATTGTTCAATCGTTTCCACCCCTTCTGCAATCACTTCCAAGCCTAATTTATGTGCTAAAGCGATAATGCTTTCCACAATCACTTCATCAGAGGTATCAACATTAATATCTCTAACAAAACTTTGGTCAATTTTAAGCTGACTTAATGGCATTTGTTTTAAGTAGGCTAAAGAAGAGTATCCTGTACCAAAATCATCAATAGAAATTGCAATCCCCATCATTTGAATTTGTAACATTTTATTAATAGTATCGTTAATATCTTCTATAACAATACCTTCGGTTAACTCTAGCATTAAATATTTAGCTTGTATTCCAGCAGTATCGATAGCCATTTGAACTTGCTTTATAAAATCTTTTTGTCTAAATTGCCTAGGACTAATGTTAACCGCTATATGTTCTATATAAAAGCCAGCTTGCTGCCATTTTTTAATTTGCTGACATACTTCCAATAAAACCCAATTTCCTATTTCTACTATTAAATGACTATTTTCAGCAATAGGAATAAATTCAGCAGGTGAAACCATATTTTGCTCGGGATGATTCCATCTTAATAGTGCTTCTGCACTCCGAAGATCCCCTTTAGCATTAGTCTGTCCCTGATAATACATAACAAACTGCTTCTTACTTAATGCTGTTAATAGCATACGTTCAATAGAAGATTTTCTATTATGCTCTTCCTGCATTTGTGCATTATAAAAACTTACTCTATTTCTTCCTGATTGTTTTGAACGATATAATGCAGTATCTGCTTGCTCTAGAATTTCTACTGATTCATCTACATTATCAGGGAATACTGAAACGCCAACACTTATTGAAAATACCTGTTTTCCGTGTTCCAGTTCAAAGGGTTTATTTATTTTATCCCGTATTTTTTCAGCTACAATAGCTACTTGTTCAATCATCTCTGTTATTGAGGAATCATATCCAAAAATAAGGACTACGAACTCATCCCCACCTAATCGACAAGCTGTATCTTCTTCTCTAATAACACTTTTAATGCGTTCTGCAACCAAAACTAATAACTGATCTCCAACCCGATGACCCAAGGTATCATTAAGTGATTTAAAATGATCTAAGTCCATATAAATCACAGCACCAAAATATTTATGTCTTTTTGCTGTAATCATTGCTTGATCTAAACGTTCTAAAAATAGCCGACGATTTGCTAACTTAGTTAATGGATCAAAAAAAGCAAGCTGATTAATTTCTTGTTCATTGGCTTTTTTATCACTAATATCAGAAAAAATACCCACATAATTTGTCACTTGTAAGTTTTGTTTAACAGCAGTAATTGTTATTCGTTCTGGAAAACAATTACCATTTTTACGACGGTTCCATATTTCTCCTTCCCATCGTCCCTTGTCTTCTAATTCTAAATATAGTGCTCTAAAAAAGGCATGGTCATGCATCCCTGAATTTAATATATTGGCATTCTTACCTAAAGTTTCTTGTTCTGAATAACCAGTAATATCAGTATAGGCTTGATTAATACGTAATATAGTTCCATTTATATCAGTAATAACAACAGCATCATGAGATTGAAATGTAGTAGCAGCAATACGCAGTTCATCTTCTGTCTGTTTCCGCTCAATAGTAATAGCTGTTAAGCCAGCCATCCGCTTAATAAACTCCAAGTTTTTTCTGCTGGGAGCTTTCGGTGTTTTATAATAAATTCCAAAGGTACCTAAGACTTTTTTCTTTGATGATATAACAGGTTCTGACCAACAAGCATGCACTCCTGCAGATTGAGCTAACTCCTTAAAAGGTTCCCAGTACGGATGCTTCATAATATCTTCCACAATCACTTGCTTTCCTGTAAAGGCCGCTGTTCCGCAAGAACCTATACCATCACCTATCTTTAAACCATCAATTGCATCACTATAAAAGTCAGGTAAACTAACGGATGCACCCTTTATTAAATGTTTACCCTCTTCATCTAATAACAAAATGGTACAAATCATCTCAGGGTTTAATTTTTCTGCACTCTTAACAATAGCACTTAAAATAACCTTAAAATCTTCACCTTTAGCTAGAGACTCTAAAATTTCATTTCGTGATATCTGCTCCTTTTCTAATTTCTGCCTTAATAAAACCTGTTGATTTAGTTTATTATTTATTGAGTTTAAATCACGTGTTTTAAAAGTAACTTGTTGTTCTATATGTGCAGTTCTACCCGTAATAACTAACAATCCCACACCAATAAAACTTGTTAACACAAGTCCGCCTAACAAAATCCACCATACATGCCAAGTTGTTTGACTTGATAAGAATTCTTCCGAAGGTCGGAAAGTGATTTGCCATATACTTTCTGGTACTCGAAGTATTTTTCTTGCTTCTAAAGAATTAAATGTAATTGGTTTAACTGTATTATCAGCAAAATTACTATATATAACTTCACTATTATTTTTAATTTCAATTTTTAATTGGTTATCAGCTAAAGCCAACAACGTTTCTGTTTTCTCATCTTCAATAACAAAAATGACAGCAATAAACCCCAACAAATAATCTGATTTTCCCTTCGATAACGAACTAGGTAAATTCTTTTTATATAGAGGTACATAAATAGAAGTTATTTGTGAATGAGCAGCCTTGTACTCTAAATGAAATTGTCCTGTTAGTAGCACCTTTCCTGTATTTGCTATTTCATCAAGTTCACTTTTTTTATTTTCCCTAACATCATAGCCCACTACTTTTTTATTAATTAGATAAGGTTCTATATATTCGATAGGGTAACGAACTTTATTGCTTGTAGACAAAAGAGATTTAGGATTACCTACAATACGAGGTATCCATTCAATTGCGATAATATCGGGATGATGACGCAAACTAGAACGTGTTAATAAATAAAATTCATCTTTTGTAACTTTTTCATCAGCATTAAAAAAGTCCCTAATATTTTCAGCTATATTCTTATGCGCATAAATCTCAGCTTCAAGCATATTATGAACACGCTCTACTCTATGTTCAAACAATGTATCAATACGCTTAGTTTCTTGTTGTTTACTATAAAAAAACATAGTAAACAACAAAAGTAATAACAGACCTAGTGGTGCTGCAACAGTAGTTCTTCTTGGATACCAAATTGATTGAGGCTTAGCTACAAAAGCTAAAATAATCGGGGTAAAAATTAAGACCCCAATAACATCACCAACCCACCAAGTTAGCCAGGCAAAAAGGCAATCATCAGCAGCTAAAATACCTTGTAAATAAAATACTCCAATACAAATGGTAGGAGCAACCACACAACTAACAATGGCACCATAAAAAAAGAAAAGTAATATTTTAGATAAATCTAGTAAAGTGTCATTTCGTCCAACAAAATGATGGATTAATAGCATACCTAAAATAGCTTGTGCAGAAGATGCAAAAGCCTTAATAGCCAAAAGGCCTAAAGCGGTTTCTATAGCTGTACTAATTTCCCCGCCAAAACTAACATAAATCTGAGTGCAAAAAATACCTACAACTAAACCTGGTAATATACGCCAGCCATAAATAAGCAAAACAGCTAACGCTATACCTGAAGATGGCCAGACAGGGGAGGAGTTACTTGGTTCTATTGCTAATAAATCACCAATCACACCGCCTGAAAGATAGGCTATGGCAATAAATAAATTTATTAAAAAGGCTTTAATCACTAACATCTATTTATTTTTCTATATCTAACCTAAATATATTGACCAATGTAAAAGTATAGTTCAATATTTTCATATAAATACCTTATTAACTTACAGCTAATAATTTATTCAACCGTTCAAAGTCGAAGTTCTGCTCTAAAGCATCAGTAATAACATTAATTCCTTCTTCTCTTTTTTCTTCTAAATTAATAGATTTTTGTAGCTTATAACCAGCCCACTTTAATAAAGCATCACATGCCTTTGGTGAATCAAATAACCCATGTAAATAAGTTCCCATTACTTTATTATCATTTGAATAGGCGCCATCAGCTTTTCCATTTAATATCATCACTGGTTTGTTTAATCCTTCACCTTGAGAAATACCTGCATGGATTTCATAACCAGCAATAGAGCTATTATCAATATTCAAAATACCTTTAACTTTCTGTAAATATTTTTCTACCTGTAAAGTTGTTTCAATTTCTAACAAGCCTAATCCATTACTTGAACCCGCAATACCTTCAATTCCTTCTGGATCATGGATAGCTAAACCTAGCATTTGAAAACCACCACAGATTCCCATCACTTTTCCATCATAACGTAGGTGTTTATTAATAAAGTCATTCCACCCCATATCAATACACCACTTCAAATCATCTCTTACAGATTTACTGCCTGCTAAAATAATTAAATCAGCCCCTTTACAATTTTGGGGATCTTTTTCAAACTGCACATTAATATCCGGATGTAATGATAAGGCATCAAAATCAGTATGATTACTCATTCGGGGAAAACGGGGAATAACAATATTAAAACTAGCGTTATCAGTTTGTTTATATTTATTGATAGCAACAGAATCTTCTGCATCTAAATAAAAATCATGTAAATAAGGCAACACAGCTAAAACAGGTTTTCCTGTTCGCTTTTCTAACCATTCAATTCCTGGCTGTAATAGAGCCATATCACCTCTAAAACGATTAATCACAAAACCAACAATTCTGTTCTGTTCTGTTGCTGATAATAATTCAAGTGTTCCAACAAGATGTGCAAAGACTCCACCTTTTTCTATATCTGCAATTAAAATAACAGGGCAGTCAACTTTTTCTGCAAATCCCATATTAGCAATATCACCTTCTCTAAGGTTTATCTCAGCTGGACTGCCTGCCCCCTCAACAACTACTATTTGATATTGTTTTTTAAGTCGATCATGTGATTCTAAAACAGCTTTCATTGCCTGCTTTTTATAATGATGATATTGCTTTGCAGAAAGGTTTTCTGATGCTTTACCATGAATAATAACTTGAGCCGTTTTATCTGAGTTTGGTTTAAGCAACACCGGATTCATATCTGTATGCGCTTCTAATCCACAAGCAACCGCTTGAACGGCCTGCGCCCGGCCAATTTCTCCTCCATCAACAGTCACCGCACTATTCAATGCCATGTTTTGAGGTTTAAAAGGCACAACTTTAATACCTTTTCGATAATAATAGCGACATAAAGCCGTAACTAAGGCACTTTTACCTGCATCTGAGGTTGTTCCTTGAACCATTAGAGTTTGAACTGTTTTATTTGTTACTTGCATTAAGAAAAATTAGTTTGGACTGAGCTGAATTCGTATAATAGGTATAGAAATTGATTTAAATTATATTAATACCACACACATGAGTTTATCCCTTATTTTAGCTGTTCTACTTGATCACTGGCTAGGAGAACCCCAAAAATATCACCCTTTAGTTTTCTTTGGTAACTTAGTGAACTATGCTGAAAATAAATTAAACCAACAACAGCAATCTGTTTTGTTACAAAAGTTTTTGGGGGTTATTGCCTTATTATTGATGGTTGTTCCTATTACTGTATTTGTATTTTTTATTACTCAATACCCCATAATTAGTTCGATAATTTCTCCTGTTATTCTTTATTTTTGTATTGCTGCAAATAGTTTGAAGCAACATGCTTTACTGGTTTTTCAAGCACTTGATAACAGGGATTTTAAATTAGCCAAAAACCATGTTGCTATGATTGTTAGTCGACAAACAGACAAAATGACAGAAGATGATGTACGTAGAGCAACCATTGAGTCCGTATTAGAGAATGGAGCCGATGCTGTTTTTGCTCCTATTTTCTGGTTTATTATTGCAGGCCCCACAGGGGCTATTCTTTACAGCTTAAGTAATACTTTAGATGCAATGTGGGGATACAAGAACCAGCGATTTTTACATTTTGGTTGGGCTGCTGCTCGATTTGATGACTGTCTAAATTGGATTCCTGCTCGTCTTACCGCACTGAGTTATGCTTGCTTAGGCTATACAAAAACTGCCCTTAGTTGCTGGAAAAAACACGCTAATTTATTAGATAGCCCCAATGCTGGCCCAGTTATGACGGCTGGTGCTGGTGCATTAGACCTTCAACTGGGTGGCCCTGCTTGGTATCATGGCAAACTTAAAAATAAAGTATATTTCGGTACGGATAAATTGCCCACTAATAATGATATTATCCGTGCAAACTCACTTATCACAGCTACTCTAGTTTTATGGATAATGCTGATTACTATTTTACAGTTATTAGGAGACTATCTTGCTTGAGCATGGAGGCCATTTAATTGAAGCGGCAAAAAAATACAATATTCCTGTTAATCAATGGCTTGATTTATCAACAGGTATAAATCCAAATGGCTGGCCTATCCCAGATATTCCAGCTGAATGTTGGCAGCGTTTACCTGAACCTGATGATGGCTTAATTGATGCTGCTAAAAATTATTATCAATGCCAATCAATTTTACCTGTCGCGGGTTCTCAAGCAGCGATACAAAGTTTGCCTTTATTGCGTAATAAATCAACAGTTGGGGTTTTATCCCTAGCTTATGCGGAACATGCCTATAGCTGGAAAAAAGCAGGGCATGAAGTAATTGAATTATCTGAAACAACTATCACTAATCAGCTCCATAAATTAGATGTTTTAATTTTAATCAATCCAAACAACCCCACAGCTCAAAGATTTACTAAAACTCAACTACTTGAATGGCATCAACAATTACAGCAAAGAAATGGCTGGCTTATTATTGATGAAGCTTTTATAGATTCTACTCCAGAGCATAGTTTATCCAGTTATCCTCTGAATGATGGACTTATTATCTTACGTTCAATCGGTAAGTTTTTTGGTTTAGCAGGTATCCGTTGTGGTTTTGTAATTACTAACCATCATATTCTCAAACAACTTGATGAACTACTTGGTCCATGGACTATCAGTAATCCTAGTCGTTATATTGCCACTGCTGCATTACTTGATTTAAACTGGCAAAATAAAACCCAGTGTGATTTAAAAAATCAATCTAATAGGCTTGCTTTATTATTACAAAATAATGGTTTTAAAATTACAGCTCGAACTGATTTGTTTCACTGGATACAAACTGACAATGCAGAATACATTCATCACACACTTGCCGAACAAGGCATCTTAACTCGTTTATTTCATAACCCTCTTAGTCTACGGTTTGGACTTCCTAAAAATGAATCCCAATGGCTTCACCTAAACCGAACCTTAGCTGCCTCATCTTATAAGTTGTAAATAAATCACAAGACCTTTGGTACTATTTAACTGATTTTAATTTCTGTTATTTATATTATATATACCTACCTTTTAAAACTAACTCTAAAAAATTATGTTTTTTAAGCTGATACAACTTATCAAATAAAAGGGGAATTACAATGTCAAAATTAGCCCAAGATCGTACCGCTTTTATAGAGCTTTTACATGATGTGTTCATAAAAAAAACAGGCCATGGTGCATTTGCCTATATATCTATTACTGATGCTATGTCATTATTTGATGATTATTCTCAATCAGAGACAACAGCCAATATATTTATCAATCAATTTATTCGTTCTATTTAAAACACAAATAAATTAAACAGTGTTTAATTTATTTGTGTTTTAATTTATTTATTCTCTTCTTTGTTACTATTTAATAAAATTTATATAAATATAAGTTAGATGTTCCACATGGAACATCTAACGCCAAACATGAGTTTCAAAGGGACTTTAAAAGTCTTTACTCTTAAAATAATATTCAGCCTGTTGAGGCTCTGAAAGCTGCTGTGTATTATCAAAAGTACCTCGACTATCTAAATAATACCAACCCCCCGTTAAAAGTGTTGCCGTTGCTAAAATAGCAAAGCTAATTTTCCAAACACTGTAAGGCCTTTCACCTTGAATCTTCCCCGTTCTAGCATTAATAACAAAATGAAAAGGTTTATCCTTATACCGAAATGCTGCTGACCATACAGGAAGCAAACAATGTTTATAAGTATTATTTTTATGTTGCGTTTGAATTGAATGAACTCTCTGGTGATCACCGCCAATATCATGAGAAATATCTCGATATATTTTGTTATCCATCACCTGCTTGGCATAATCAAAACCTTCATCTAAATCTACTTGATAAAATTCACTACTAAAACCACTAAGATAATTTTCATCATAGGGAATCAATTCATCTAAATCCCAAGGTTTTAGAGTATCCACAATTTTTCGAGGTAAAGATCTACTTGCACCAATTAACACATCATCAAAAAAACAAGCAACTTGACCAGAAACAGTAGTCCAACGAATTTTAGGCACTTGCCGTGTTTCTGTAACAAGTCGTTTATTACGCATCACTTGCACTCTTTGTTGAACATAATAAGTATCACCCCTTTCACCCTGATAGTAGGTTTGAGTATCACTATCAAAAGTCCAAAATGGTAAATATATTCCACTAAGTTTAGTTTTACTACGTGCATATTTTTTTACTGCATTCGGCGCAAACCATAAACTTTTTATCCACTTATTAAATAACTTTTGTGCTGTTTTCTGTTCAATACTAAAAGGTAATAATGAGCTAGCTGGAATAGATTTTATATGTTCTGTGCTAGAAACAATAGGGGTACCACAAAAAGGACATTCACCCGCATGAACACTAGACTTAAACTGAAATGTTGCTCCACATTCATCACAATGAATATTATTTTTAACGGCTGTAACGCTAGATTCAGATAATTGTTGTAATGCTTGGTCTAAGGGAAGCTCTTTTATACTCCCAGCACGCAATTCAATATGATTTTCAAAATTACAATATTCACAACTCTGATATTGAGTACCAGGGGCATATTTTAATACCGCTCCACATTGTGTGCAGGGAAAGCGCTTTGAAGCAGGGGCTTTAGAAACTTTGGTGAATTTCACAATATATAAAGGGTACTATCCCTACAATTTAGAAAAAGTAGTATTACAATTCTATTACTTTCCAATACAGAAAATACATTTATTGTAAATTAGCTGTAAAACATAATAGAAAGCTATTTTTAGTCCAACATTTCTATCAAAGTGGAATGCCAAACCTTTTTATCTATCTCTCCCATTTTTTCTAGTAACCGCCTTTTATCAACTGAACGGATTTGATCTAACAACAAACGAGAAGGGCGATTATTAAAAACTATTTCAGGTCTACACCCTAATGGCTGACCTTTGCTTGTTAAGGGTGCAATGATAACCCTTGGCAAAGCCTCATTTAAATCATTAGGTGATACAACCAAAGCAGGGCGTGTTTTTTTATCTCTGTGCCAAAGGTAGGATCAAGATTAACCCAATAGACTTCTCCACGCTTTACCATTCCCAATCTTCGGTAATATCATCGGGCAAAGTATCATTCCACACATCATCCTTTACTATTTCTTCAGCCTTATAATTATCAAACCAACCTGCTCTTGGTTTCTTTAAAGCTTCAATCACTAAGGTTTTACCCTCAATTCTTAAATCAACATCTTTTTTTAATGAACAAGCTTCTAAAAAACTAGCAGGAATAATAATCCCTTGGGAATTACCAACTTTTCTTAAATGGGTTTCCATTATTAGTCCCTCTAAATCCAATAAATAACAACAATGTTATAACATGACTGATATTAATAAGTAAAAAATGATAAGAAAATTATTTAGGTCAATTAACTTAATTTCTCTGTCCCATGCGATCTTGTAGCCCAATTGGGTAAAATTTGAGTATCTAATGGCTCTTACGGCTTCATTTACTAACCGCTTTGAAGGAATGTAAAATACTCTCAAAAATGTGGTACAGATATTTCTAAGCTTAAAGTAATTATTAATTCAATCACAAGAAACAGCCAAGTGCTTATTTTTTTTCTGTTAACTTTTTAATACTTTTATCAAAATCACTTTCAAAATTATGATCTTGTAGCACTCTAAATTTTTCATACTCATCATGTGCTAATTGTTTTGCCACAGCACTACTGACCTTTCCTGCATTTTGTAACAAGTCGTACTCATTAAATTGTAAGAAAGCATCCAGCTTTTCTACCCAATTAGACATTTTCATTAGCTTATTTCTAGTGGCTTGGTTTTCAGCATAATCTAAATACATACTCACAACACGCTCTAACTCTTTTATTTCTTGTTCCTGTAGATAGTTTTTAGCCACCGACACATCACTTTTTAACACTTTTCCACCGGGTGAATTTTTCCAAGTTTGTAAGCCCATATTATCGTGTTCAGCTTTTGCTCTATCCACAATCAACTCAGGGGCTGTTTTACCTGTAATAGCCCATTCCAATTTATTTTGTACCGTTTTATAAAAAGTCTGTGTTTGAGGGGCATTAGCCACATAATCACTACTGCACTCTTTATAAATATCCGTTATTTTCTGATAAAACCGCCGCTCACTCGCACGTATTTCACGAATGCGCTCTAATAGCTCATCAAAATAATCATGCCCAAAGTTCTTACCCTGTTTTAATCGCTCATCATCCAAAACAAAGCCTTTAATGATAAATTCTTTTAAGGTAGCTGTTGCCCAAATACGAAACTGAGTAGCACGGTAACTATTAACCCGATAACCGACCGCAATAATGGCATTGAGATTATAAAAGTCGATATTACGGTTTACCTCACGGTTTCCCTCGCGTTGAACTATTCGGAATTTCCGAATGGTTGCCATTTCATCTAACTCTTTAGTCTTAAATATATTTTGTAGATGCTCATTAATCGTTGGAATACCTACATCAAACAAAGCCGCCATTTTCTTTTGATTAAGCCAAAAGGTATCACCTTCATAAATGACTTCTATTTTTACCTGTCCACTCGCATCGTTATAAAACAAAATATCGTTGAATTCTAACGACATAATAACAACCTCCTTATAAATAGCATTTTAATACGGCATGTTTTTAATGGAAGCTTGGCCAATAGTAATTTATGAGCCATTGTTGTAATTTCGTGCTTGTTCTAACCGCCCAATTGCTCTTAAAAAAGGTTCACTTTTAGTGTTTGTCAGAAAAATTTTATGCAATGTATTCCAATACTTTTGTGATACTTTACTAGATATACTTTTGCATATTAAATAAGCTAACTCTTCCTCAAAATCAAACCACTTTTCGCTTTGGATTATTTCAGTTCTAGGTGAATTCAAATCTAAATCGCGGTTTCCACATATATCAACGATAATAACTAAAGGAAAAGGCCATGCTATCTTTACTTGATTATTTTTCTGTTCCCAATAGCGAGGAAATAAAGAAGAGGGTATTTCAATTCCATGTAATGAAATAACTGATTTTGAACGAGAAAATTCCCTCGTTGAGTCATCTTCTCTAATCTCACCATCATCATTTATTGTAATTGATTTTGATGATTCTTCTATTGAATTTTGCGCTATATATATTTCCCTTTCTAAGTCGAAGGTTTCTCCTTCTACTTCCACTTCTTTAGAATTAAGTTTAATTCTATTACTTGGCATTCCCCCACTCTCTAGTATCGCGACTATAGCAGAACCCAGAATACCTTTTTTTTCTTGATTTAATTTTATATTAAAAGTTCTAATATTTTCATTTTCATCCCAAGAGTAATCATATAATGATGACGGCAAAATATTTTTAAAGCTTGATGCATCTCTAATTTTTTGATGAGACAATGTTTCGATACTAATTTTAAATGGTGGGTTAGGTATTACATTTTCTACATTTGTAATAAACCTTTCTTCAGTCATTTTTTCCCAAGGGTTTTTATTTTTTCTAAGTATAAGTTTAGTTGTTGTACCTGGAGTTTTTCTATCACCATCTTTTATCCAAAAAATACTTTCTTGACCTTCAACAGTTACATTTAATGGCTCACTTGATTTATGTGCACCATAAACTCTTTTTGTATCGACAATTAATACATCAGATATCATGAAACAGGAAAGAATACCAATACCAAAACGAGATATAGGGTTAAAATCTGCGTTTGATTCAGATTTTAAATTGTAAAAATCTGTTGATTTATAGAATGAAGAACCCACTTTAGAGTAATAATTATCTATTATAGATTGGTCCATACCCGTTCCATTATCTATTACTTCTAAAACATCATTTCCGTCCTCAGCATAATAATTAATGGTAATTTCTGGAGAGTATTGATTTCCCCACTCTTTCTCTTGAGCTTGCCTTAGTAAACAAGCATCTATAGAGTTCTGCAAAAGCTCTCTTAAAGCAACCTCTGGGTTACCATAAAGTTTTGTTCCCATTAGTAACTCAATAACTTGATTTTTGCTCAAATTAAATTTGGTATCTCTATAGAGGTAAATTGGCTTATTGCGAATAGTGGTTTTAGTTTTTATTTTTTCCCGATTTACTTTGAACGGAATCTTAAGCTCTATATCACGATTTTTTAACTTATTAAAATCATTCAATTCAGAAAAAACATTATTACAAGCACTAAGTTCCTGATCAATGATTGTGCAAAATTTATGGATAGAGGCTTCAATAGCAGGATGTGTACATGTTGCACTAAATTGAATTAATTCTGGACTAATATCCCAAGCATCGATTGCTCTATGCTTGTTCCATTCGTTAATTGATATAGGGTGTCTAATGTATAGATGTGAAAATAATATTGGTGGCGTTCTTTTTCCGTCAAAATCTAAAATATCTGCCAGTCTAAGTATCGTTGCAATCAAAGGAAGGTTTGCATATGTATCAGCACCACAAAGTAGGTGTTTATCTAAATCGAGTACTGAAAAAGCGTCTTCGTTATGACTAAAACATATTTGTGAAAATTCGACTGTCAGGTCGATATTTCGAAATTTTATTTTATCTGTCCAGTCTTTCTCTATTATATCTCTCGCTCTTTCAGCATGAGACTGCCTAATAAATTCGGTTATTAAATATCCTTTTATAGTATCTGCTTCCGTATTTTTTCCTTGTTTTGATAAATTAATAATTAATTCATGTTGGTCTGGTCTTGCAGTATAAAAACGTTTGAACCTATTAAACGTAATTAACTCTTCTTCCGTAATATCAGGATTCTCATCCCATATTTTTTTCCAGCTTATAACATCTTTTTCATTAGGAGCCATTCCAATATCATGAAAGAATGCGCTAAGAATGAGTAACATTAACTCAGGCGATGATAACTCACTCAAATTCTTATCAGTAAATAGCCTCTCCATTAAATACAGAACTCTAAACAAATGGTCACTATCATGAAGTGTAAATTCCCCCATGTGTTTGATAATAGTCTTTGTCCGTTGGTGCGCATATGAAACTGCTTCATCAACAAGAGCAATCACTTCACTATCTTTTTCTTGACAATTTATCTTTAAAGTTGAATAAATTTTACTTTTCGTAAGCCTAGCTAATATCTCGTCTTTATAATCGTCTGTCATATTTTTTCAATCTTTATCGCAGTTTTTTCACTTAATAGACATTAAGCCAATGCATATAAAAATAACGCGATGCTCAGGAAATTTTTTACGCTTGTGAGCATGCGCTATCAGGCGTATAAACTTACCAAGGCTTAGTTACTTTCCAATACAAAAAGAACTAAAAATACGACCTAACAAATCATCAGAACTAAATGTACCGGTAATTTCAGCCAAACTATTTTGAGCTTGTCTTAAATCTTCTGCTACTAATTCCCCAGCTTGATTTTGTAATTGCTCTAACGCATTTTCGACGCTTTGTTGACCATCAGTTAAAGCATCAATATGACGTTTTCTAGCAATAAAGACATCATCAGTTTCAGCATTAAAACCGACACTTTGTTTAAGATGATTAAACAATAACTCCATTCCAATATCTTTTTTTACCGATAAATAAATTTGGCTGCCATGGTCAGTTTCTGTTATTTCTGGCTCTACACCTAATAAATCTATTTTATTGTAGACTTTTGTTATATCTAAACCTGTAGGCAGCGTTTTAATGATTGACTCAATTTCTGGATCGGTACTATCAATTAATAATAGAACTTTATCTGCTTGTTTTATTTCTTCATGTGCTCGGCGAATGCCTTCTTTTTCTACTAGATTATCACTTTCTCTTAATCCAGCAGTATCAATAATATGCAGTGGCATGCCATCAATTTGAATTCTTTCTTTTAAAATATCACGGGTTGTACCAGCAATATCTGTGACAATTGCGGCTTCATGTCCTGCTAGTGCATTGAGTAAACTTGATTTTCCTGCGTTAGGTTTTCCTGCTAAAACTACCGTCATTCCATCTCTTAATAAACGGCCTTGCTGAGCAGTTTTGTGGATTTTTAGAATTCTTGTCGATAGATTTATAATTTTATTTTCTACAATGCCATCTGTTAAAAAATCAATTTCTTCATCTGTAAAATCTATAGCAGCCTCTACATAAATTCTAAGTTCTGTGAGTTCCTCTACTAATTCATTAACCTGTTCAGAAAAAACACCTTGCATAGATTTTTGTGCAGAACGTACGGATTGTTCTGTACTACTTTCAATTAAATCTGCAACAGCTTCTGCTTGAGCTAAATCTAATTTATTATTTAAAAAAGCTCTTTCAGTAAATTCACCAGGATTGGCCAGTCTGGCACCTAAACTAATCACCCTCTTTAGAACCATACCTAAAACAACTGTTCCACCATGACCTTGCAGTTCTATAGTATCTTCACCTGTATAAGAAGCAGGGTTGGGGAAATAAAGTAGTATGCCTGAATCAATCACAGAACACTCTTCATCTTTAAATGAAGTGAATATTGCTTGTCTGGGTTCAGGTGTTTTATGAGTTATATTTTTAGCAATTTCAAAAGCAGAAGGCCCTGAAATTCTTACAATACCAACTCCTCCATTTCCTGGCGGCGTTGCAATGGCTGCGATGGTATCTTGTATTATTTCTTGCACGGTTTTTTATTAGTTTTTAATACGTCTTTTACTAAAAAGGGGAGCTAAAAAGCTCCCCTCTCTATCACTTCAATTATCCTAAATAAATATTACTTTTCAGCTTCAATTTGTTTAGTGATGTACCACTGCTGGCAAATTGACAATGTGTTATTACATACCCAGTAAAGTACTAAACCTGCTGGGAAGAATAAAAAGAAAACAGTGAAAACGATTGGGAACATTTTCATTACTTTCGCTTGTAATGGATCAATCGGCGCAGGGTTTAAACTTTGCTGAATTTTCATGGTAATACCCATAAGAATTGGCAAAATAAAATAAGGGTCTTGCGCGGATAAATCTTGTACCCATAATGCAAAATCAGCCTGACGTAATTCAACTGTTTCAATCAGTACCCAATATAAAGAAATAAATACGGGGATTTGCACCATGATAGGAAGACAGCCACCCATTGGGTTTACTTTTTCCTTTTTGTACATCGCCATCATTTCAGTATTGAAACGTTGTCTGTCATCTGCAAACTTTTCTTGCAAAGCTTTTAGTCGTGGCTGAATTTTACGCATCTTAGCCATCGAACGATAACTCGCTTGAGATAACTTAAAGAATAGTAATTTAATACATAGCGTCACACCTAAAATAGAGAAACCCCAGTTACCAATACGATCATGAATTTGATTCAGTAACCAGTAAATTGGTTTTCCTATAATAGTTAACCAACCATAATCTACCGTTAATTCTAAACCTGTTGCTACTTTTTCCATCATTGGTTGAACCTTTGGTCCAACGAATAAATGTGAATTAAAAGTAACATCTGTATGAGCCGCTACATCAACTGCTGGAGAATATGATCCAATCACATAACGCCAGTCTTTCAACTTTTTAGTATAAAAGTGATTTTCTTGATCAGCAGGTGGAACCCACGCAGTTGCAAAATAATGCTGAGTCATGGCACTCCAACCACCTAAAGTAGAAACACTTAGGTTTTCTTCTTCCATGTCATCATATTCTACTTTTTGATACTTTTCCTCTTCGGTATAAACAACACCACCGGCATAAGTTCTGATAAAGGTATTTCCTTTATCATCAGCATAAGGCACTCTTAATAGTTGACCGTATTGTCTACCTGTCCAAGTTTCTGCTGAATCATTGCTTACTTTTTGGTCTACATTAATATCGTAACTTCCACGCGTAAATGTATAAACCTTAGTAACAACTAGGCCTTGGTTATTTGTCCATGTTAATGGCACAGATAAAGTATCCAGTCCTACTTCTAATTCATAACTTTCTTTTTCTATTGAATAAAAAGCATGATGATCAGGACCTGCAGCAGAACCACTACTAGCAATCAAACCACTTTGAGCTAAAAATAGTTTTTCATTACTACTATCAAATAAGCGAACTGGTGAAAGATCTTTTTCTGGTGCGTCTAAACCCACAAGAGAAAACATTTTCTTTACTGCAGTATTCTCTTTTTCATGTGGATACTGTAATAAATCTAAATTGCGTATTGTGCCGCCTTTAGTATCAATTTCTATTAAAAATACATCAGTCTTAATAGTAAGAATTTGTTCGGCATGAACACCTAAAACAGGAACTGCTTCTAAGTTTTGTCCCGAAGCAATTGGATTGATATTTCCAGTGCTTGGTAAATCTTCTCCAGAATCTACAACAATAGGTTGTTCAGTAGCAGCAACAATTGGCTTGGGGCCATAATCTATTTGCCATTGTTCCCAAAGCATGTAAGAAACCATTGCAAAAGCAATGACTAGTAGAAATCTAATGTTATCCATCGTTATTTACCAATTTTTTTTGGAACTGGGTCTATACCCCCCTCATGAAAGGGATGGCATTTTAATAATCTTCTTATTGTAAGATAGGAACCTTTAATAGCTCCATGAAGCTGAATTGCTTCCAGGCCATAACTTGAACAGCTAGGATAAAAACGGCATCTTGGGGGAAATAAAGGACTTATAAATAATTTATAAAATTTTATAAGATTTATGAGTAAGAATTGCATCGCTCAGTCAGTTTAAGCCAATGCTTATCTAATGATTTAGTTAATAAAGCAGGAGATGCATTTGCTGCATCCCTTCTTGCTAAGACCACAATATCAATATTAATTAAATCATGTTGCTTTAATCTAAAATTTTCCCGAACAGATCTTTTAATTAAATTTCTTGTCACTGCCTTTTTTATATTCTTTTTGGCAATGGCAAGACCTAATCTAGGGTGATCCAATTCATTTCTGATGACTAACAGGGTAAAAAACTTATCAGTAGATTTTACTGGGTTTGCAAATACCTTTGTATAAGCCGCAGGATCTTCTAGTTTTAACTGAGAGGGAAAACTATAATCTTCGCCGGCCAATTTATACAGTTAGCTCAGCACGACCCTTTGCTCTACGAGCGTTTATTACTTTACGACCACCTACAGTAGCCATTCTTGCACGAAAACCGTGAGTTCTTGCGCGTTTCAATTTACTTGGTTGGTAAGTTCTTTTCATTTGCCTAAGCCTTAATAGTGTTTTAACAAAAAACGGATAAAAAAGACTCGGGATAATAAGTCAAAACTATTGCTCCTGTCAATTATATTTTACAAACAGGCTGTGTTTAATACTGTAAACTACTTGTGTATAAGTTTTGCTTTTAATATAAAATATAACAACTTATCTTCGCTCTATATTTCGCGATAATTATAAATCACCTATTCGATTTCTCCCTAACCCTATTTAATATAATCAATGAGCTCAATTTGGAATACTTGTTTATCTAAACTTGAAAATGAAATACCTTCTAATGATTTTAGTACCTGGATCAGACCATTACAGGCTGTCGAAAAAGGTGACACTCTAAAATTATTAGCGCCAAATCGTTTTATTATTGATCATGTTAAACAACACTTCATCAGCAAAATTGAAGACGCTGTATATGAATTTTCAAATGGCACTTTAATATTACAATTTGAAATTGGCTCAAAAAAAACAGCACCTCTGATTCAACCCAAGCTGTATAAGAAATCAACAGAAAAAGAAAAACCTAAACGTTCTACTTTTTTAAACAAAGCATTCACTTTTGATAGCTTTGTTGAAGGTAAATCAAATCAACTCGCCCGAGCAGCTTCTATTCAGGTTTCTGAAAATATTGGCAAAGCTTATAACCCCTTATTTTTATATGGGAGCTCAGGCCTTGGTAAAACACATTTAATGCATGCTATTGGAAACGCTGCCATTGCTAAAAACCCTTCAGCACATGTTGTTTACCTTCACTCAGAAAAATTTGTTCAAGATATGGTGCAAGCTTTTCAGCACAATACTATTAATGCCTTTAAAGAATATTACCGTAGTATCGATATCTTACTGATTGATGACATTCAATTTTTAGCAGGCAAAGAACGTTCTCAAGAAGAGTTTTTTCATACTTTTAATAATTTATTAGATAAAAAACATCAGGTGGTTTTAACCTGTGATAAATATCCAAAAGAGATTGAAGGTTTAGAAGATCGTTTGAAATCAAGATTTGGTTGGGGATTACCCGTTGCGATTGAGCCACCTGATTTAGAAACCCGTGCAGCTATCCTTATTAAAAAAGCAGCTTTAGTTAATGTAGAACTATCTCAAGAGGTTGCTTTTTTTATTGGTAAACGAATTCCATCCAATGTAAGAGACTTAGAAGGTGCATTAAGAAGAGTCGTTGCTAATGCACAATTTACAGGCAAAGAAATTACCATTGATTTTACTAAGGAAGCTTTGCATGACTTAATTTCCTTACAAGACAAATTAGTCAATATAGATAACATTCAAAAAACAGTTGCTGAATATTTTAAAATTCGAGTAGCTGATTTGTCCTCTAAAAACCGTAGACAATCTATTACACGTCCACGACAAATTGCTATGTGTTTAGCTAGAGAGTTGACGAGTCATAGCTTTCCAGAAATTGGGGATGCTTTTGGTGGAAGGGATCACACCACTGTCATTAATGCTTGTAAACGCGTTAAAGCCCTAAGAGACAGTGATATTAAAGTTTCTGAAGATTATCAGAACCTGTTGAGAACTTTATCGCATTAATTGCGACTAAGTTGTGGATAAAACAGGTGTAAAATATAGCTTGGTTTTTATCCACATTATACAAACAGATTAAATAAGAGCTTTAACAACAACTTAACTTATTGATTTTTTAAGTAAAATATAGCTTATCCACAGAAATACTGCTTACTAATAGTAATAATCTATATAAAGATATATATTTCTATTATTAATAAGCTGGATAAAATCACTTTCGATTACAAATAACCCTAATAAAAATAATGTAAATTAATTTCACAATCAAAATTTGTTTAATAAGCCCTGTGGATAAGTTTGTGTTTATCACTACTTTTATTTTGTTAACTACTTGTCTACTTTTTATAGTGTGTTATTTATAACCAAGATATCCACAGTTAGTATGTTATTTAATAAACAACTTTAAAAGTACTATAACATATTGATTTTAAAAGTTAATTATGACTTTTCAACAGTTTTATTTTTACTAATAACAGTAATAAGCTTTAAATATATATTATGAATTTTATTATTAATAGAGAGCAATTACTCTCACCTTTGCAACAAATAGTCAGTGTTATAGAAAAAAGGCAAACCATGCCTATTCTTTCCAATGTGCTTGTTGTAGTAAATGAAGATAGTTTGGTATTAACAGGAACTGATCTTGAAATTCAGTTAATTGCTAAAATTAATCTTGATAGTTCAGAACCTGGTCAAATTACAGTTCCTGCAAGAAAGTTTTTAGATATTATTCGATTACTTCCAAATGAAGCAGAAATTAAAATTGAATTGAAAGACGATAAGGTAAAAGTAACTTCAGGACGAAGTCGGTTTTCTTTAACAACGTTAGCTGCAGATAATTATCCCGAATTTTCTGAATCAGAATTAGAAAACCAATTTCTAATCAATGCCGGACAGTTTAAAAAAGCATTAGATAAAACTGTTTTTTGTATGGCTAATCAAGATATTCGCTATTACTTAAATGGCTTGTTACTGCATATATCTAATAGCAAATTAAAATTAGTGGCTTCAGATGGTCATCGCTTATCTATTTATGAAGATAATATTGGTACAGCAACCGGATACGAATCACGTATTATTTTACCTAGGAAAGGTGTTTTAGAACTTGCACGTTTATTGGATGATGATGAAGCTGAATTAAATATTCAATTTTCAACTAGCAATATTAGAATTTATTTTAAAGAACTCACATTCTCAGCAAAATTAGTTGACTCAAAATATCCAGATTTTAGTAAAGTATTTGATCAACCCTTTTTTAATCAAATCCATATTCAAAGACAATTACTAAAAGATGCTTTAACCCGTGTTGCAATTTTAGCGAATGAAAAGTTTAAAGGTATTACCCTTAATATTTCAGACAATGTTTTAAAGTTAAATTCGCATAATCCTGAACATGATGAAGCCAACGAAGAAATTATTATTGAATACCAAGGTGAACCTTTGTCTATTGCTTTTAATTCACAATATGTTCTAGATGCAGTCAGTAATTTAGATTCTGAGTTAGCTGTTTTAACTATTGCAAGTAATGCCAGTAGTTGTTTTATTGAAGAACCTGAACAACAGCCGTATAAGTTTATAGTTATGCCAATGCGTTTATAGAAGTTTTTTGAAATAGAAATGAGCTTACAGAAACTGGATATTTATTTTTTACGAAATATTCAAAAAACCTCTATAGAACCATCACCTGAAATTAATTTAATTACGGGCGAAAATGGAAGTGGTAAAAGTTCCTTATTGGAAGCTATTTTTATTTTAGGAAGAGCGCGTTCTTTTAGAGCGACTAATATTAAACAAGTTATACAGTTTGAAAAAACTGAATTGATAGTGTCAGGTAAGTCTAAACAAAATAGCGGACACCTTTGTCATTTAGGTATTCAGTTTAATAACAAAGGATGTGAAATCCGGATTAATAAAGAAAAGAGTCATAAATCTGATTTAGCCTATGCTTTACCAGTGTTATTGATCCACCCTAAAAGCTATTTATTAATTGACGGCGGACCACAACTCAGACGTGAATTTTTAGACTGGGGAGTATTTAATTATGAAGATGATTTTTTAGCATGCTGGCGAAAGTTTAAAAAAACGCTGCAGCAAAGGAATTCTTTATTAAAAACTAAGAAAGTAAGTCAGATTAATGTTTGGAATACTGAACTTGTCCAGTACGGTACAATAGTCTCTAAATACAGAAAAGAATACTTAGTAAAACTAGAGCCTATCTTTCTTGATATTTGTCATTACTTCTTAGACTTTAAAGAAATCAAGTTAAAGTATGTTTCAGGCTGGGATGAAACGGATAGTTTTATCAATTCACTGGAAAATGATTTAGATAAAGATTTGCGTTATGGTTTTACCCACAGCGGCCCGCATCGATGTGATGTAAATGTATTGATTAACGACCGTCTTGCAAAAAACTTTGTCTCTAGAGGACAGTTGAAGTTACTAATGCTTTCTTTAAAGCTAGCTCAAGTAAAACTAATGAATACAGAAAAGAATAATTCTGTCTGTGTTTTGATTGATGATTTAACTGCTGAGTTAGACGTAATTAATAAAGCAAAATTATTAGAATATTTATCAAAGTTAGATTGCCAAGTCTTTATGTCGACTACTGAGCTTTCTAATTTTGGAGATTTAAGTAAGTTAGAAAACTACAAAGTGTTCCACGTGGAACATGGTGATATATGTTTAGCAAATTAATTGTCATGTTCCACGTGGAACACACAAAAATGGAAAAGGTATGAGTGATAACAATCAAGAATACGATAGCTCGAATATTCAAGTACTCAAAGGACTTGATGCTGTAAGAAAAAGACCGGGTATGTACATTGGTGATACGGATGATGGTACAGGTCTACATCACATGGTATTTGAGGTAGTTGATAACTCAATTGATGAAGCCCTAGCTGGTTTTTGTAAAGGTGTTGATGTTGTTATTCATGAAAACGGTTCTGTTTCAGTATCTGATGACGGTCGTGGTATCCCCGTAGATATACATGAAGAAGAAGGCCGCTCAGCAGCTGAAGTAATTATGACAGTACTGCATGCTGGTGGTAAGTTCGATGATAATGCCTATAAGGTATCTGGTGGTTTACATGGTGTAGGTGTTTCAGTAGTAAATGCCTTATCAGAAGAAATGACCTTAGAAATTCGTAAGCATGGCCAGTTACATAAACAAAAATATAGTATGGGTGAGCCAGTAGCACCTTTAGAAGCTGTTGGTGATGCTGAAGGTACGGGGACTAAAATTAATTTTTTACCCAGTAAAGAAACCTTTACCGATGTAGAGTTTCATTACGATATTTTAGCTAAACGCTTAAGAGAGTTATCTTTCTTAAACTCAGGTGTTCGTATCTCACTAAAAGATGAACGCTCAGGCAAAGAAGATGTATTTGAGTTTGAGGGCGGCATTAGTGCCTTTGTTCAAAACCTGAATAAAAACAAAACACCTTTATTTGAAGATGTATTTCATTTCACAGCCGAAAAAGAAGGGGTAACTGTAGAAGTTGCTATGCAATGGAATGATTCTTACCAAGAAAATATTTATTGTTATACCAACAATATTCCACAGCGTGATGGCGGAAGTCACTTGGCTGGATTTAGAGGGGCATTAACCAGAACCATTAATCAATATATTGAATCCAGTGGTATTGCAAAAAAAGAAAAAGTAGCAACTACAGGGGATGATGCGAGAGAAGGATTAACCGCTGTGTTATCAGTCAAAGTGCCTGATCCTAAGTTTTCTTCACAAACAAAAGATAAATTGGTTTCATCAGAGGTAAAACCTTTGGTTGAATCAACAATGAATGAGAAGTTACAAGAATTCTTGTTAGAAAATCCAAGCATAGCCAAAAATATCGCGCATAAAATTGTAGATGCAGCTAGAGCACGTCAAGCAGCACGTAAAGCAAGAGAAATGACTCGCCGTAAAACAACTTTGGATATTGCGGGTTTACCAGGCAAGTTAGCTGATTGCCAAGAAAAAGACCCAGCACTATCAGAACTGTTCATAGTGGAAGGGGACTCAGCGGGTGGTTCTGCCAAACAAGGCAGAGACAGACGCACGCAAGCGATTTTACCGCTTAAAGGGAAAATCCTTAATGTAGAAAAAGCACGTTTCGATAAAATGATCTCATCTGATGAGGTCGGTAACTTAATTACTGCTTTAGGCTGTGGTATTGGTAAAGAAGAATACAATATCGAAAAGTTGCGTTATCACCGTATCATCATCATGACTGATGCCGATGTCGATGGATCACATATTCGTACCTTGATACTGACTTTTTTCTACAGACAATTACCAGAATTAATAGAAAAAGGTTATGTCTATATTGCTCAGCCTCCTTTGTATAAAATCAAAAAAGGTAAGCAAGAGCATTATGTAAAAGACGATACAGAATTAAATGAATATTTAATTCAATTAGCCTTAGATAGAGCACAGCTACAAACTGATGAATCAACACCGGTTATTCAAGGCCAAGGTTTAGATACGCTAGCGACAGAATATGCTGAAGTGATGGGGGTGATTAATCGCCTTACTAGACGCTATGACGATATGTTCTTAGAAGAAATGACATACGTTCCCGCTTTAACAGAAGAAATTACACAGTCTAAGGAAAGTTTTGAAAAGTGGGTGAAGCATCTAGAACAAAGAGTTAATAATAACGAGAAAAAAGCAGTTTATTCAGTACAACTAAATTACACAGATAGTGATACTTTTGATGTGGTTGTGGATAAAAAGCTAAATGGAATTACCAAGACATTTGTTTTCCACACTCCTTTCTTCTTAGGGAAAGATTATTTAACGATTGCTAAATATGCCAAAGATACAGTCGGGTTGTTTACTGACGAGTCTGTTATGCAGATGGGAGAAAAGTCTCAGTCAGTCTCAAACTTTAAACAAGCTTTTGAATGGATGATGAGAGAAGTTAAAAAAGGACAGCATATTCAGCGTTACAAAGGACTAGGTGAAATGAACCCAGACCAACTATGGGAAACAACACTGGATTCAAATAGCAGACGTTTACTACAAGTTAAAATTGAAGACTTAATTGCAGCTGATGAGATATTTACAACACTGATGGGTGATGTGGTTGAACCCCGTCGTGACTTTATCGTTAAAAATGCACTGGATGTAACTAATCTGGATGTTTAATTAAGCTGACTTAAGTTAATACGTAAACAAAAAAGGGGGGACTTTTAGTCCACCCTTTTTTTATGCCCAATAAAAAATCCATCCCTGTTCCAAGTGATAGTAATACCTCTTTCGTTTTTCCTAGTTTTACACGATAATCTATTCATAATTAAATACGACAACTGAGTTGTAGGTTTGCATAGATAAAAACGGGTAGGAGGGGCCTTTGGCCGCGACCGAAACAAAATCAGAGAAATCGCGGCCAAAGGCCCCTCCTACTTTTCTAATCATTTTTAAACCATATCGGGTTTATTAAAATTTTATAGGTAAAGCTCAAATAGCTAATTTAGCTTTATTGTAGTTTCGATATTAGGAAAATAAGCGCATGAAACAATATTTAGATTTACTGGATAAGTTATTAAAAGAAGGTGTTCAAAAAGGAGATAGAACAGGCAGTGGAACCCTGTCATTTTTTGGCCACCAAATGCGCTTTGATTTACAACAAGGCTTTCCTTTAGTGACAACCAAAAAAGTACACCTAAAATCAATCATCCATGAATTACTTTGGTTTTTAAAAGGCGATACTAATATTGCTTATCTAAAACAACACGGCGTGAAAATATGGGATGCATGGGCAGATGAAGAAGGAGAACTTGGTCCTGTCTACGGACATCAATGGAGATCATGGCCAACACCAGAAGGTGGATCAATAGATCAAATATCCACCATCATCAAACAACTAAAAGAAACACCCAATAGCAGAAGGATAATTGTATCAGCATGGAATGTAGCAGATTTACCCGATGAATCGATTAGCCCACAAGAGAATGTAAAGAATAATAAAATGGCATTACCCGCCTGTCATGCCTTCTTTCAGTTTTATGTAGCAGATGGAAAGCTCTCTTGTCAGCTCTATCAGCGCAGCTGTGACACGTTTTTGGGTTTGCCGTTCAATATAGCAAGTTACGCCTTATTGACGCATATGGTGGCTCAGCAGGCTGATTTGGAGGTTGGTGACTTTATTTGGACCGGCGGGGATGTACATTTGTATTTAAATCATCAACAACAAGCGCAATTACAATTAAGCCGAGAGCCTTATGCTTTGCCTAAGTTAAATATTAAAAGAAAACCTGAATCTATATTTGATTATCAATATGAGGATTTTGAGGTTGAAGGGTATGAGGCCCATAAGCATATCAAAGGGGCTATTTCTGTATAAAAAATTAAATCGATAAAATAATGAATATACAAAACAAGGGCATATATTTAAGTTTTTTACTAAGAGGCTCTTGCAAAACTAATAAAAGCGAATGCTATTCTTAGCAGAGAGGGCTAAAAAAGAAAAAACTCACTCAAAAATGATAAAATAGGAAGCGACAAAACAATCTAGAATCATCAATAA
>Ga0105355_10001058_pt1 | contig 25555 bp, 16 predicted proteins | sample GOMGulsemesocosm_2_FD_83508 | JGI IMG/M metagenome (GOLD analysis project Ga0105355, IMG submission 83508) | Methane-oxidizing microbial communities from mesocosms in the Gulf of Mexico - GOM9C Gulf of Mexico | ecosystem: Environmental > Aquatic > Marine > Cold seeps | place: Gulf of Mexico...
CAAAAATCCCATCTAAATATAAGTTCAATACTGAACAAGCTAAACCTGAGAAAAAGTACATTCTTAAAGAAATTTTCAAGCCATTCTTGACCGACGACATTCTATATCGTAAGAAAATGGGATTTTCAGTACCTTTAGCTGATTGGTTACGGAATGAACTCAAAGAAACCACAGAAGAGCGACTATTTAACCGTACAGAAGGCTTAACAGATTACTTGAAACCAGAAGCTATTAAAAGCATGTGGGATGAGCATCAAGATAAATCAGTAGATCACTCTTCACCATTATGGAGCATGTTAATGTTTCAAATGTGGTGGGATATGTATATGAATGATAAGGTTTTCAAGAAATGAGTCAGAGAAATATTGCATTAGACTTGCTTCGTTCTATAGCAATTTTAATGGTATTTATTGGTCATACTGTTCTGAGTTACGGTTCTCCAATTTATTTGTCACCTCTCCAATTTGGAGGTACAGGTGTAGACCTTTTTTTTGTCCTATCGGGTTGGTTAATTGGCTATCAATTATTCAATGAATTAAAGCATCACAAAAATATTGAGATAAAACGATTTTGGGTAAGACGTTGGATGCGAACACTACCTGCATATTATGCAGTATTAGCCTTTACAATAGCCCAACAATATTTAACTAAAGATAATGTTACTTTCCCTATCGAACATTTATTGTTTTTGCAGAATTATCAACAACCCTTAACATTATTCACCATTAGTTGGTCATTATGTGTAGAAGAACAGTTTTATTTATTCATTGCTCCATTAATCGCATTATTAACTAAAGTCAGTACAAATAAACGAACATTAATATTAATTGTATTTTTATTGTTGCCTTCTATTTTTCGAGAACTAGATTGGTATAACAACTTAAATGAAACTCATGTAAGATGGGATTGCTGTATTATGGGGGTTTTACTTGCCAACATTTATTTTGGTTACCCTAAATTATGGAAAAAGCTTTTAGAAATAGCGACTCCAGTATCACTTATATCTTTAGTAATATATTTAAGTTTTTACTATTTTAGATGGAACCCCGAGTATAATATTTCTGATCCGAGTAAACTAATATTAGCGTTGATTTTTGGAACATGGATATTGTGGGCGAATAAAGCTTACATATCATTTAACCGACCATTGAACGCGATTGTATATTATGTTTCATCCCGCTCTTATGCAATATACCTTCTGCACCCCGACGCATTAGCGATTATAAAGAGAATCCCAATTGAACTGCCTTTTATCGCATATATTGTGTTAGCATTTCTTCTCACTAGTTTATTTTCAGAATTCTTATATCGATTGATAGAACAGCCAATAATGAAAGCTCGAAGTAAGTTTTCGTTTGCGCAAGCTCGAAGTAATACACGTCAAAAAAATTGTAACGAGTAAACAAGGACAATATTGTGAGCAAAACTAAAGTTATCTTATTAGAATTAAATGAACTAACGCCCTCTTTAATGGAAAAGTTTATTCAAGAAGGGCATTTACCCAACTTTGCAAACATGAAGGCTAAAAGTCAGGTCTACATTACCGATGCCAATGCAAGTGGTGAAGAATTAAATCCCTGGATACAGTGGGTAACTGTGCACACAGGCCTAACGCCAAAAGAACATGGTGTTTTTTTATTAAATGATTTAGATAAATTCAAAGGTGACTTTATTTGGGATAAGTTATCTCAAGAAGGCATTAGCTCTTGGGTATGCGGAAGCATGAATACTAAGTATCAAAATGGATTTAAAGGTGATTTTATACCCGACCCATGGGCAACTAATTCAAGTCCATTTCCTGTAAATAAATATGACACTTACTTCAGTTTTATTAGTCAATCAGTTAAAGGGTATTCATCAAACGATCATATATCTTCTAGTCAGTTTGTTAAATATCTCATCAAAAATGGCCTAAGAGTTAGTACACTTTTCAAAATAGCCAAACAAGTTATTTCTGAAATATTCATTAAAGACATTTCATGGAAAAGAGCTTTAGTACTTGATTGGATCCAGTTTGATATTTTCAAGAAAACGTATAAAAATAATAACCATCAATTTGCAACATTATTTTCTAATAGTACGGCTCATTACCAACATCATTATTGGCGAGATATGGACCCAATTGCCTTTGGTGAAGACCAAAAGGTAGTAAATAAACATAAACAAGGTGCTATTCTTTCAGCTTATAAAAACATGGATAAATTAGTTGGTGAAGTTATGGAAATGGCTGACAATGACACCGTTATAGGGTTTATAACCGCACTTAGCCAAAAACCATATACCGACACCCAACGATTTTATTATCATATAAATTCAATTGAAGCCTTTAAGTCATTATTTCAAATTCAGCAAGAATTCATATACAAACCCATAATGGCTGAACAATTTCATTTGGAGTGTAATAATGAAGAAGACGCCATTGCACTTGCTGATAATTTAGAAAAATTTAATATGGACAGCAACGAATATTTTCACGTTGGAAGTAAACAAGTATTACTTATTAACAGGGAAGGGAATTGCGTACATGTGCAATGCCGCTGTACTAAAAGCACACCTAAAACAGCCAAAATCATCCACAAAGAAGGCGCTTTGTCATTTGATTTCTCAGAGGCATTTTATCAAATGGATGAAATTAAGAGTGGTAAGCATGACCCTCATGGTATGTTTTGGCTTTATAATACTAAAATACCAGCTGAATATCATAAAGAAGTGCTACCTTTGGAACAGACCTACAACAAGCTGTTATCAATGATAAAATAGTGAATAGGTAGCAATATGATTAGAATACTTCATATCACCTTTGATATGAGAATTGGTGGTACTGAAATGGTGATTAAAAACATTATTGATGGCACCAACAAACAACTTTTTGATATGTCTGTATTATGCATTGAATCACCTCTTGGCGCTTTTTCTCAAGATTTAATCAATGATAACATTCAATTTTATGAGTTAAATCGTCAAGCCGGATTTGATAAAACATTAATTAAAAGCATAAGAGATATTATTAAAAAAAATAATATTGATATTGTCCATTGCCATCAATACACCCCTTGGGTTTACGGAGTAATTGCAGCCCTATTCACTAAAACTAAGGTGATATTCACTGAGCATGGTCGGTTTTATCCTGATTCAGGAACGTGGAAAAGAAAGTTAATCAATCCCATATTGTCTTTTTTTACTGATAAAATCACTGTTATTTCACAAGCGACCAAAATTGCATTAGTTGAATTCGAAAATATATCAAAAAATAGGATTGATGTAATATATAACGGAATCACACCATTAGTAGCAGATGTTAAAGAATTTGAAAAACTACGTGAAACTTTATGCATCCCTAATGATGACATTATCTTAGGCACAGTAGCTCGTTTGGACCCGATTAAAAATCATAAAATGATGTTAGAAGCCTTTTCAATAACCTTACAGAACCAACCTAACTGCACATTAATTATCGTGGGCGATGGTGAAGAAAGACAACGCATTGAACAATGTATCATTGAATTAAAGATTGAGAACAAAGTAATACTAACCGGTTACGAACCAAAGCCAATATCGTACATTGCCTTGATGGACATATTCTTGTTGTCATCTCTTAGTGAAGGAACATCAATGACTTTATTAGAGGCCATGTCATTAGGAAAGCCCTGTGTAGTTACAGATGCAGGAGGAAACCCTGAAATAATAATCGATAATTATAATGGTTTCGTTTCTAAAAATGATGACGCTATGATGTTCAGCCAGTGTATAACATCACTTTTAGATTCAAAGCTAATAGGGACATTCTCTGCCAACGCTAAACAGCGATTTCGTGAGAGTTTTGATGAGAAGATAATGAATGATAGTTTCAATAAAATCTATAGTCTTTTATCTGTGAAAAGGAAATAGTTGTGGGTAATATACTTGTTTTAATGCTGCTTCCGTTTTTACTGATCTACGCCATAAAACGTCCGTGGTTTGGCGTTATGATGTATTATTTATTTTCTATTTTGCAACCTAAATACATATGGCATTGGATTTTTCCAGAAGATCTTTCTATCACTAAATATCTGGTGTTAGCGACATTTTTTGGTATAAGCTTAAAAGTTATAAAAGGAGAATATTCACTTTCCATATTTAGTAACAGACAAAATATTGCCCTCATTATATTGTTCGTATTGCTATATTTAAGTGAAATATTTTCTCCCTACCCAGGTTATTTTTTATCATTTAACGATAGCTTGATATTGACCACTATGAACACCATCATTGCCATTTATTTTCTAGGTCAAATGTGTAGACCTAGTATCAATGAATTAAAGCAAATGGCGTTTATATTGGCAGGCATTGTTACTTATTTTGCCTATTGGGCCAATATGCAATATATATCTGGCGAAATGTTTATTTTTAGTAGTAATGGTAGGCTTAGAGGGCCTTTTGGTAGTACCTATTGGGACGAAAACGGCTTCTCGGTTGTATTTATTACTTGTATTCCTTTTTTGGCTTTTCTCTATTTCTTAACAAATAAACTGTGGCAAAAAGTGGCTATTTTAACTACTTTACTTGCCTGCTTGCATGGCCTAATTTTAATAGGTTCAAGAGGAGCGTTAGTTGCGTTTGCAGTATCCGCCGCATACTCAATGTTATTTCTGATCAAAACTAAAAAAGGCAATACGCGGTATGGGCTAATTATTTTATTAGTCACAGCCCTAGGCGCAATATTCATCTATCAAGGTGGTCAATTAAAAAGTAGAACAACAGAAACAGTTGCTCGCGACAGTAGCCAAGAAGAGCCTATAGACCCAAGAATAAAAGCATGGAAGGTTGGTAGAGATATGATATTCGACCATCCATTTTTAGGCGTTGGTATACAGCGATTTCGTGTTGCTGCAGCTACAGAATACCCAGGGAGAACAGTTAATGTAGCACATAATACCTTTATTCAAATAGCAGCAAACTCAGGAGTGATTACGGGTATTATTTGGCTATTATTAATATATTGGAGTAAGAATACATTCAAAATAATACGCGAGCAAATTGACTCTTTACAAGAAGAGTTAAAGCCCATCTATAACTACATAAATAATTCTATTATGGCTGCCATGGTTGGTTTCTTTGTAGTCGCTATATTTTTAGATCTATTAATTGCAGAGCATTTTTATTGTTTATTATTAATCCAACTATTGCTGAGCCGAAATATTCATACGTATAATAATACAAATAAAAAGACGATATGATTTATGAGCGACTATTTATCTGCTAGGAAAGCATTTATTATGTTGAAAGTTCGCCTCAACGAAGTGTGCGAATAACGACTGCACTAATAGGTCGTTACTTATTCGCAGAGAACTATTATAAAAACACTTAGTATTACACTAATGCAATCATACGCCCATGAAAAGTTTACCGAGCTAAGACGTACAACTTAGAAGGTTTTGACTTCAAACACCCACATAAACATAAACATAAACAACGATATTCAGGGCTCGAAATCACGTTTTACAACTGAAAAATATCACATAGTGTACAGAGGAGATGCTATAAAAGCGTTTGTGATCGGGCTCAATGCATAGCTGTTTCAAATACGTGTAATGGTGCCGATCTCTATAATATAATTGAAATAGCTAAGGCCAAAGACTTAATCGTTTATGACTATATATTAACGAGTTTTCAATATATTGCAAAGAAATGAAATTGAATCGTTGTTAACATTGAATATGTGTGAGGCTAGATTGAGTTAGTTCAACGCTTACTTTTTACTTCCATATTTTTTCAAACATTGGCACTAACAATTTATTACCGAATTCACTCAAGTGATTGCGATCATAATATATAGCTTGATTTTCCTTAATCGCAGGACAGGAATTATTAGTACACATATATGGAATTGGATCTAATAAAACGATATCACAGCTATTTGCCACATCAGCTAATAACGCTAATGATTGTGTATTAACAGCATTATGTTCGCTAATCGATACATGCAGATTATCTTCACCGATGTCAAATAGTTCTTTTCTAACAAGATAATCAGAAACATTAGTAGACATTTTAGGTGTTGGTTGTACAATAAATATCGGATTTGTTTTTCTTAACTCACAAAGAATAGTTTTATATTCCTCTGTGAATTGTTTTATATAATTCTTTGACCCAAAGGCAACTTCGTTAACGTAGATAGTTTTATTTCCATTACCAATTAAATTACCACCCAAGTTATTGATAATAACAATAGGTAAACCATGGAGCATATCGTCATTTAATATTGTTTCTCTGACCCATGCATTATATTCATTACATCTCTTAAAGTAGGAATTAAAAATGTTAATCAATGAAAAACAACCGTCAGCCCCCATAAAAAGAGTACCACCTGATAATGCCCTCATACTCTTTTCTACCGCTGTAACAGTAGCATTAGAGTGGCTGTCACCGAGTACTATAGCTAATATATTGTTACGATTACCATAAACGCATAAAGGTGATTTCAAATCTGAGTTCGGATAAACATTACATTCCGAGGAACGTGGGTTATTAATGTCTACAAAGCTTTGATAGAAAGAGGTTCGCTCAGGAACTCCTTTTGTGTTAAAAATTAAAACACCTATCATTCCAATGGTAAAAACCATAGCCGTACTAGATAAAAACAGACTATTTTTTAATAAGTTATCACTACTAGATTTATATTTAAAATAATGAGTTTTACTCTCAATAAAATAAAAAGATAGGGAGCTTAATAACAAAGTACAAAATAGACCAATAATAATGAATAAACTCTTATCTTGAACATTAAAGTAGTTAAGTAACACAACTACTGGCCAGTGCCAAAGATAAATGGAATAAGATGTTTTACCTACCCATTGAGATATAGGGTTATTAGTAAAAATAGAGTCCGTTCTATTCGCCGCTAAAATTAACAAACTACCAAACACAGGAATAAAGGCTAAATACCCTGGCCATAAATTACTAGCAGAGAAGATCGTTATACCCAATATAATGAAACTTAGGCCAGCCCGCTCAAAAAGTTTTGCAGTATTATTTGATAACCTAAAGGGATAAATAAACAATAATCCCCCAACTAACATTTCCCACGCCCTAGATGGTAAAAGATAGAATGCTGACGTTGGAGATTGATTTGTAATGACTACAGATATAACGAATGAAATAATTGTTAAGAGCACCAATATAATTTTCAGTGCTCTTATTCCGAAACTCTTCATTATAAAAGTTATTAGCAGAGGGTAAATTATGTAAAACTGCCATTCTACAGATAGTGACCATGTATGCAAAAGCCACTTACTGTGTGAGCCTGCATTAAAGTAATTGCCACCTTCACTCCAGTACATAATATTTGATAAAAAAGCTATGCTAGTAGCTATATGTGAACCTAGTTGTTCGTATTGTTCAGGAAGTAATATAAACCAACCTAAAGCAGCCACAGAAAAACATAGAGCCGCCAGGGCTGGAATTATTCGTTTAGCTCTGTCGAGGTAAAAACCAGTTATCGAGAATGACTTATTATCTATTCGGTTTAATATAATGCTCGTCATTAAATAACCTGAAATAACAAAAAATACGTCTACACCAATAAACCCACCATCAAACCCCAAAATACCAAAATGAAAAAAAACAACAATCATAACGGCTAGAGCTCTAAGTCCGTTAATATCACTTCTGAATTTTAATGGTTTCAATTAACAATCTCTCTTTAAATTGGTAAAGTATAAATATTATTATATTAATAGATAACAGTCATTTTTTTTGATATTAGAAAACTGCAGTATCTAATTCTAGAGTTTCAAAACCTCTCTTGTTTGGTAACTGCTAACCCTTTATATTCATCTAATTCTTATCGGGTGCTTTGTTAAATATTCCACTGCTTGGGGTGATGCTTGAAAAGTACAATGAATGTATCCTGATAACTATTTGAGAAGATTATTTCATCATTAAATGTGTTCCCCACTACTTCTCAGTGAACTTCCTCAATATATCTTTTACTTTGGTGAGTTTAATAAGCTCCTGAATAATATCTAACTTGAGCATACTAGCAAATATAAGCCAACCGAATGCCATAGCAACACCGTAAGCAATAAATTGCACATATAAATTACCTATATAAAAATTCATAAGTTTCATAACAGACCAGGATATCAAAAGGCATATAATGCTCAAAAAAATAGGATTAAAAATACTTTTTAATAAACCGAAAGAGTTAACATTTAAAGCTTTTGCTACAAGCGAATGGTTAATCATAAAAATAACGACCGAGCACGCAGCTAGGCTAATAGCAACTCCTTCAAGCTTCCATTGATAGCCGATAAAAATCATCGTAATGGTGAGTAAAGATGAAACAACTTGTTTTAGTAGAAACCATTTTTCCATATTCATTGAGATCAATAAAGCCCGATGAAATGGATGCAAATTAAAGAAAAACCCCAAAACGGCTAAATACTGAACCAACTCTCCTGCTTTCTGCCATTGATCGCCGAACAATACCTGAATAAGTAATTCACCTGAAAAAACTAAAGCAAGTAAGACAGGTAAACATAAGGCGTGTGTTAAATTAGTCGCTTTAATGTATGCATACTGCTTTTCGTTATTTTCAGCATTAGACAGATAAGGTAAAGCTACAGGCTTTGCTCCTGAAATTAGCATATGCGAGCTTAGTTGAATCGCACTTAACCCTTTTGACATAAATGCCACTTCCTTTACAGAACCTAACTTACCGATAATAAGATCGGGGGCAATTACTGATAAACGCTCTATTAAACTAGATAGAGTCGTGATTGCGCCGAACTTAAGCTGGCTTGACATATTTTTGAATTGTGGAATAAAACACATATCTACCGCTTTTAGTTTAATGGATAAAAGTAGTTGAATTATAACGCCTGAGATTACGCCATAAACTAAAGCAAAATGATTACCAATATAGTAAAAAATAATGAGCGTACTAGCCATAGTAACAATAACATTGGCCCACTCCATGAAGATTTTTTTAGTAAAACTTAATTGCTTCGTTAACAAAGCCGAATTAACTGAAATATATGGAGAAATGAAAAAAGTAATCGATAATATATAAATCATGTACTCTATATTCTCTTGTTCATAAAATAAAGATATTGGCTCTGCACATGAAACTAATATTAAACCTGTTACCCACGAAATAATAACCGTTAAGCCTAGAGTAGATTTTACCATCGCTGGAGTTATTTCTTTTTCTCGAATTAAATACTCACCTGTCCCCATACTTTTAGTTGCTTCGCCTAAAGCTACTATTGACAAGGACAAAGAATATATGCCTAATTGCTCTGGCGTAAAAACTCTCGAGATATACATAGTAAAAGCAACGGTGAAAAACTGATTAACGTAAAGGGATAGTGATGATAAAATTGCAGCTAAACGAACTTTAGACAAAGTTAACTCCAACTTTACGCAATATTACAGTTAATTTTCTTAATAATGCTTTGCTTGCCAATTTATATAAAATTACTCTAATTTTATTGAATGATGTCGCTTCAAAGAAGTCTCTATCTTCCATAGTAGTATTGCCTCCTTCTTGTATAACAACAGTCGGAACCAAAACACCGTATTTAGAATAAGGAAAAGTATATAAAGGCAGTAAATCAATTGGGTAATACATGTTTTTTGTTGAATTCAAAAAATTCGAAGCTCCTTTGTTACTGATCAAATACCCACCACAACAGTATGGTGCAACAGCAACTTCATTTGTTTCAAACTCACCTTTCTTTTGACAGGACAATACATCTAACTCATCGGGATAAAGTGATTTTGAATACTCTAGTTTTAGATAATCATATTTGTCTGTGTTCTTAAATTCATTAATAAACGTAATGAATTTCTTGGTAACTACCACGTCATCTTCCAAAACGACAGCATGGTTTAAATTCTCTGAAACAATTTTATTCCATATAGAAATATGCGAAAGAGCACAGCCGGCTTCGCCTGCAACTAAGTCATGGTTATTGAATAATTTGAACTTTTCTAAATCAAAATGATCTGAAAGATTATAAATATTTTTTCCTTCTACCGCTTCTATTCTTTCATATTTAATGTCATATTTATCTAAGTGGTCCGAAATTTCTAGCCACCGATCTTTTGATCTTTCTAAATTAATGATAAATACTTTTATTTGCTGATTATTTTTCATACGTTACATTCTAGTGAAGTGATTGTAAAAGTCTAAGAAATGCTATTATAAATTTTAGACATACGTGTTTTCTTTTTTTCCATAGAAAAATATTCTTTAACTCTCCCTACTGACATACTCCCCATTTCCATTCTTAATTGCGATGAAATAATTAGCTCCTCTATTTTGGGTGATATTTGCTTGCTAATATTAGACTTAAATTCATCATCTAATTTACTAACATAACAACCCTTAAACATTTTCTTGCAATCATAAGCAGAAATATCAGCCATAAAGCCAGTTTTACCTTGGATTATCATTTCAGGTATTGCCATGTAGTTTGTCGACACTACAGGTATTCCATAAGACATAGCTTCTAACACGGCGAAGCCAAATGCATCGCCGTAGGTGGGTAACAAATAAATGTCTGTATTTGGTAATATCGAGTTTAAGAATTCATGACGTTTAACTCTACCCATTGTTATCGATGAATTTTGTTTAATACGCTTTAGATAATGATTTCGCATTGTTAAATCGCCGGTATGAAAATCTATTTTTTCATCACAACATAATCGAAGCGTTATATTAGGGTATGACTTTTGTAGCTGTTCAAATACGTCAACTACATTTGCGCCACCTTTAATAAAAAAATTACCATTAAATAGCATTTGTACATTTTCATTGTCTGTATATTTAATATGCCCTTTTGGTGCGGGCCTAATAGCAGGATATACCACATAAGATTTCTCCCATATTTTGGAGTTAGTAATATTCCCATAACTTTTTAACGTTTCTTTACCCGCTTCACTCCAAAACAATAACCCCTTAAAGTTATCTTTTTGAAATATGTACTCCATATATTTAATGCGTAAAAATTTAGGAATGGGTAAGCCCATAAATGAAAATGCCACCGCCTCTTCAAAACATGCTAACGAATATAACCAAGGCTTATTCGTATTTGCTGGCGTTAAAATGGCCTCAACCACATCGCAATCGTCATCTTTATATGTACTCATAAAGCCCTTCATAGGGCTGTTTAAGTATACAGAACCTTTTCTCTGATACTCTAGAAATTGATATTCAATACCTTCTGGTGGCATGTTACTTTGTTCTTGAGCCATACCATGTTGTTCTGTTAGTCCGATTTTCATTCATAGATTCTCTAGTGAATTAGCCGTTAGCATAAAGTAACTTTATGGCTATAGGTTATTGAGCTACTAAGTTCACATTTATCATCAATTGATAATACTTTAACAAAACCTTTGGCATTGCTGATAGTTTTAGATTCAGTGAATTCTGTTGCTTCACTAAATCCATTTATTAACTGTAACGTTGTATTGTCTTCTCCGCTTCGTATAACAAGCTTTTGATTTGAAAAATCGCTTAGTGGCTCTGTATCATTAATCAATATTGGCCAACGAACCTTACCCTCTATGGCTAAGTTACATTCACTGATTATTGAGGTGGTAACTAATAATTCATGATTCGTTAATTTATATACCCTGTGTAATTGGGCATCGCCATAGTTATGTTTTAACGTTATTTCGGTATTTTCTTCGTTTAAGATTAACTCACCTCGGCCAAAGGGTAATTCACCGTTAATTGTAGGTAAATCACTTACGAATATATCGCTTTCATAATGTAAATCTAAACAGGGCATTAAGGAAGGTTTACCACATTGACCAAACAACGCTATGCCAGCCCCACCCGTTATGTGTTTGCCTTCTGACCACGCATAAGATTTGTCACAACCACTAAAGATAACAAGATAGCTATTACCGTTAGACAGAGTAGCAAAACCAGCATCATTCGCTAACCATGTTTGTTGCTTTTCAAGTGGTAATTTGATTTCAGAAGTCGCTGTTTCTGATGAATGAAAATCCAATGCTCTGAGCAAGAAATAACCTGCTAATGCATTATAGGGAGTTTCACAGTGGTTCCATGCCATGCGTAAATTTATTTCATGATTTAATCCCGTAGGGATCATGCCATTCGTTTGTTGGAATGAAAGCATGCGTTCAGCGCAAACACTCGCCGCTTTTAAAAATTGTTTTCTCTCATACTCGTTATCAGTTAACTCTGCTGCTTTATGAAAAGCCAATATAGCGCTAGCTGAATGGTGTAAATTATTTGAGGCACGTCCTAAATATGATGGTTCTCCATTTGGCCCCATAACATTTAAAGTAAAACGAACGGCTTTCATAAATAATGCTTTTTTATCATTATCTATTCTATATTCTAATGCTTGTGCAATACAAGCGCATGAATACTGGTGATACGTTAGATCATGTGCATCTGGATATGCTGCTATATTGTCATGAAATAAACCGTCTAGCGTTTGATCTTCAGATAATTTGGCGTAATCGTTTTCTAACGCGTTAATGGCATCTTCTTTTCGCCCTAACCTTTGTGCTAATGACTTCCAATGGCAACGTAAAGCAAAAACATTTGTTGGTTCATAATGATCTTCAACTAGTTGATGTGGGAAGTTAGAAAATTCAGGATATTTATTACCGTATTGTTGAATAACTTCTAATACCCCCGCATTTTTGAAATCTGAATGATGCCAAACAATGTTACTTGGTTGATATTGAGGATAAATACGCTTTATAAAATTCCAACTTAACTTAGCCCGTTCAAACCACTCTGTTTGGTTCGTACGTTCAAAAAGTTGTAAAAATAAAAGTACTGAGTAAATATCGGCATAATAGTTACCAGCCACTTGGTTTGGATAAGAAAGGCCTTCAGCATTTAAGTGGTAGTCATAAATACCGCCATGATCATAACATTCTAGTATATAACTATTTTCTTTTTCCGTGGTTTGTATTCTAAATACAACACCTTCAAACCCACTTAATTCTGTTTTGGGCTCAGGTAATAAGTATTCTTTAATTTCCTTTAGTGCTTCAAACACATACGGAACTTTTCTTATAACATTTTTGATTAACGTTGTTAGTATACTAGAGGGCTGTGCAGTAACATCGTCTGTTTTTATTTGGTTGTCTGTTTTTATCGATTTATTATTACTAGGTAAACCTTTAAAGCCTTCGACTGTGGTCAAAATACCTGTAGGAGTAATTTTAAAGAACTGATTCACCTCTACTTTAATCGTATTATTTATTGTTAATTTAAAAGTCATTTTCGTACTTTTATTAATAACAAGAGGTAAAGCGTGACTCTGCTTTTGATTAAACAAATCTAATTCAACTTTACAACTTCGATTTTTAGTACTCAAAGAAAAGTGTTGGTTTTCTTGTAAAACCTGGCTCTTTTTAAGATGACTTGCTAAGCCTAATGCTATATTTTGATATAATTCACTCATATTAAATTTCAGTTTTTACCGTTTATTATTTTTTTATAAAAATTTAAAATCGTAGTAGCGTATTGCTCTGGTGCTGCTTTATTTTTAACAAATTGATTTGCTTGGTAACCCATAATCATCAAATTTGCTTTTTTCGCGTTTAGCATCTTCTCAGTAACATCTTCTAGATCATTTGCATTAGTTAACCAACCAGTTACGCCGTTTTCAATGGTTTCGGGGAGTCCGTCTACATTGTTTACTATTGCCGTTTTATAGTGATTACCTGCTTCTAAAGGTACTCGGCCTAATGGTTCTCTTTTTGAAAGCATCACTACAGTGTCTATCGCTTGATAGAAGACGTCTGTTTTATCTATATGTCCTAACCACATAATTCGGTGGCCAATGTTGTATTTCAATGCTAAATTTTCGCATTCTTTAAGATAATTCTGATTTTCCGATGGATCCGCACCAGCAATCAAAAGAACATCATTACCAAACTGCGGATTTGAAAAAGCTTGAATTAACTCTATTATTCCTTTTATTGGAGCAACCTGCCCAATACAACCAAAAACAAATGAAAATTCTGAAATCCCAATCGCTGCTCTTGATTCTAACTTGGCATTTTCCTGCTCACTTTTTGACCGGGTTAATACACGTGTAACTGGATTGATTTGGCACAATAAATTGGTTATCAAGTGATTTGAGACGTTTTCAACAGTTTCTTCTTCAATATGTTTAGAAATTGCAATAGCCCCATCGACGCTTCCTTTAAGCCACCAGTTTGAAGTGTGATCAATAGGATCTCTAAAGTGCGTGACCAATGGAATATTCAGCAGTTTTCTAGCTAACTGTACTGGCGAAACACTCCAAATTTGATTGCTATGTACAAGCTCAACATTATGCTTTTTAAAAATGTAATATAGTGATATTTGAGACTTTATATACTTTAACACTGATTTCAAAGAAGGCATGGTCAATTCTGCCTTGTGTGAAATTACATTATTTGCTTTTGCCCATTCATGTAACGGAGAATTAAATGGGCAAATGAGTATTGGCTTAACCCCCTTTTTTTGGCACTCAATTATTGTTATTTGCAAGGAACGCTCTGAACCACTTATAAATGGAGCTAATGCCACATAAGCAACATTCATTACTTAGTACCTAATACTTTACTATATACAGACATTATTTTTTCTGACAATTTGTCGGTATTAAAATGGCTAAAAGCTCTTTCATATCCTTTAGTTGCCATGTCTTCTCTTAAAGATTCTGAATTAACTAGTTTTTCGGTTTTTTCTAGTAATAATTCTTTATTACAATTTGGTACAATACCTCTTTCATCATCTAAAACTTCCTGCACTGAACCTCCCTCATATGCAACAACCGGCTTTTTAAATGCCATTGCCTCACATACACTCATTCCAAAGGTCTCTAACTCACTCGTGCTGATAAATATATCGATTGCTTGGTATAATGGAGCGACATTGTCTGTATTACCTGGCATAAAAAAATATTCATCAAGTTTCATTGATGTGATTTTTTCTTGTAATTCGTCAAAATATGCTTGCTCTCCGAACTTACCCCCACCAACAATTACCCCGTATACATTATGCCCTTTTATCCGAAGTTCATGCACAAGCCATATTAGATCTTCTAACCTTTTTCTTCTTCTAATTACGCTTGCTGTACCCAGTAAAATTGCATCTTCAGGAATATTGAATTGATTTCTATACTCTTCAGATTGGTCAGGTAATGCGATAAGCGTATTTAGGTCGCGACCATTACCAATGATATCAACCTGTTCGGGATTAATGTTTTGAGGAATGTCATGCTTACTCCTAAGATATTGATCATGTGAAGTAAACATTAAAGCTTTAGGTCCCATTTTTCCGCCAAAAGCCCATGTGCCATATCCGTCTCCAAGAACAAACCTAACACCAACTACAACGGGTACGTTACATAAAAATGCGGCCAGCTTAATAGTAGGGTAATTATTATGTTCATTCACATGAACAATACTAATACGATGTTTTTTTATTAGAAACATCCAATAAAGGGTAATTTTAATACTTGAGAAGAAACTTTTAATTTCAACGGTTGGAAAGTGACTAAAATAAGTAGGAATCCCCATAGATTCTAGCTTATCTTTCCAAGGGCCTTCTGAACTAAAAACCACAACAGGTTTAATATGTGCACTTTTTTGATTAGTAAACAGGGCATCTAAAACACAGGTGGTACTGCGTAATGCAGAATTATGAGAAAGGTATAATATGTTCATTGAATTTATTCCTTAAATAAGCACACATTATTTTTGCTATGCTAATCCATTATTTTTATTTTTATAATCGACGTCAATAGTATCAAACAGTAAGATTTATTGGGAGTTATAATTACTACATTGCTCTTCATTAAAATTGTTTATGAATTATTCCGCTTGAGTTTTAATGTTTGCATCCATAAAAAATTAAACAGTCTCGTTCTCTTAAAAATATAGGTAATCGCAAATAGAATTAAAAGATAACATCCGATAAACAGGCCACCACTTAGTAAAAATAATAGTACGGAGTTAATAGATAATGTTTCGATTAATCTTTCAGTCAAGAAAATTGAAGTTAAAGAAATCAATAAAGGCAAACAGCAAAGAATTATAGTGTCAACGAATCTAAATGGAATATGTAGACAACTAACTACAAATAAAATAAAAATACTAACAAAACCAATAAAAACCCTAAGATATGCAAACAATTTAATATCAGTATTTATACTTAATAATAGGTATAAAAATATCAGTGAAAATATCAGAAAAAGTAAATCCATGAAAAAGATTAATTTGACCTTACCTAAAGCCAATAGTGCATTTTCTATCACTAATAAAAAAACCCAATAAAGAAATAGGCCAGTTAATATTTTTAATAACTCCCCAGCAAATACCCATTGATTACCAAGTAGAACCTCGACCGTTAGTTCAGCATAAAATATTATATACGTAGAAATAGGTACTGCTAATATAGCTGTAATAAATAAAGTGCTATAAAATTTTTCACTCAACTGTAAAGGGTCATCTTTAAAATGCCTAAACGCAGCCAGCAAAGGTTCAATAGCAGGTGAAAAAATATTATGACCTGGTAACATCGCTATATCTCTAGCCATATGATAGTGACCGAGTGTGCTTATGTTGAAGTATTTAGCTACAAGTATTGTATCCAGTTGTGAGCGTAAGTAGCCCAGTATGTTTTTTCCTAATAACCACTTTGAAAATAACCACTGTTTATAACTGTTTACTAAACAGAATTTCCCTCGCCCCTTTATGAGCAGATAAGAACTTAAAGTAAAAACTGTTGCTGCAAAAATATCGGCAATAATAAAGGCCCAATAACTCTTTAATTGAATTGCAAAAAAAATGATTACAATGAATGATACGAATCGTTGAATTAACGATAACTTAAAGAAGGTTTTATAATTTAAATCTCTTTTTTGCAGAATAATCAATGGGTTTTTAAAGGCATTGATTATTAAGACAATTGACGCTACTTTTAAAGCGGTGGATAATTCAGGACTGCCTAAAAAAAAAGTTATTGAGTCTGAAAAAAAAACGATTATAAAGTAGACGGCTGTTTTTAAAATAATATCCAACGTCCAAGCTGTATTTAGATCGTTTCCACTAATATTTTTTTTTTGGATTATATACTGCTCACCACCGACATGAGATAAGACGTCAAAAAAATACAAACAAATTGATATAACGGCTATATAGGCGAAATCTTCAGGAGTGAGTATACGAGCAAGTAATAGTGTACTAATGAAGCCAAATAAACGTCCTATAAATTTGGCGCTGCTTGCAAATAATGCACTCTTTAAAATGTTACCTGTTAAACTCATTATATGTTATTGAATGTTTTTTGGGCTTTTTCAACATGTGCGATCCAATCTAAGTTCCTTTCTACATGCAAACGAGCTTTAATACCCATTTCAATGATTGTTTCGGGTTGATGTAACAATTGACAAATAGCGCCAGATATTTTGTCAGGCAATGTACAGTCAATTATCAGCCCTGTTTCCCCTACTACCATAGTTTCTTTTGTCCCACCAGAGTCACCTGCAATTACAGTTTTCCCACAAGATTGAGCCTCGACTAACACCATACCAAAGCCCTCAATATCATTCCCTATAGTTCTATTAGGCAGAAGAAACAAATCGCATTGTTGATAGCAACTAATCATATCGTCATCAGAAACTTCACCTAAAAGTTGTACCGCCCCCTTCAAGTTCAATTTACTTATTAACGCCTGTAATTCTACTTTACATTCACCATCACCGATAATTACATATATTGCTTGTGGGTTTTTTTCTATAATTTTAGGCATGGCTTCAATCATTCTATCTTGCCCTTTACGTTGTTGAAGCCTACCAACTGTTAGAATTACTTTCTTATCAGTCCATCCCATTCGCGTTTGAAACTCTTTGTCTGGTTTGGTTGGTATAAACTTACTTGCATCTACACCAGGGTGTATAATTTCAATATTTTCATCGCAGCCATAACCAAGTCGTTTAACTATCTCAGCCGTATTTTTACTATTGCAGATTAATACTTCAGCATGTTTACATACGTGCTTAACCATTAAATTATGTTCACCACTTGTTGATGCGGTTTCTACATCTTCCCCGTGGACATAGCAAATATATTTAATTCCACAAAATATTTTTAACAAATATGCTAAAACACCTTCGTGAATAACCCTACCTGCATGAATATGCGTGATATTGTGCCGTTTAACAGTCTTTCGTAATTGATTGAAAGCCCTATAATAAAATTTAATTCCTTGCCAACTCCTAAAACCCCACTCAGAGCTATTTAATGGTACCCGTAGGACATTTAAATGATGACCTTTATCAAATTCGCTGCCCTCACTTGAATCATCAGCCACAATAATATAATCATTATTAGGTAAACGAGAGTATAGCTCCCAAAACCAACGGCCACTTCCTCCTGAAATAGGTGGAAAGTTCTCTGTTAAGACTAGTGTTTTATTTGACATGGTTTATTAATTTTCCGCAATAAGAGTAATACCTTACTCCACTTTCAAGTAAGATTTTCACATTCTACAATAATGCCTGATTTTTACTTTGAAATGAATATAAATAATGACTTTACAAACTGTAACAATACATATTTATTGAAGTTGCTTTATATTTTTGTCGCAAACTCAAGTGCTGTATCATAAGGTATTAAACTATTAACTTTAATTGGCTTATTCCAGACGAAGAAAACCACCAAAAATCTATAGTAGGGTAACGGTTACTAGAACTGAAAGTCACTGATAAAACCTTTCATTCTCCGTTTATTTTCTGACTAATTAAAGTATGGACACCCATAGTTTTACTTTACTAAAATTTAACTCTTATATGATTACTAACAGCTAAAAAATCATCAGTAGCTATGTTTTCTAATCTTATTTGAGAGCGAAAATAACAACTCTGACCATCAATCCCCTTTGACAATAGTGGGACGACTAAATTAGCTATATTCTTCGATGGGGGTAAGAATTCTGATGTTATTAGTTCTGATTTACTATTTAGACAGTTACTAATAACTTCTGCTATAAGAGCTTTTCCAATACTTCCTTCACCTCTTTCAACTTGTATCGATATATTGGCTATTTCATTAATTGATGCAGATATTGTAGAACCCGGAAATACCCTTTCACTACCTTCAACACTGACCGAAAATTTAAATTTATTTATTATATTTCCATGATCTGCCCAATACGTACCTTGTTTTAGACTATTCAATATAGCATCATAGCTATCCTCTTCGATCGCGATATGAATACGAGCGAAATCACATGGTAATTGATCCATTATGTAATTGTGAAAATCTGACGAAGCAATCGCACCATATATATTTTCACCTTTAGATAACATCTGGTCCCATGTTCCATTAATATTCGCGACGACGGGATCCCAGCGATCAATTGTTTTGAAATTAGTTTTATAACTACCAACCTGATCAGGTCTTCTTTGATGACCTGGAGCGCCAGAAAATGCGTTTATAAAGCTGCCGTTTTTATTCCAGTTATTTATATCATTTTTATTTTCTGATGACGTTTGATCTTTCCTGCTTGGGTGGTTATATATGCCAACAGATTTTTCACTTATCTTGTATAGCTTATTCAATTTTTTAATCAAATATTCATCACGCTTATTTTTGTCTATATTTTTTAGGCTTTTTAACTGCTCCATAATGCCCAGTAAAATCTCTTTTTCATAATCAGGATGCATTAACAAATTAACATGTTCTCTCCCTTCATATGAGGGCATGCCAAGTTCCATGCCCGAAAATATTTTCATACTGGTGTACTTCTTTCGAAGTAACGCTATCTGATTTAACTTATTCTCATCAACAGAGTTTTTTAATGAATGGTCAGTTATAGCTACCGCATCACAACCACCTATGTAAGCCATATCAATTAGTTCATCAACGGAGAGAGAGCCATCAGAGTATAATGAATGAGTATGGTGATCGAAGATAGTATCAGCATTTTTATGAGCCCATGAAGGTGCATTAATTACTCGTGTTTGATTGGTCATAATATAAAACCCAACTAACATTGCAGCAATTACAACGAAAAATATATATACGCTTTTAGCTAACTTGACTACGGGTTTTTTTCCCCTTTTAGTGTTTCCTATTATACTTTGAAAGGGTACTTCTTTAACTTTTATATTATTTTTTTTAACCCTACCAATAATGGGCTTTTCAATATAGGCATAAGATAAATGAGCCGCAAAAAGGGTTACTGAAATACTGATTAACCAATACAACATTGAATTAAGTTGAATGTTATAAGAGGTGGCTTCCATTAGTTGCTTGGTTACTTTTAATACAGGGTAATGGTAAATATATATACCGTATGATATTACACCAATCCAGCTCACGAACTTTAGTTCTAAAAAGGCAAGGGCTTTTGGTGCTATCGGTGTTAAGAATATCAAGATAGCTAATAACACCGGTATGAATGGGAAGTTGTAACGTCCATATTCTAATTGTAATAAATCATCTAATGATGTTGATAGAATCAGTAATATTACCCCTAATGTAACAAAGAATAGAATATTATTGAGCACCTTATAATTACGCCATTTCTTTGCTTTCAAAAAGCAATAGGCAGTAACAATACCTAAAATAAAGTGCGCTAAATGTGCAGTTGTAGCATATTTAAGCGCAGCACTATTAGCAGAATCAAACTGAAAGCCAAATGGCCAAATTAAGGGGATACTAATTGGCCATGAATTCAGCTGTATCAACCATTGCATCATCGATACATATAAAAGATAAATACCTGGAATTAAGCCTATAGAAATAATTAACGTATTCCTTAAAGACAGCTTTCTTGTTAGAAAGAAAAACAATGGTAGAAATATATAAAATTGCATCTCAACAGCCAATGTCCAAAAAGGCGGATTGAAGCTCATTACTTGATAATCTTTAAAGTTGTGGACGAAAAATAGATGACTAATAGCATTATTAAAGTTTAATGAAGCTCCTGATACCAACTTAATGAATAAAATACCAAACAGGCAAAAATAGTATGCTGGTATTATTCTGGCAGCTCGCCTAATTAAATACCTTTTAATATTCGGGCCATCTTTATTTTCAATTTTGGCACTCCAGAAAGGAAGGGCTAATAAAAAACCGCTGAGTATGAAAAATAATCCAACACCTGTATTACCGTTTTCAAGTAGTTTACTTAATTCAAAATAGCCAGAGTCCCACGAAACGGTTACTTGTTGACTGTAATGAACCATGAAGACGGACATTGCAGCTAAAGCTCTTAGACCATTAATACCTGGAATACTATTTCTATCTTTATCTGTTGGCAAATATGATGCAGTTTCTTCTAATTCCTTACTCACGTAATTATATACATCATTTTCATTATTTGATTTTATCTCAGACCTTTGCCTAATTGTGTTCTTACGTATTAAATGTAAACAATACCCAGCAAATAAAACAAGTATTGCATCGGTTAGCTCTGCAACAGAGTTTGTAAAAAATATTTGCGTATATTCAAGTATAAAAAGTAATAGCGATGACGCAATAGTTGCCCTTATTACTGAATTAATTGATAAAAATAACAAATAAACTAATGCACTATAACTTATCACTTTTTTAGTTAAAGCTATTATATTTATCATGATATTGCCATTTAGAGCTCCTTCAAAAGGTAACCAATGAAAACTAGATACTGAAGACGAAAACTCGAAAGGATACAAAGCTAAACCAATCAGCATAGCTATTAAGGAAAAAGACAAGTGTATAGCTTTAATTTTATCTCTGTAAATGGTCCATATTACAAGTGAAATTGCTCCCCCTACAATATGGTCGTACGTTACCCCCCCCCCCACTATAAATAGCTTTAAAAATAATATAATTGAAACAGCTGCACTCAAAAATAGTGGGGTTCCTTTGGGAAACCGTGCCTCCTTTAAAAAGAAAAAAGTGATTAACCACAACACTGCATTTTCAAATACCCAAAATAGATCTAGCCTTGGGTAGTCAAATAAAAGTTTCACACTTTGTTTAAACACGTGAAAATCGATGGAGGGCACAAAAGGGGAAAAATTTAGGAGTATTAATCCTATTGCGAGTATGAAGGGTAATAACGCTTCGTCATATTTGATTTTGCTAATATAGGCAATTTTTTTGAAAGACAAGTAACTTATAGCAATCCCAATGTACGCTCCGATAGTATTCAATACTGCATCAGCGCCACTAGGTATTCGATCAGGAGTTAATAATTGCACTACTTGTACAAGATATGCAAATATAAAACTTATCGTTAATATTATTAATCCTTTATATTTCAAATTCTTTGGCAATATTTTTGCTAATAAAAAACCAAAAGGGATAAAAAGAAATATATTCGAAATTGAGTCGCTAAATGAACTGTGAAATACATTAAAATCGAAGAGGAGCTTAAGAATATCAACTTGGATGGCATTAAATTCAAAGTAGAATGGATATAAAGAACCATAAACGATTAAAAATGTAACTATCCCTAAAAATACACGCATTAACTATTACTTATGATTATTTAATTAAATAATTATGCACCCATTTTATTAATTATTATAGTTCTCGTATCCACTTGTTCTACAAATAGTAGATCAAACTTATAAAATATACGTTAACTTTACCTATTCACATAAATAATGTTGAAGTTATAACTATTTACTGGGTAAGATTAAGCATAATTTATATATGACTCGACATTAACTTGAATATTCTGTTCTTAGCTCAACGTGTTCCCTTCCCTGCTAATAAAGGGGAAAAAATTCGTACTTTTAATCAAATCAAACATCTTTGTGATAACCATAAAATTAGTGTCTGTGCGCCATTAGAACAAAGTGACGATATTAGCCACTTTCAAACTTTAACTAAAAAGTATTGTCAGAGTGTTTCCTACCATGGTTTGTCCAATAAACCATGGAGATTAATAAAAGGCCTATTAACAGGCAAAGCCTTAAGTGTTGCGAATTTTCATTCAAAAAAATTACAATTCAAATTTGACGCTTTACTGGTAGAAAGGGATTTTGATACGATTATTTGCACTAGCTCTGCAATGGCGGAGTATATTTACAAGAGTAAAGTATTCTCTCAGCTTGTCAAAAAACCACAGTTACTGATGGATTTCATGGACTTAGATTCTGACAAATGGCGTCAGTATGCCAAAACTTCTAGCTGGCCAATGAAGTGGATTTATCAACGAGAAGCCGGAATGTTATCGAATTATGAAAATAAAGTAACACATGATTTTGAAACCAGTTTTTTTATAGCTGATGCCGAGGTTGAGTTATTTAAATCTAAAGTTAGAAGCTCAGGAAAAGTACTTACGATGGGTAATGGTATGGATACAGACACTTTTGTTCCTCCTGCCTCCCCTCCTAAGAATAATGCACCGGTTATGTTATTTACAGGTGTAATGGATTATAAACCTAATATAGATGCGGTTGTTTGGTTTGTTGATAATGTATGGCAAAAAATATTAAAAGAGTACCCTGAAGCAAGGTTTGTTATTGCTGGCATGAACCCTACCTCTAACGTTAAAGGCTTGGAAAAGATTACTGGTATTGAAGTCACTGGTTTTGTAGATGATATTTTACCCTACTATCATCAGTCTGATTACTTTGTTGCGCCATTTAGAATAGCAAGAGGCGTGCAAAATAAAGTATTACAAGGTTTTGCCTGCGGATTACCGGTAATTTCTACACCTATGGGCGCTGAAGGAATTGATTGTACTAAAGACCTAGACATTTTAATTGCTAGTACAGCAGATGAATTTTTATCTTGTATAAAGCATCTTGATAGTAATGCTGAATTCCGTGAAAAGATTAAAGCCAACGCGTTAAAGTTAATTCATGAAAAATATTCCTGGGAAGGTAAATTGCAGGTTTTGGATGATGTTTTGAACGGTAAAATATAATTTTTCATTTCATAGGATATTTGTATTATCCTAATTTTATTGATGCGTATCTTTTTCATTCCCGCCTATGTGTGAATGACGGGGCGTTGAGCGACACAATGTAAAGATAAGTTTGGGGGATGCTGTCCCGATAAAAATTCTGTATATCCTCATGAGCCTGTAACACACTTTGTGTAACTGCCAGTTTTAAATAAAGTCCTTTAAGCGGTCTTCGAATTCAATCATAAATCGATTCAAGGCCGTTTTCCAATTTCTTATGGGCATTGTCCATTTTTTGGATGCCGCACCTATCGCAAGATAAACCACTTTCTTGGCTGAATCATCAGAGGGAAACAACTTACGTTTCTTAATTGCCTTTCGAATAACACTGCTAAGTGATTCTATCGCATTCGTTGTGTAAATAGCTTTGCGAATGTCTTGCGGATATTTGAATAGCGTATTTAGGTTCGACCAATGTGCTCGCCAAGAGCGACTGATTTGTGGGTATTTATCATCCCAACGCGCGCAGAAATTATCGAGTTCGAGTAACGCTTCCTCTTCAGTCACAGATTGATAGATACGTTTTAAATCTGCAGTGACAGCCTTGTAATCTTTCCAGGGTACATATTTCATCGAATTACGCACCATATGAACAATACAGAGTTGAACTTGTGTCTGGGGGAAAACGGTATTAATCGCTTCAGGAAAGCCTTTAAGGCCATCAATACAAGCAATGAGGATGTCATTCACACCTCGATTTTGAAGCTCTGCTAATACATTTAGCCAGAACTTAGCGCCTTCGTTCTCGGATATCCACATACCCAGCAGTTCTTTATGACCTTCTATATTCACGCCTAAGGCTAGATAAATAGCTTTGTTGATAACCTGCTTGTCTTGCCTGATTTTTACGACTAAGCAATCAAGGTAAACAATGGGGTAAACAGAGTCTAAGGCTCTGGCTTGCCATTCAGTGACTTGGTCTATCACGGCATTGGTCACACGAGATATCAGCGAGGGGGAAATATCCGCATCATACATTTCCTTAAACGTATCGACGATTTCTCGGGTTGTCATGCCTTTGGCATACAGATGCAAGATTTTGTCGTCCATTGACGTGAATCGAGTTTGGTTCTTTTTAACCAATAAAGGCTCAAAACTACCTTCTCTATCGCAGGGTGTTTCAAGGTCGACTTGACCATCTTCAGTGCGAATAGATTTTGAGGAGTAGCCATTTCGACTATTGTTGGTGTTGGATTGTTCATGAAGAGCATAACCAAGATGCTCTTCAAACTCAGCGTTTAAGGCTGCTTCAACGGTTATCTTGGTCAGTATTTTGCGAAAATCTGTTAAGTCCTGCTCTGACTTAATGCCTTTGGCTGCTTGCTTCGCAAATACTTCTAGTTCTTTCTTATTCATAGTCTGCCTATCCTAATCCCTATATGGGTATTAATGATAGGCAGTTACACAGATTTTGTTACAGGGTCATCCTCATCCCCGAAATTTTTATCGGGGATCGAGCTCTAAAGACTTAAAGCTGAATTATTCAACTCGACCATATTTATCTTCGAAACGTACAATGTCATCTTCACCTAAATAACTACCGGACTGTACTTCAATTAACTCAAGCGGCAATTTACCAGGATTCTCTAGTGCGTGAACGGCACCTATAGG
>Ga0105355_10001073_pt1 | contig 25442 bp, 24 predicted proteins | sample GOMGulsemesocosm_2_FD_83508 | JGI IMG/M metagenome (GOLD analysis project Ga0105355, IMG submission 83508) | Methane-oxidizing microbial communities from mesocosms in the Gulf of Mexico - GOM9C Gulf of Mexico | ecosystem: Environmental > Aquatic > Marine > Cold seeps | place: Gulf of Mexico...
ATAATCCATCCCAAGGCAAAAATTCCGAGTAGTATTTTTGAAAGCACGGCATGTTCAATCTCCCAAACTACAGCCGTCATGGGTTGCCATTGCCAATACAATAAGAGCAATGCCAAACTAGATAATAAGACATAGGTACTTCGTTCTGCTGCTTCGCCAATGCGTGCGGTCCACCATTTTTTAAATGCTGGTCTTGCCATTACACTATGCTGAATGGCAAAGAGGCTAAGCAATACTAAGTTGATAATTAATGAATAGGAGAAACTCAATGCTTCGCCTGCGTCTATGCCTTTAGGAACAAGAAAATTTCCTACAAAACCAATGGCATATAAAAAAGCAATTAAGAAAATTACATAGGCCAATATCCCATAAATAAAAATGATAATTTTTTGCATCGTCGTTCGTTTTTAGATTCGTTTCCTCAAAGTTAGGGATGCTTTTTAGGGATCAATGTCACATTTCAACCAAATGATAACACTTTTAGTTCACTACATATCAGGGGGTTGTTTTGTTGTTGTAATCTGTTTTGGCATAGGCCGATGGCAGTACTTCAAATTGTTGTATAAAGCACTTGGTAAAATAGGCGGCACTATTAAATCCTGTTTCAAAGGCAATCTCCGAAATATTTTTAGTGTGCGTATCCAACAATTTCAACGCTCTTTCCAAGCGGTAATCTTTAAGGAAACCATTGATAGATTTTCCAACTACAGCCATCATAATGCGATATAATTTGGACTTGCTATAGCCTAAATTTTTGCTAAAGTCATCCACATTTAACGCGGGGTTTCTCCATTCTTTTTCTACAAATTCCATAAACTGCACTAGAAACTGCTCTTCTGTAGGGCTTAGTGCGCGAATTTTCTTTCGATTAACAGCGATATTTAAATTTTCACTCTCATACAAATCTTTCACTTCAGGGCTAATTACAATTTTAGAGGGTTCAATATTGGTATATCGCGTTGCCATTTGTATGGTATCTTCAAAAATACCTTTCTTATCTGTTACTGGAATTCCTGCGCTGATTCCGATTTTAAAAACCAAATCTGGCGTAATCACAGCATTGTATAGTTCTTGAATATGTAAGGCACAGTCTACGGCATTGCTTACCGAATCAAAAGACATTAAAAAAGAAGTTGCTTCTTGTTTTACAAGGCGTCCTTTTAAAGTACTCACACTATTAACAATAGATTTTCGATAGCCTCTTAAGGCAGCCTCTAAGGTATGTAAGGCGGTACTTCGCAGTGCTCTTTTTTCAAATTTCACCACCAGTAAAGTTCTAAAGGCGGGATCGTTGATAATATTTAATTGGGTATTTTGGGATTTCTCGGGATCTTCAATTCTTCCTAAAAACGATTCCACAATTTGATCATTTACCTGAATAATCCGCATGGGAGCATCGCCATGAGCTTCATTGTGTAAATCTCGAATGGCTTCTTCATTAGGCGCTTCAATTAAACAAAAAGCAGTTTGTCTCTTTTCATCACACCAATAGGTCAATCCTCGACAATTGTATTTGTGCTCAATTTTTAAATCCGCTTGGTGCATCTCTGCAACATGGGCTGCCGTAACTCCATCGGGCATGTCATGAAAATCCATATAAATAGGCATAGAACTATTTTTATACAAGTTAGTGATTTTTTTTAACACTACTTGGTAGTTCATTAACACACAGATGTTTACATGGCTTTCTATTAATAATAGCAAGAAAAAGGAATAAAAAGAGCGGGAAGTAACAGCAGAAACAATACATAAAACCAAGTAAACATTCTTTCAACCACACTGCACTCCCCTCTCTTTTTATCTTATAACTGTTTTGTATTATTATCTCTATTGATATCCACTAACATATAATTTGGGTCCAAGACAACCTTTGTAGGCTTGGTTTTATACTCAAAGGACACCTCTTTGTTCTTAGCATACAGTTGTACCTGGTGCACTTCCAATAAAATTTCGTTGTCAGCAGCATCCAATCCATAAACGGCAACGGCAACTGCTGTATTCGGAATGAGCGCTTTATTTCCCGTAGTATTACGCTCCCATTTATCTAGCTGTATATCTAGGTTTAGCGTAAATCCAGCATTTTCTTGGGGTATTACAGCAGCTTTTTTTACGGCAGCATCATAGCTGATCACGGTTTCAAACAATTCAGATACTACTGTTTTTAGCGAATCTGGAGTTACTGCATCAACATATTCTAATATATCTTTGCTTGTTGCATAGCGCTCTTTGGTGAAATTTGGATCGAAAGCATTCCAGTCTTTTACAAAACGTTTCAGTGCTAAATTCACCTGCTTCTCTCCTATTTTCTCTTGCAAAGTAAACATATTGACAGCCCCTTTATTGTAATAGATATAGTCTTGTTTTTCTACCAAAGCCAACGGTGATTCTGGAGAATCCACCCCTTTGCTCCTTTTTACATAACTCTCCAATTGCCCTTTTATAAATTGCAGAACTTTCTCTTTTCCATACTGTTCTTTTAAGACCATCATGGCAGAATACTGCGATAAGGTTTCTAGAATAAACAACCTTCCTTGTACATTAGATGCCACTACTTGCAGGCCCCACCATTGATGTGCCAGCTCATGTGCCGTAACATAAAAAGCCATATCTACATCTTTGCTGTCGTCTATATTCAACACAAAACCAAGCGACTCAGAAAAAGGTACCGTGTTCGGAAAAGACTGTGCAAAACTCGCATATCTAGGAAACTCCATAATTCGCATTTGTGGATATTGATAGGCACTAAAATTGCTGCTATAATAATCAAACGATTTTTTCATGGCTGTAAACATGCGTTTTAGATTATAGTCATGTCCTTTGTGGTAATAGATTTCCAAATCAACAGGATTGGTTGGTTCTAACGAATCTGTTTTTGGGGTCCATGTATCTCTTACAATTTCATATTTTGCAGATACTACTGCGTAAAAGTTAATCATTGGACTGTCCATTTTGTAGTGAAAATAGGCACGGTTTTCTTTTTCCCAAGAATTCACCAATTTCCCAGGTGCAATGGCCGTTTGATCTGCAGCCGTCCCAATCACCATTTCAAAATTAATTTTATAGCCATCATCACCGTTTACCCCATTTTTCAATTCAAAGGCATCTGTTCTACTCGCCATTCCTTTTCTTGGTAACAACCCAGCAGCTGCTCTATCAGCACCTCTTCTTAGCTCGTACTTGTTATTGTAGCCAATTGTTGGAAAATCCTTGTTGTTAAAAAAAGTACCATTGTTTAGAATGTGCATGTTCGAAGCACCACTCTCAAATCCTTTGGTCGTAAAAACTTGCTCGAATTTTAGCTGTAAGCTGTCACCAGGCTGCAACCCATCTTTTAAAGTATAGACATAATACGAATATGGCAGGTACTTTTCTTGCAGCGATGCTGGTACATCAAGTTCTAGATATTCAAGGGTTACTTGATTGTCAATTAATTTCTGAACATGTATTTCCTTAATTTCTTTAGCGCTTTGATTCACAAGGATATACACACCTTTAGCAGTATAATTCCTTGAAGCAGGATACAATTCTACTTCCATGTTAACATCCACCAAAGTAGGCTGTGTAATTTGTTCAAATTGCTTCAATGTTTGCTCATAACCAGCTCTAAATGCTGTTTCTTCTGTGTCAGACCATCGTTTGTTTAGAACATTGGTATTGTAAAAAATATAAGAACCTAAGCTTATAAAAAGTACCAGTCCAACCAAGCCTGTTTTTACAACTGTTGGTGTGATGCGTTGTTTGGCTTGTTTCAAACGAATGCGGAAATTGGTTTCTGTTCCTCGTACTAAAAACAACGTTGCTACCAATAGTAGCAATCCACAAAACACAAACCAATAAGCCTTCACCCATAAAAAGGATGCTATAAAGTGTCCAAACCCATTCATTTGTGAGTAGGTACCGATGTTATGACCACCAAAACGATACAGGTCGTGGTCATATCCCAATTGACTCAAGGCAATGGAGGTGATAAAAAATGTAAGTACCAATATATAGCCCACAAATTTCTTATTAACCACGACATGAATGAAGAAGGAAATAAAGGTAAACAAGAGCAACGTAGGTAATAAATCTCCAAAAAAGCTGATGAAATACACATCCAATTCAAAAGAATAATAGCCATGTGTGCTTTGAAAAACGATTCCTGCGAGGATTAATGCCAACATAATTACCATATAGGTATAGGCCAGTGCAATAAACTTCCCCATTAAGTTAATGACATTATTACTTGGCAAGGCATCATAAATAAGATCTAGCTTTGCCCCTCTCTCTTTCCAAATCAATTCGCCCGAATAAAAAACCATCACAATAATAAAAAAGTACACAGACATCTCTAACAATTCTTCTACAATAAAATAGGTTGCAGGATAGCTATCTACGCCAAAAGTAGTTCCCAAGTTAATCGAATTGATCAGAATAATAACCATGGCACTAATAACAATTGCCCAAAATGAAACTTCTTTTAAAATGGATATAAAATAAAACCACGCATGCTGAAACAGCTGTGCACATTGAGATTTTAGGCCACTTCTAATAGTTACTACAGGCAATTCATTGTTCAAATCCGCTGTTTCTTCAGTCGCATTTGCAATGGCTTTTCGTTTCTTTTTTGAGCCGTTCGAAACTACTTGAAATTTGAATCTGTAGTATCCAAAAGCACCAATTAAAAGTCCGATACCTATCCAAAACAGCTTGCTATACAACAGCACGCCAGAAAGTGGCATTAGTTGGCTATTTAGCTCTATTGGCGTCCAGTTTTTTGTCAATTCAGACAATGTGGTTAAAGAAAATGGATCTAGAATGGCTGCTAAAAACCTGTTTTCTATAGAACGGGTTACTAAAAACAGTACAAAGGTAAAAAGCCCTTGTGTATAGACAACAATCAGTTTTTTACTCAATGCTCCTGTCACAAAAAACAAGGCTGCACCAAAGAATAAAATAGGCAGTACTACCGTAAAATAAGGCTGTACATAGCGCATGATATCAAAAGTTAATAAATCGTCTGGATTTCTCCAAGGCATCAGCTCTCCAAGTGCAATTCCCCATATCAATGCCGAGTAAATAATCAATAGAATCACAAAAGAACCTAAAAAACGCCCTAACAAATAGTCTCTTTTTTTAATCGGGTTCACAAACACCAACGATTCCATTTGATATTCAAAATCACGTAAAATGGGAACTCCCATAATCAAGGAGGTTACCATCATGCTAATCCCTGTAAGGATCCCCATGGTCCTAGCAATAATTATCGGTGCATTTCTTTTTATGGGACCTAAATCCACGCCACCGTATATAAAATCTACCCCCACTATAGAAAACAAGAATAAAAACAAAAAGAAGATATAGGTATCCAGCCTTTTTATTCTGTATAAAATTTCGAATTTAAATATTTCGTACAACATGGTTCTTAGTGTTTAGCGTTATGGTTAAAGATTTGAGCGAAATACACATCTTCTAAAGAAGCAGGGATATTTTTAAAGCCATTTCCTGGAGCTACATCACTTAATATAGTTACCACAGGTTTTCCGATAAATAGCTTATCTGCTACTACTTGGTAGTTTTCTTTATAGTCTTTTAATTCATTCTTATGAATGGTCTTTTGATAGATTTTTCCTTCTATATCACCAATCACATCCAAGGGGTTTCCTTTTAGCAACACCTGGCCTTGGTTAATAATGGCCATGTTGTTACACAGTTCTTTTACATCGTCTACAATATGAGTAGATAAGATTACCACCGTATTTTCTCCCAATTCACACAATAAATTGTAAAAACGGTTTCTTTCTGCAGGGTCCAACCCAGCTGTAGGCTCATCGACAATCAATAACTTTGGATTGGTTAATAAGGCTTGTGCAATGCCAAAACGTTGTTTCATTCCCCCAGAAAAACCTCCTAATTGTTGTTTTCTCTTTTCATATAAATTGGTTTTGTGTAATAAGGCCTGCACCATTTCTTTCCGTTCACCAGCATTTGTCAATCCTTTTAAGACTGCCAAGTGATTTAAGAGTTGCTCAGCAGATATTTTTGGATATACGCCAAATTGCTGCGGCAAGTAGCCTAATAATTTACGTACTTCATGTTTTTGCTCCAATACATCTAAGTCTCCTAAGGTAATACTCCCGTGGTCTGCTTCTTGTAAGGTGGCAATGGTTCTCATTAAGGTTGATTTCCCTGCACCATTGGGTCCTAAGAGTCCAAACATACCAGTCGGAATTTCTAAGGTGATGTTCTGAAGCGCTTTCACTCCATTTGCATAGGTTTTAGATACGTTGTTGATTTTTAAGCTACTCATTATTACTGATTTTTATGGTTTATGTTCGACAAACATATAGCCCTATCATACAATACAGAAAGAAATGTGACCAACGTACAATAGCGGGATACACATTGTTTGTTTGGCAGTGTATAGCTAGTATAGCGCCAGCAAATAAGTATTCATCCCTAGAAGGCGTATGTTTGTCAACTTCTTTGGTGGACTGTGTTTATTGCAGTAGTTTTGAACCATGGAATTATTTTACAATCGGTATAGACGGGTTTTTATTGCACTGATATTAAGTGTGATTTTTTGGGTTTTTGGAATCGTTTGCATGCGATATCAAATTAATTTCACAGGACTTTCCTTTACCGTCCTTTCCACTAGTAGCATCTTGTACTTGCTCGTGTTTTTCTTCTTAAACCGAAAAGAAACAAACCCATACTCATTCTCTATCACAAAAAAAGAGCGAATCCTATTATCTCTTATCAGCATTTTTATATGCACAACGGGAATTATAGAGTCTCAACCCAATAAGAAAGATTTTACAACCGTTTTTGGGATCTTGCTGATCTACACCTTCTTATTTATTGCTGTACAACTACGGAATTATCAACTTCAGAAAAAAAACAAAGGGGCACTTTCTAAAACGTTTATGAATCAGTTGGCTTTTTGGGCTTTTGTATTTGGGTTTGCAAGAATCATTATAATGATAGAAGAATATGGAGATAGTGATGCCTTAATAATCGTTGCATTTGTTTATTTCCCCGTATTATTCTTTTTAATAACTCGTTGGATCTTTAAACAAACAAAAAGTGTACTGTCCTTAAAAAATGAACAGGCAAAAACGGAATTGATGCATTTAAAAAGTCAGGTAAATCCGCATTTCTTTTTTAACATGCTAAACAACCTATATGGCTGGGTAGACAAAGATCCAGTGAAAGCAAAAGAGTTGATTATTTCCTTGTCTGAGTTGATGCGTTATAGCATTTATGAAGGCGAAAAAAACACGGTTTCTGTAGCAGATGAAAATGCCTATATGCAAAAATACATCGAGTTGCATCGCATGCGCTATCACAAAGAAATCGACATTCAGTTTACCACCGATATCACAGAAAACACAATGCATATTATGCCTCTTTTGTTTATTATCTTATTAGAAAACGCCTTTAAACATGGGGTAGAAAACTTAAGAGAAGATGCCTTTGTACATGTAAAAATGGCCGCTGATGAGAAACAGGTCGATTTTGAAATAAAAAACAATTTTGATCCCAAAGAAACTCCAGATTCTCCAGGCATCGGAATTCAAAATTTAAAAAGACGTTTAGAGTTGGTGTATCCTAATAAACATTCACTAGTTTTGGATTCAGATACTAAAAACGGCGTGTATACCGCCAAATTAAGTTTAAAAATATGATCAAATATCTTATTATAGATGATGAGTTTATCGCACATGATATTATAAAAGGCTATTGTGATATATTGCCCAACATGCAATTAGAAAAGCACTGTTACGATGCCATTGAAGCCATTGAATACTTGAATGCTAATTCGGTTGATTTGATTTTTCTGGATTTAAACATGCCAAAATTAAAAGGATTCGACTTTTTAAAAACTTTGACAAACCCACCAAAGGTTATTGTAACCACGGCATACAAAGAGTTTGCCTTAGAAGGATATGAGTTAAATATTTCTGATTACCTGTTAAAACCCTTCTCTTTTGAACGCTTTTTAAAAGCGGTAAATAAAGCAACAAAAACAACTGTGGTTACAGCGCCTGTAATTCAAACAGCGGCTACCGCTTCTAATACAGAACGTATTTTTTTAAACAGTAATAAAAAACACATCCAAGTAGTCGTTTCAGACATTCTATTTGTTGAAGCAGACGGGAATTATTCTAAAATTGTGACGCGCACAGAAACCATAAGCATTCGCGAAAAAATCTCTACAGTTATAGACCTATTGGCGAATACAAATTTCGTGCAAGTTCATAAATCCTTTATTGTGGCAAAGTCACATATTAATAGCGTAGAAGGCAATCGAATTCATATTGGAAAACACAGCATTCCGATTGGTAAAATGTACAAACTTCAAGTGACTGAATTCTGGTCTTAAAAAACTATAAGTACATTAGCTATCTAACGCTCCTTGTATTGGTTGAAGCCCTATACACTTCATAAAACTAGAGTACCACTGATTTCTACCTACTTTATTGGGCATTGCATGCTGTCAGTTTCCTGGTGATAATAACTGCTAAAAAACTACATCACCGCGCTGATACTCTACGTATTACAACACAAACACCTTCCTATGAATTCGTTTTTCTAATTCGCTAATTTTTCGTAACTTGTATTGTACACGATACATATCTTAACTTGAGGAGTACTTCTTTCTAGTTAGATTGAGAACTTCCAAGGTCATTCTTAAGAACCTTTCCCCGGCTAGGCACACTATCAATAGACCTGTCATTCGATTTTTTTTTTCAAACATAATGCTACCGTCATGCAATTCACCTACTTATTTAGTTTCATATTCATCTTGTTTCTACTCTCTGGAATTAGAATCATTTACGAATATAAAAGAGCCTTAAAATTCCGATTTGGGAAATATGTAAAAATCTTAAACCCAGGATTTCGATGGATTATCCCAATTGTTGAAACCATTCAAAAAGTGGATATTCGAGTAATCACCATTAATATAGTTTCACAAGAAGTAATGACCGAAGACAACGTACCTTGTAGTATTGATGGGGTAGTGTTTTTTAAGATTAACGATCCCGAAAAAGCCGTCTTAGAAGTTGAAGAATACAGTTTTGCAATTACGCAATTGTCACAAGCAGCCTTAAGAGATGTCTGTGGTAAGGTAGAATTAGATACCATTTTATCTAAACGTGAAGAAATGGGGAAAAACATCAAGTCTATTGTAGAGTTGGAAACCAAAGAATGGGGAATTGAAATAAACGATGTAAAAATTAAAGACATTCAATTGCCTGAGAATATGCGTAGAATGATGGCCAACCAAGCAGAAGCAGAACGTTCACGTAGAGCGCGAATTATCTTAGCATTGGCCGAAGAACAAGCTGCAGGGAAATTATTAGAAGCCGGTAAGCTAATCGATCAATCACCATCTGCGATCAAGTTGCGTTTGTATCAAACCTTATCAAACATCGCAGCAGAGAAAAATTCGACCATCATCTTCCCATTCCCAGAAGAAGTTTTGCATCATTTCAATGATCTAAAACCTAAGAAATAAAATAAGAAACAAATGTATTTAAGCTACTTGCGATGAAATAAACTCATATTCATCTGGGCTGTGACGCATTTTTTGATAATAATATTCATTTACAGTTAATGAAATATCTAATCTCGGAAACAAAAGCACATATACATTCGCTACTTTTCGAACCAATTTAATTTTAACAGGTGTGTTTTTCATAATCAAGAGTTTAAATGATATGCCTAATGTATATCATACGATCTTGTACAAAAATGTTTTTAGATTAACCGCACATTAAGTCCTGTGATTGTACACAATAAGAAGTTAAACTATGCACTATTTTTTTAAAAACTGAGTTCCTAATAGTTCAGAAGCATCCATCACAATCATTTTTGCCGTAGCATCTTCAGCATTGATCAATTGCTTTAAGGCATTCAATCTATTTGCGGGTACAGTAACAAAAATCATGTCTTTATTTTCTGTGAGGCCTAAGTTGTTTCCTTTCACTAGTGTACCACTTACACCAATTTTCTCGTTAATTAATAGCCCAATGGGCTCTAGACTATTACAAGAAGAAATATGAATCACACGTTCATTAGGGCGCCCGGTTAAGATCATATCAATCATTTTTGTTGTGGTAAAAATACTAATCATACTCCACAGTGCTAGTTCTATACTGTTAAATACAATACCACAGGTAATCACAACCACCGTATCTAAAATTAGAATTACAGTTCCCGTTTTTAAAGACGTTTTTGTCGTTACTATTCTAGCGATAATGGTTCCACCACCAGCCGATCCTCCGCCTTTAAAGATAAATCCAATTCCCGTTCCAACTGCAACGCCTCCATATAAGGTAGCCAATAAAGGCTCTTTACTTAAGGCCGGTAATTGTACAAATTCTGAAAGTACATCAATAAATAAACTCGTTAATAAAATGGCTATTGTACTCTTTAAAGCAAAGTATTTCCCTAAATATTTGATGCTTACCAATAACAACGGAATATTTATCATAGCAAATAATATACCGATAGAAAGCTTAAAAATACTGTTAAATATAATTGCCAAACCACCAGTTCCTCCCATTGCAATACTGTTTGGACTTAAAAGCCCAACCACTCCAAATGCCATGAAAGCACAACCAATAATAATATATGTATAGTTAAAAAACTCTTTTTTCATTTCGTATGCGTATAGAGCTGCAAAGTTAAAACAATCCATCAGAATCTGTATACTCACAAGCGATTTTAAATACATTTTTGTTCAAAAACAAAAAGTGCTTCCCCTCCCATTTACCTTTATCTATGGATTTTGTTCGTTGGTCTAAGGAAAAATAAACGTCAACTAAAATACGACACCTGCTTCTTAAATAATTTTCAATTTTGTGGACATAAATTAGAATGTTCAACTACATAAAAAATACAATATGAAAGAATTAGACACTAAACTTGCAAAAAAATTGATTATTGAAATTACAGATTCCAACATGACCTTTCAAAAAAAGATGACGGTATTAAAGTTATTAGACAAAGCATTTAGAAAGCATATGGGCGTCTTTTATTTATCAGACAAGGAGCTTGAAGAGAAGGATATATTATATAGATCAATGTAAAAACAGATACCATGGATGCCATTATTCAACAATTATGGAAGAACTATCTTCATAGTACTCCAACCGTTAAAAAAGTAAAAAACACCTTACAACTCGAAAATTACGACTCCTTTTGCGACCATATTGCCTTTAGAACACTCTGTACAAGGAAACTGGGAATAACAAAAAGGATTGCTGGAGATTTTGGTATTGAAAAACTAAGCAAAAAATTTCTTCTTCAAGGATACACAATACAACAAGAGTATTTTTTTAAAAAGAAAAAACTCAAAGCCATTCATTTAGAGAAAGAACATGCTCCAAAAATATTTATAAGCGAGCTCTTGCTAGACCAATGTTCTATTTTTCTAAAAAACACGCTGCTAAAAGCATTCGACACCTGTAAAAACGAAGAGGATATTCTTACCAAAGGCCGTTGTTGGAATGTAAACTACAAAGTATATAAAGAATTAGAACGAGAATCTGAGTATGCCGCTTGGTTATATGTACACGGACATCGCGTAAATCATTTTACCATCAACGTAAATCAACTAGAAAAATATTCTATTGAAGATGTATGCATGCAGCTAAAAACATCGGGAATTCATTTAAATACGAACGGTGGTACCATCAAAGGAAATGAAAGGATTGGCTTGAAACAAGCCAGTACATTGGCTGATAGTATTTTGGTAAAATTTAAAGATCTAACAAAAGCCGTTCGAATCCCATCTTGTTATGTAGAATTTGCAGAACGATTTACAGTTAACAATAAAAAGTTTAATGGCTTCATTACCAATTCTGCCGATAAAATATTTCAATCTACAAACAGGAGTGTTGCTTAATTCGAATTAAAAAATGCTTATTCTTTTTTATCTACTGCCCCTCTATAGCTTATTGAAGATCTATGGCTCGACAATACATTAATGTTTGTAGTTCCATTAGAAAATAGTGAAATGTACATATTAAAACGCTCTCTTTTTGTTTTAAATCCTATTTGCAACTTATACGTTTTCTTTTGAGCATTATAAGTACTTGTATATTTTAGCGGCTTTCCTTTAAAAGAAATAGAAATATCGGTCCCGCTGGTTATTGCTCCTGATTGCAATTCGCCAAAAAACGGCAAGGCAACATAGAGACTATCTCCAGCTATTTTTATATAATTTGTTGTACTAGTTATATCTATAGCTCTTCCAGAATTATTTGGCCCCAAAAGTTCACTGTTAAAAACTTGCTGCATCGCATTACTCATCATAGGATAGGCCCTTTCTGCGTTTATGTGTATATTTTTCGACTTTAATAAGGTATGTAGGGCCGCTAGTTTTTCAGGGGAAACGGCATTCTTTTTTGCTGCACATCCAATACATGCACAACAAATAAGAATTGTTATCATTCGCTGTATCATATTTCTAGTTTTAAGTTACTATTCTATCTACGCGTTCTTTTGAAACACTAAGGTACACATACTACGCTCTTTACCAACCTGAACTGTTTTTATAGGTTCTAAAAAAGACAAACTATACTTTTCCATACTAGTAAAAAGTAGGCCTTCATGTAATAAAAAGCGGTTTGTTTTATCAGGTAAAGCGTATACGCCTTCAGAAATCTGATTTACATACTTTTCCAAACCTTGAATTGATGTCATTCGCACAAAAATTGTTCCATTCACTTTTACAACTCTTACCAATTCAGAAAGCATATTAAAAAAATGAGGGGTGTTTTGTGCAAAATGCAATACCGCACTACAAATTACATGATCAAATGTATGGGTATCAAAGCGCAATACATCTAAGTTTTGCACAGAAAAATTGGCAGATAAATTTGGGTATTTTTCTTTTGCTATATCTATACTATGTGCATTTGCATCTACCCCATAAACAGAAAATGAATTGTCGTAAAACCACTTAAGGTTTCTCCCTTTTCCACAACCTGCATCAAGAATTATGTCTTTTGATTGATACCTGCCTTTTAAAATTTGATCTAACAAATAGATATCAATACCGCCGATATCATTTTTTAATTTGTCTATAGACATATTCTATTTTTAATCATCCAAAATACAAAATCTTAAGAGTACATTTGCTGCATGCCAACAAAAAACACCTCCAAATTAGAATTTATTGCCTTAATGGCTTCTTTAATGTCAATCGTAGCATTATCAATTGATGCACTATTGCCGGCACTTGAGCATATTGGTATTTCAATTGGAATACAAGATTCTACAGACAATCAGTTGTTAGTAACCATGATTTTTCTTGGATTGGGGTTTGGGCAATTAATTTTTGGACCTATTTCTGATAGTTTGGGTAGAAAGCCTGTTATTTATATGGGGTTTACAGTATTTGTGATCGCTAGTTTTATTTGTATTACAGCAACCAGTTTAGAAACCATGGTTGTTGGTCGAATCCTGCAAGGAATTGGGCTCTCTGCTCCTAGAACGATTAGTATTGCGATGGTAAGAGATAGTTTTAGTGGCGATTATATGGCAAAAATCATGTCTTTTATTGTGGTGATATTTATTTTGGTTCCTGTGATTGCGCCAGCAATGGGAAAACTTATTTTAGATGCCTATGGTTGGAAAGCAATTTTTTACAGCCAGTTGATTATTGGGTTTTTAATAATGATGTGGTTGTGGAGACGTCAACCAGAAACCCTAGCTCTGGAGAATCGAAAAAAATTCAAACTAAGTTCCTTTATTGAAGGCGCTAAAGAGTTTATCAAACACAAGCAAGCCGTTGCTTTTACCTTAATATCTGGATTTGTAACAAGTTCATTTATGGTGTATTTATCTGCTTCACAGCATATTTTTCAAGAACAATATGGGTTAACAGAAGAATTCCCATACATATTTGCCGGATTGGCAATTGCCGTAGGGTTCGCTACTTTTTTAAACGGAACTTTTGTAATGCGTTTTGGGATGTATAAACTCGTATCTGTATTTACAGTAGTTTTCACATTAATACCACTACTCTACACAATTTTGTATTTTAATAGTGATGTAAATCCAAGTATTGAAGTTTTTTTAACCTTCTGTGGATTGGAATTCTTTGCGTTGGGCTTTTTATTTGGGAATTTAAGAGCCTTGGCAATGCAGCCAGTTGGTCATATTGCAGGCGTTGGTTCAGCAATCAACGGGTTTGTATCTACGATAATGGCCGTTCCAATTGCAACTTTTATCGGTAGTTACATCACAGAAACTGCCTTGCCCTTATTTATTGGATTCTTTTTTTGCGGATTGCTGTGTTTACTGTTATTAAAACTATTCCCGAAAAAGAAAACAGCGAGCATCTAAGCCAACAACAGTAAGAAAATTACAGGGAATAACAGGCCTGCTAAAGCCAATTTCCAGCCACGTTTTTTGAATGATTTTTTTCCTCCAGAAATAAACATACCTGTAAAAGCGAGTACCAACATGGAAACTCCGAAAATGTCTGAATACCAAATCCAAAAGTTATTGGTTGTTTGGTGCAATAAAATAGATTGCCCAACAAATGGAACTAATTTTTTAAATTCAAGGATTCCTTTACCTGTTTTTACATCGGCATCTAAAATTGCTTTTCCATCAAAATAAACCCGTAAAGAACCATTGCGAATTCGGTGATTTTCATAGGTCAACGCGAGGTCTTTAGTCGCGTTTATAATAAACTCTTTATCAATATCCTTAGCATCTTCAGGAAGTTGCACCTGTACTTCTTTAGAATCTATTACATATTCTTTGGGATACCAGTCTTGTCTGTGGTTTTAAATGATTCCTGAAAATGAAAACATAATTAACAGGCCTACATAAAAATAAGCAATGTCTCTGTGTAGTCCTCTATTTGTTATTTTTTTCATGTTGTTTAGAAAATACGTTAAAAATTCAGCTGTGTAAAAAAAAGCTTAAAAATGTAAAAGTGCCATTAAAGCCTGTTCAAACTGACTTTTCGCTAAGTATTGCTTTTCTAATTCTTTTTGAAATGGAATTGGAGTTTCTATACTTCCAACGCGCTTGACAGGCGCATCTAAATCTGTAAAACAGTTTTCTGTAATCAATGCAGACAATTCACTAGCGATTCCGCCAAACAGCGAATCTTCTTGCAATACAATCGCTTTTCCTGTTTTTCTAACAGACGCATACAAGAATTCTACATCTAAAGGTTGTATGGTTCTTAAATCAATAAGGTCTGCAGAAATTGTCGGGTTCTTTTCCAGAGTCTCTAAGGCCCAATGAACACCGGCTCCATAACTTATAATTGTAATGTCCGTTCCTTCTTTTAACATAGCGGCTTTACCAATAGGTAGCGTATAATATTCTTCTGGCACTTCTTGATATATAGAGCGATATAGTGCCTTGTGCTCAAAGAACAATACCGGGTTTGGATCATTGATTGCTGAAGCCAACAACCCTTTTGCATCTGCTGGAAATGCGGGATACACTACTTTTAACCCTGGTGTTTTTGTAAACCAAGCTTCATTCGTCTGACTATGAAAAGGACCTGCTCCAACGCCTGCTCCACAAGGCATTCTTACCACAACATCTGCCGGTTGCCCCCAGCGATAATGCGATTTTGCCAATAAATTTACAATGGGATTGAATCCTGAAGAAACAAAATCTGCAAATTGCATTTCCATAACAGATTTTATTCCGCTTACAGACAAACCGTATGCCGCAGAAACAATTGCAGATTCACATATAGGTGTATTGCGCACCCGTTCTTTTCCAAACTGCTCCACAAAACCATCTGTTATTTTAAAAACACCACCGTATTCTGCAACATCTTGCCCCATGATAATTAAATCATCATACTTTTCCATAGACTGTCTCAATCCATCAGAAATGGCGTCAATCAAACGAATTTTCTTGGTGTTTGTTGAGGGCGCAACAACTTCTAGCTCCACCTTTTTAAACACATCATTTAATTCCGTTTCTAAATCAGCGCGAATTGGGTCTTCATCATAAGCGCGTTGCAAATGTTCGTTAATCTCCTGTATAATGTCTTCCCTAAATTGAACTTCATCTTCTGCAGTCACTATGTTCTCTTCTCTTAAATAGTCCTGAAAATTCTCTAAAGGATCTTTTGCTGCCCAAAAATCAAGCAGTTCTTGCGGTACATATTTTGTTCCACTTGCCTCTTCATGACCTCGCATTCGAAACGTTTTAAATTCTAAAAGTATGGGTCTTGGATTTTCACGTACACTTTCTGCCAATTCAGAAACTTTAGTATATACTTCAACAATATTATTTCCATCAATAATGTAGCTTTCCATTCCGTAACCAATTCCTTTATCAGCAATATGCTCACAATTAAACTGTTCTAAAGCAGGTGTAGACAAGCCATATCCGTTGTTTTCTACGCAAAACAGCACCGGCAACTCCCAAACCGAAGCAACATTCAACGCTTCATGAAAATCTCCTTCACTAGTACCGCCTTCTCCTGTAAACACCGCACAAACTTGATTGTTCTTTTTGATTTTATTTGCCAATGCAATTCCATCAGCAATTCCTAGTTGCGGCCCTAAATGAGAAATCATTCCCACAATATTGAATTCCTGGGTGCCAAAATGAAAACTACGATCTCTACCTTTTGTAAACCCATTTGCTTTTCCTTGCCATTGAGAAAACAAGCGATATAACGGAACCTCGCGCGTGGTAAACACACCTAAATTTCGATGCATCGGTAAGATGTATTCATCCTTTAATAAAGCAGCGGTAACACCAACCGAAATAGCCTCTTGACCAATACCAGAAAACCATTTTGATATTTTTCCTTGACGTAATAAAATCAACATTTTCTCCTCAATTAAGCGAGGTTTTAGCATCGATTTATACAAGCTTATAAGTGTGTCTTTTGATAATTTATGTTTGGTGTAATCAAGGTTTTGAATCATCTATTGTACTGTTTTTTTTAACGGCGTAACAATGTACTAAAATTTGTTTAAATAGTATTTAGAATTTTTGCCGCTTTCAATAAGGTTTCATCTGTTTTTGCAAAACAAAAGCGCAGTACTTTCTCGTCTAGGTTATTTTCATTAAAAACAGATAATGGAATCGCCGCCAATCCATTTTCGGTAGTCAATCTTTTTGCATAGGCAACATCATTTTCTTCCGTGATTTTAGAATAATCCAATACCTGAAAATAGGTAGCTTGGGTAGGAATCCATTTAAATTTAGAGCCTTTTATTGCCTCCAAAAACAAATCTCTTTTTTGTTGAAAAAAATCAGGCAAGCCCCTATAAGTAGATGTATCATTCATGTATTCTGCGATGGCTATTTGCGTTGGATGGTTGACACAGTACACATTATATTGATGTACTTTAACAAACTCTTTCATCAATGTTTCTGGTCCACAACAATACCCTAGCTTCCACCCTGTATTGTGAAATGTTTTTCCAAAAGAAGCCGTTATAAAAGTGCGTTGTTTTAATTCTGGAAATAAGCAGGCACTTTGATGTGCAATTCCATCAAAAACCATGTGTTCATACACTTCATCACTTAAAACAATAATATTTGTGTTTTTGGTAATACGCTCCAGCTCCAACATATCCTCTTTAGAAAAGATGGTTCCACACGGGTTTTGAGGCGTATTAATGATGATCATTTTTGTGTTATGATTGATCTTACTTTCTACCAATTTCCAATCTACTTTATATGCTGGGTACTTTAACTGAATCGCTACAGACTTTCCTCCGTTTACCGCAATTGCAGGCTCATAACAGTCATATGCCGGTTTAAATAGGATTACTTCGTCGCCTGTATGAATAAAGGCCGAGATAATGGTGTAAATAGCCTGCGTTGCCCCGCAAGTAATTACAATTTCATTGGCTGGATTATACATTGATTGATATACATTCTGAAACTTCTTTGCAACTGCTTCGCGTAGTGGCATCGCTCCGAGCATGGGTGCATACTGATTATACCCAGAATTCATAGCTTTCACAACCAAATCAATTAATTTTTGATCGCTCTTAAAATTCGGGAAACCTTGAGATAAATTAATAGCATTGTGGTCTTTAGCTAACGTACTCATAACTGTAAATATAGTAGTACCAATGTTTGGCAGTTTAGATATGTGATTCATGTTCAGGAATTCTTTTTTCTAAAATTAAAAAATCCTTATCAATTGATAAGGATTTGCATTATTTATATGAAGCACTAATTTTAAAGTTCTTTAAAAATAGCATGCATCATTCTTTTTTTATCATTAATACTCTCTTCTAAAGAAATCATGGTTTCTGTTCTACTAACGCCATCAATATCATCAATCATATAAATAATCTCTTTAGCATTGTTTGTATCTCTTGCTCTTACTTTGCAAAAAATATTATACTTTCCAGCAGTTACATAGGCAACTGTAACATTTGGAATTTTTCTTAGCTCCATAATAACACTTTGCGTCATCGAAGTCCGCTCAAGGAATATTCCAACATGGGCAATAAAAGAATACCCCATTTTTTCGTAGTTCAATGTCAAGGTAGAACCTTGAATGATTCTTTCATCTTCCATTTTCTTCACACGAACATGAATTGTACCGGCGGATACTAATAGTTTTTTTGCAATATCAGTAAAAGGAGTTCTTGCATTTTCGATCAACACATCTAAGATTTGGTGATCTATTTCATCTAATACAAATTTCTTCATTATTTTTATATAATTTTCAAACAATGAAGCAAAAATATGAATTATATTTAAAATAAGAAGCAAAACATTAAAAAATCTTTATTTTTTTAAAGGAATCGTGGAGTGTGCACTATAACCTGTTAAATCCCCTTCTTTTTCAAGTTGCAGCACACTAATAAACGCACCGCCAACAACCTCATCCACATACAGATACCCCCTTGCCTCACTTAGGTTTTCATGCGAATCAATAACATCAAAAAAGTTCTTTTGATTATTCGGAATGGTAAAATACGATTTGTAGTCGGTAAAATCTTCTGTAGTTGCTATATGATACACACCCTGAACCAATGCAAAGAAGTTAAATTTACGCGTTTCTTCTCTATCATAATCACCTGGATAATGCCCTGCTTCAATTAAAATGGTATTATAGCCCAGTTTTTGAAAATTATCTCCCGTTGCCGTCGGGTAAAATTCATCTGTATACCTACCAATATGATTTGGAATAACTCCTTGAAGCAACGCATTCATAGAAACAATAACATTCATCGTCTCTATTCTTCCTTTTGTCAACTTTCTCGTAACTTCTTCTGAAGGAGCTAAAAATGATATTGTAGCAGGATTCTCAGTACCTTCAACACCAAATATCGTTCTTTGGTCATGCATATTAAAGCAAAACATCGGATTAAACTCCTCTAAAACCTCCCTCAAGAGTCGACTTTCTTTTGCTTTTCTATCAACAGCATCCCTATTTAAGTCAATTTCGTTTTGATTAACCCTAGTATAATTTAAGGAACCATCTGGATTCAACATTGGAATACATAATATGGTACATTCTTTTAGAATGCTTTTAAAAATAGCTTCGTTAGAATTATCAATACAGTTAAAAAAGTCGAACAATGCTTTTGTTCCTGTACTTTCATTACCATGCATCTGTGTCCAAATCAATATTCTCTTTGGACCTACCCCAAATTTCACACTATGTATAGGTGTGTTTTTTTCTGAGCTACCGATACACGCAACAGTTAATCTGTCAGATAAATTTTCTAGAAGCGGAGAAATATGCGCATAATGAATCCACTTTCCAAAAAGAGCTTTTTCTTTTTGAAAACAATATGCCCTATTTAATACCTCTCTGTTAATGATTTCCATATTCCTATTTCTAAAGCAAAAATACAAATTCAATTGCTGGCTCACTACACATTTTTAACAAAAGTAAATTCCTCTAAAATTACAATTGTAACAAAACAACTCCGTATTGAAAATTACTTTTGTTACTTTCAATGATGCATTCAACATACCTGCTAAAAATTACACAACCTCCATGCGAACCCGCATAGAAAAACCTTATATTAAAAACGTAACTAACTAATTAACAACATACTGCATGGATTACCTAAAGTGATTATTCAACAAGCAAGACTCTTCTTAAAATATTACTTCCAAAAGATTTCATAAGAAAAAACAATAGTTTACATTTGTAACTCATTAGGTAATTTACAATGGTAAACACAATAGAATTCACAGACAGGTTAAAAAAAGTAATGGCATTTCATCATTTAACTGCCTCGTTATTTGCAGATAAAATTGGAGTACAGAGATCTAGTATCTCACATATATTGTCTGGAAGAAATAAACCTAGTTTAGATTTTATATTAAAAGTGACCACCACTTTTAAGGACGTTGATATACATTGGCTATTAAACGGAAAAGGAAAGTTCCCAAAAGTATCGGAAACAAAACACCCCCCCCTTACCCCATCGAGATCAAACATCGAACACCCAAGTAACTCAAACCCTAGTAGTAAAAAGATTCAACGAATCGTGGTATTCTATTCAGATGGAACTTTTGAAGAGTATATAAAGTAAAATAAAAAAGCCTGTAATTAGTCAACCAACTGCGTCATACCTATTCTAATAATAGCGATATGCCTGTTTCTATTTGCAACTTGATTTGTTTTTTGCAACTCCACCATTCTAGCAAGCAAATTCACTGCTGTTTTATCAAAATTAAATTTCTTAAACTTCTTCCCTTTTACAACCAAGTCTGTAACTACATTCTGAATTGCATTGGTATTATTACTCTTTGCAATCTTTTCAAATGCAAGATTGTATAAGGTCTTCGTTTTAGTATCATTTGTCAAAAACATTCCAGACAAGACATTCTTCGCTATAAACTCTAATTCCGTATCGTCATTAGCTTCAATAAAAATCCGTGTTAGCGGAGTCGCTATGATTCTACGCACTTCATTAGGCAATTCTTTTGATAATTTTATTGCCGCATCCTTGTCAACATAATAAATAGCAACGAGCGTTTTCCCTAAAATACTGTACGATTTACTTTTTAAGGATTCTTGAAAAATTGATAGATACTGAGGATCTATTAACTTTCCCAATACTTCTATGGCTGCAGCTCTAACCAATGTATTCTCATCATCCAATGCCGTTTTTTTAATCTTGTCTATTGCAGCTCTTTTAGAAAATTTATTTCCGAGATTGATATTCTCGATAGCTAATTTTCTTACTTTATAAAAAGAATCACTCATCGCATTTGCAATTGCATTGAATGCTTTTTTTTCTTCTTGCTGCTTAGCCAAGGCTTCTATAGCCTGCTTTTTTAACCCATAAGTAGTCGCGAATTTTAACTGACTAATATATTGCTGCGTCGTTTTTGTTTCATTAAAATCACCCAATACAACTGCGTCAGCATTTATCAAAATAACTTCTGGAGCGGTATCGTATGAAAAAACAAAGGAATTATCTACACCATCAATAAATACATTTTTACGACTCGTTCTCCCCTCTTCAACAATATCTATTGTTAACGGGAAACGAAAGAAATCACCTCTCTGAAACACATTTACTGTCACCTTCTTTTCTAAGGTATTGTAATCATAGGTAATCTGAACCGTAGGATGTCCTTTACCAAAGTACCATTGATTAAAAAACCAATTCAAATCTTTACCCGTTACCTCTTCAAATGCCAAACGTAACTGATGTACTTCTGCAGCCTTATATTTATGTGTTGTTAAATACAATTTTAGCGCAGCAAAAAACGCAGCATCACCAACATAATTTCTAAGCATATGAACAATGGCACCACCCTTATTATAACTCACTGCATCAAACAGATCCTCTTTGTCTTTATAATAATAACGCACCAAATGGGCATCAAAGTTCTCTCCTTGCTTATAGACTTCTGAATCTTCTAATAAATGGGCATCGGCGTCATCCCTACCATATTTATACTCTCTCCATAAATATTCACTATAATTCGCGAAAGACTCGTTCAGTGTTAAGTTACTCCAGCTTTCAGCCGTAACTAAATTTCCAAACCAATGATGAAACAACTCATGCGCAATTGTATTTTCTTGAACATTCCCGTCAATCAATTGACCTGGCACTTGATAGGCTTGTTCACCATGTATAACTGCAGTAGTGTTTTCCATCGCACCACTTATATAATCTCTACCTACAAATTGACTGTACTTGTTCCAAGGGTACTCCACTCCTAGCTTCTCCTCAAAGAATCGCATCATTTCTGGCGTTTGTCCAAAAATATCTTTTGCATACGGAGCATATTTTTTTTCTACATAATATTCAATAGGAATGTTTTTATAAGAATCTTTGATTATTTCAAATTCACCAACCCCCATAAAGAATAAATAGGGTGCGTGCTTCTGTGTAAAATTCCAATAATCAGTTCTTGTTCCGTTGTTATTCTCTGTTTGACTTTCTAGTTTTCCATTTGAAAGTGTCTTAAACTTACTAGGAACCGTCATGTAGATTTCTTGAGAAGTTTTTTGATTCGGACTGTCTATGGTTGGAAACCAGCAACTACTTGCCTCTGTCTCTCCTTGCGTCCAAACCTGCGTTGATTTATCTATTTCTAAACCATTTGCATTGACAAAATACAAGCCCTTAGCCTGTGTAATTGCAGAACTACCTGTCTGCTTCACTTTCTCTGGTCTCGCGGTATACCTTATATACAAGGTGTACTCCTCTTCTTTTTTGTATGTTTTTGGTAAATCAATTAATATTTTTAATCCATCATAATGATACGGAAGTACACTATTACCAAGTTGGACACTATGCATAATCATTGCTTTAGCATCTAGAACCACTTTATTAGTGGGGTAAAAATGTGGTTTTAATGTAAGCCACGCTTCACCATTTAACTGCTTCTCTTTAAAATTAAAAGACACTTTTAATTTTGTATGTTCTAAAACGGTAGCCTTATCTTTTTCTTTTCTGTAAATTTTTAATGGATCTTTAGTTTGCGCAGCGGCGATAGAAATAAATAATACACTAATAAAAAAAATACGTTTACCTAGCCTCATAATTATAAATTCATCTTAAGAATCAAAAGTAAGAAAATTATGATGCATAGCTGTTAATGGCTCGTTAAAAAGAAAAAGTCCAAATTCAATCAAGAATTTGGACTTTTTTATTTATTTCGATTTTATTGTTCCTCTAAAAAAGAGCGCTTAACTGGCTAAAGTCTACACCTTTTGAATTGAACTTTACTTCACTCATCATTTTCATGATATCAGAAGGGTTCATATTATCTCCAAGTATTCTTGCAACACCAATTCCTTTATTAGCGGCATAAGCATAAGCGACAACTTCATCTATTGCCTCAGCATCACCTGTATAAAACAACTGAATTTTAATGTCTTCATGGTTAAAACGCATTAAGCTCTTATATGCAGCTCCCTTAAATATCTTATCCAATTGTGCTTTTTCTGCTTCAACAGCAGCTGAATTATCTGCACTAGATGGAAGCGCAACAATATTTATCTTTTTCAAGGTTTTTAATGTTGCCTTTGTTTCAGCAGAAACATCATCTGTTTTAAGCTGTAATAAACTTGCAGGTACATCAAAAGTTAAAAACCCTGCTTTTTCCTGACTTTCAACTAAGTAGCTCTGTAAAGAATCTTCAGTACATGATGTAAATGAAAGGGCTACTACGAAAGCGACTATTAAGGTTGTTATTTTTTTCATTGAGTTTGTTTTAAGTGAATGGTTTTTTTAAATATTTTTATTTAGAAAGCCCTCCTAATTACTTTTTAGATTTCTTCTTATCGTCATTTGTAAATTTATCTGCTAACTTAGATAATTTATTAATATCGATGACCCCAGTTAAAGAGACAATTATAGACTCTGCATGCCCTTCAGTAATTTTACTAGCTCCACTTACAAACATCAGCACTTCGCTTACAGTATCTTTGTTTCCATCTGTTTTTACATAAATTTTCGCTTTTGATCCTTTGTCCTTAAATCGCATCAACTCTGTTAATTTCGATTTTTTAACAGCACTCTTAACCATGGCATCCATCGTTGCAGAAACCTTAGAATCGTTCGTTTTAAAGAATTTTAACTCGTTTAAGTTCTCAAGCATAGAAAAAATCTCTGTTGCTTCATTATCGCTACCAAATTTCTGCAATAACACGAATGCATCTTTATTTACGATAAAAGAAGATACCTCTTCCATGTTTTCTAATTTATCAAACATTGACTGTCCAAAACTTACTGCTGGTACTATTACTAGGGCTATTAATATGATTATTTTTTTCATGATTTCTTGTTTACTTGGTTTACTATTCTTGTTTTTACTTGGTTTTAAATATTTTATTAACGGTGTCTTCGTACACATACAAACTTGCCATTGCTTCATTTCCTTTATTAAGGCTTGTAGACAACAATTTTAAGGTACTCATTACTTCTGCATACTGTGCTCTGGCTTCTTGTTCTTTTAGATAACCATTACCAACATACACACTCACTAATAAGGCGACTGAGGCAGCTACTGACAACCATTTCCAATTCTTCTTTTTAGTGTTTAATTGGATTGGTTTGGCAGATGTTTCTGCTTTACTTATGGCAAAATAACCAAACATTGATTCATACTCTTGCAAATGTGGCGCAACATCACCTGTCGAAAAATAGTTTTTTAATGTTGCTTCTTCTTGTAAGTTTGTTTCTGCGTTTAGATATTTCTCTAACAACTGTTCTATCTTAGATAATTCCATAATTATGTTGTTTTACTAGTTCTTGTCTTATTGTTTTTCTGGCTCTTGATAACGCTACTCTTACTGCTGTCGGTTTTAAATCTAACATCTTACCGATCTCTTCAAAATCGTATTCTTCGATGTCTCTTAATTGGATTACTAACTTCTGCTGCTCAGGTAATTTATCTATAAGCTCATGTACTTGGCTAACACTATCTCTTTGCTCTATTTTTGTTTCTAGAGCGGTATCTTTTTCTTTATAATTACTATGAACCAATGTTAAGTTTGATGCTTGCTTAGATTTTAATCTATCAAAACAATAATTTTTAGTCATTGTCATTGCAAATGCCTCAACATTTTTATAGTTTGCTAACTTCTCTTTATTTCTCCACAATTTAAAATACAATTCTTGTGTCGCATCTTCAGCTTCTTCAGTAGAAACAAGTAGTCTCTTAGCTAAACGAAAGACTTTGTCTTTAAATGGTAATACAGATTTTAAAAAGTCTGATTGATTCATTGATTCTAGTTAGTTATAGTTGTAAAAAACATTTCTTATAATTGCTTCTACACCTTTACGACGACCACTTATAAATTTTGTTACATCAATATTTTAAAATATACTATATTTATTTAAATTGCGTTACTTTAACACACCTCTAATATTGATCATTGTAATGAAAAGCCAGGCTAAAATACTTTTATTTTTATTAATCGCTTTTACCTTATCAAATTGCACAAAAGAAGATGAGATCCCTGTTGATGTCGAAATTAATGATTTTGTTTGGAA